>Ga0315333_10000284_pt1 | contig 15911 bp, 28 predicted proteins | sample M120034915metaG_FD_204521 | JGI IMG/M metagenome (GOLD analysis project Ga0315333, IMG submission 204521) | Ammonia-oxidizing marine archaeal communities from Monterey Bay, California, United States - M1 200m 34915 | ecosystem: Environmental > Aquatic > Marine > Intertidal zone | place: USA...
ATTATTGATTTTGATATGCATATGTCAAAAATATTTAAAAACATTAAAAAAGATATTCATAATGTTGAAGAAAAAGATGTTATGGATTTACTATTTAAAGAAGGAATTAAATCTGGTGAAATTGGAGAAGCTTAAATTAAAAAAGGAGAAAAAATGAATTCGTTTGAAAAAAACGGCGGTTATATAGTCAAAAAAGAAACTAATCATTATGGTGGTAAAAACATTCGATATATGGATTGTAAACTTTGTGGTGGACAAGTGCGTAATGTTGGTGAAGAAGCCAAATCGGTAATTTGTAATACTTGTTTCAATGGGAGAATGGTAAAACAATTCCCTGAAACAGCAGACTTTAATGGAAGAACATACAAACCCACAGGTCGTCCAGCAGGATGGCATTGGATGTCAGAGTTCGTAGATAAAGATGGTAATGTGTTTCATAAAGGTAAAGAGATGAAAAAGTTAAAAGGTACTTTACCATCTACTAAGGTTAAACCACCTAAGAAAAGAATTAAACGCCGTACTAAAGATGCGATACTTGTAGAAAAGTATAAAGAGAAAAAGAAAGCTTTGAGAAAGGCTGTAAAAAAACAAAAAGATTTTATTAATCACAATATAGATAAAGGATAGATGATGAACGAAGGTAAAGTAAAATGGTTTGATAGCAAAAAAGGTTACGGTTTCGTAAACGATGGATCAGACAATCAAGACTACTTTGTACATTTCTCTGAAATTCAAAGTGATGATTTTAAGACCTTAGATGAAGGTCAAAAAGTCTCATTTGAAATTGGAGAAGGTGTAAAAGGTGCCGTTGCTAAAAATGTTAAAGCATTGGTTTAGTAAGTAACAACAACATATGGCCATATTCATATGGCCATAGTTATAATATAGGAGTCATAATGATGGCTAAGAAGAAGAAAAATTCGTTCCACGAGGAACACAATTACAAAGAATACTCATATGAAGATGGTGAGTTAACAATTACATTTTGGGCAAAGGATGATACTGATGCTGAATTGTATAAGAAAAAAGTAGGTAAAGTATGAGTGGATTTGGAAATCCTAATTTGAGTAATTATATTTACCCTGTCCAAACTTCTGAACAAAGGAATCAAGATCCTCAGGAAGACCCAAGAGTCCAAGTGAGTGAAATGTTAAAAGGTCCAGTTAGAGAAGAAGGTGAATCTTATGAAGATTATAAGATTCGTATGAAAGTTGAATACAAACTCACACGAGATTATTTAAAAGGTTATTTACTTCCACAAGGAGATAAATAATGTTTGAATTTTTAGTAGTATGTTTACTGATTTTCATTGCAGTAAAATTGAGTGATAATAACCGACCACCAGGATTTTAATGAATAAAGTTATAAATTGTTTTACAGACGATAACCCAGTTATCAATAAAAAATTAAAAGAGGTTTCAGTTGAAGAAGGAATGGCTATTGCCACAGAATTATTTCAGATACTTAACGAAAGAAAAGACGGTATTGGGTTGGCAGCTAATCAAGTGGGAATTGATGCACAAGTGGCCGTTGTCAATGTTCGTGAACCTTTGGTACTCATTAATCCAAAAGTAATTTCTACTGATAATGAGATACCTTATTATGAGGGATGTCTATCTTTCCCAAAGAAAGGTATTCACACTAAACGATACGAAACGATACAGATACAAACTGCTCAAGAAGAAAGTGGTTGGGTATTTAGTGGTACACCAAATGGAAATGTTGGTAAAGGTAGTTGGGAAAAAAACGATACACAAGATAATGAATTAAGGTTGTTAGAATCAATATGTGTTCAACACGAGATAGACCATTTAAATGGAATGACTATTCACGACAGAGAAGATAAACCAAAACCTATTAAAGTATCAAGGTCTTATGGAAGAAATGAAGTAGTTATGATTACTAATGGTAAAGAAACTAAAGATTTAAAATACAAAAAAGCTAAACCACTTATTGATAGTGGTAAATGGGAAATCTATATAGGTGGCCCGATAACTTAGTGAATAAAAAATTTAAAAAAGTGTGGGATAAAATGGATGATGAATCAAAAGAAGCTATAAAGTTTTTGATAAACGAATTGTCTCAAAAGAAATATCAGAAGATAGCAGATGAAGCAATGAAATTACAAGGTGGGGATAAAGTAATTAATATGGTAAAGAAACAAGGTGAAGCTTAATGTTTGACAAAACAATAAAACTTACAGGAGAATATCCAAGTGATTTCAAACCATCAGTATCAGTACAAGAAGTACAACAATATTTTGATGCGTACAAATTCTATGATGGTAGAATGTTAGGTGGTTCTAAAATTGATTATCGTACTCAATATCCAGATGATTTAATTATATTTAATGCTAATGTATTGATGCCAGGTTATGGTAAAGTATGGTATGGTGATTTAAATCTTACAGAAGATTATTTAGTATTGAGAGAAATTGCTCAAAATTTAAATACAGATTTATATGTACTGTGGGAATCGGATGGAAGATTTGGTTTAGAGATGAAACCATTGAATGAGTTATTTGATAAAGCAGTATGGAATACGAGTGAAGATAACCCAACTAAAGAATGGTATAAAAAGAAAATGGAAAGTAAATAATGTCAAGAGACATTTTTGGAAATAAAAGAAAACTTCGTAACGAAAAAGATTCTCGTTATAAAACATCCGAGTGGGATGTTACGAAAGAAAAAATAAAAATAGTTATATGGATAGCCTTAGGAATAGGTTATTTGTATTTCATAGTATTATGAAAAGGATAATATAATGGCAAGACCAAGAGGCAGAGATGCAAGACCAAAGTTAGACCCAATCAGAAGAAAGTGTTCAACTTGTGGTAAGATAAAAGTAGTTCAACATAGAAGTTGGGTAGTACCATCAGCTAGTTCAGAATTTAATATACCAACATATAATAAAAATGCTGAACATAAAAATAGGGAAGATTTAAAAGGAGCTGTGGTAAAAAACTATTGTAGTTTGGAGTGTTCAGGAGATAGTTTTTTAAACAAATATACAGAAGAAGACTTTGACAGATAATGCAAAGAAATCAATCTTTAGAGATGCCGATGGAGCAGGAAAAGGAGATAGACCGAGAAGCTATTCCACGAAGGATTGGGGAGAACGCTGGGAAAAAATTTTTGGTAAAAAGGACGAGGTGGCACGAGAAGAATCTGGGTCAATACATCCACCAAAGACTGAAAGAGGAAAATCTAACGATGAATGATTTGGATGAAGATACAATTAATTTTTTCTTTCAACAATTTAAAGTTGATATAGATGAAACGGACAACGAAGGGTAAAGTGAAATAGGTTATGTTAAGACCGATAGGTGCAAGAGTAGTAGTTGAAAAACAAGCAAGACAAGAAAAGACAGATAGTGGTATTATAATACCAGATACTGCTAGAGAAGGTGGATTACCAGACATAGGAACAATAGTTGCATGTGGTAAGGGTTCGGTAAGTCATATGACAGGAGAAAGAATACCAATGGAAGTTAGTGTTGATGATACTATTTACTATGGTAGATTTCAGGCTCAAGAACTTGAGTATAAAGGTAAGAAATATTTAATACTTGGTGAACAAGATATTATAGCAGTGATAGAGGAGTAGAGATGGTTGAAATGACAATTTTAATTAGTGTGGTAATATTATTCCACTTAATGCTTAATAAATAAATTTAAATGAGTGTAATAACCAAGTTAGAAGATGGTGGAGAAGTAGATGATACTTTCGTAACGAGTATTGATAGTATTATGATATTGAAATCATTAATGGGTGATGATAAAGTATTTGATGAGAATCTAAATATGACAGAGTATGGAAACAAAAAATTAAAGAAACTACAAAAGAAGTGGTGTAGAGAAAATCAACACAAGAATTATAATAATAAAGATTATGCAAAATGATTTCTAAACAAAATTTAAAAAACAAATTAGAAAAATTGGAGTTGTTAATTGATAAGACTCAACCTGATGAATCAGATAAAGAAGACTTATTTCAACAACATCAAATAGATAATTGTGATAACATTAGATATGTTGATAATTTAAAGAATCAGCAGAATTTAACTTTAGATGAAAGAGAACATTTAATTTACATCATGAGAACTTCAAACAAAGTTTGGAAGATGAGAAATAAAATGTTAGATGGAGATTGGAACTTAGAAGATATTAAGTTAGATGAGATGGAAAAAGAATTAAGAAATCTTTTACCTAATAATAAGATAGGTGCCATTAAACATTATAGACAAGTTATGATAGACGAATTTGGAAAACAAGTTTCTCTTAGAGATTCGAAAGAACGAATAGACAATCTTTCAAGAGAAATGACTTACGAACAAGGTTTAATAATAAACCACTAAACAAGGAGTACAGGTTATGTATTTTGAAACACAAGTAATATTTACAGAAGAAATTCCAACAAAGAATGGTGTACGAGAAAAGAAAACTCGTAGAGCATTTTTAGTTGAGTGTGATTCAGTAAGTGTAGCAGAAGCAAAGGTAAATGAATTGTTAAAAGATTCACCATATCCCTTTGAAGTTAAAGTAGCAAAAGAATCTAAAATTGTAGAGGTTATTGATGCCTGATTTAACATGGTTCTATTTTCATTGTGTACTTGCACTTATAATAATAGTCAAAGACCACAATGGAACATTAGAAGAATCATTAAATAAATTTGAATCGAAGATTGGGTTATATACATATGTGGATACTTCACATAGAGAAGAAGAAGTACCATTTTATATACCACCTATTGAAGAAGAAATAGATTCAACATTTATACTACCAGATAGATTAAAACTCAAGGAGACAGAAGATGATTCTTCAAGGACTGCTTAGTGGATTAATTTTATTCGGTAGTGTTGCATTTAGAACACCTAACAATCCAGATATTACAAAAGATGATTATGAAATATCTTTGGGTTTTAAAAATAAATCAATTTATCTTAAACGAGATTGGGAACGAGAGTTAGGTGAGAAGTATATTGATGATGAGTTGTGGTTTGTATATGAACCAAAAGGATTTCCATTATATTTTAAACCAGAGTATGTAAATAAAACATCTCGTGATTTACAATATGGTAAAGTGGATACAAGATATAAAAGAGATTGGTTTAGCATAGGACATACAGTATTAATATCTGAAGACAAAACAGAACAAGGAACATCAATTGGTATTCATAGAAAAAAGAAAATCAATCATAGATGGGAATTGGAATCAAAGTTTGATGGATATTATTTTAGAGATGAAGTTCTTGGGTTAGATAGATTTGACAGACAAAGTTTTGTTTCATTGAATTGGAAGATAAATGATAAACTTACATTATCTAATATCTTTGATTACAATGATATAAAAGAAAAAAAATATTATAAATTTAAAATAGGAGTTGAGTATGAATTATAAATGGAATTCACTTAATACTATTGTAATGGGATATACTACAGCAGCTATAGTTTTAGGAGCTGTTAGTATAGTATTGTTATTTGTTCCATTTTGGTTATTATGGAATTGGTTGATGCCTTTATTTGGTTTACCAGAAATAACACTTTTACAGAGTGTTGGATTATATTTATTGTTAAGAATTATTCTATTTCAACCTACTTATACTAACAAACAATAGGGAAAACTTTATGAGTATTAGTATGGTGGAGCTTAAAGAAAAATTAGAAAAAGCGTATAACGATGAAAATTGGAGTATCATAGAAGAGTTGTTAGAAACATTATCATATGAGATTGAAAATGGTGAAGGTTTATTTGAACAATATAAAGATGATGAAGAAGAAGATTTATGGGGCTGAACGGTATCGACTGGTATTGTTTGGTATTGAAGTGCAGCAGAGATTGAGTATGTCTCGTATAAAAAGACTCAACAATCCAAATTGGCGAATTTTCGCTAAACGGGTTGGTAATAGATTGGCATTTATTCGAAATGGATATGCCAGTTGCTGAACCAGCAATGGCTCAAAACCACCAACCAACTTACGCTTACGCATAAGTTATTGAGTTGTCTAACACTCGATTATAAAAAAAGTTAGACGAACAACTCGCGTGGTAGAGTATAAAAGTCATCTGTTGACAATCAGAACAAATGTCCGAATGGTTTGTTAGTATCCTATCGTGATTGGAAACTAAACTAAGCTGTAAATGACTTCGTATTGAAGATAGACAGGACGGGAGTTCGATTCTCCCCAGCTCCACAAGAATGAAAGAAACAATAACAAGAAAATCGGAATTAGAATCTGGATATAAATACGGATTCACTACTGATATTGAATCTTATCAAATACCAAAAGGTATTGATGAGAAAACCGTACGCTTAATTTCATCTATTAAAAAAGAACCTAAGTGGGTAACTGATTTTAGAATAAAAGGATATAGAAGTTGGATAAGACAAAAACATCCTGAATGGCATAATCTCGATATACCCGAAATAGATTTTCAAGATATAGTTTATTATTCAGCTCCAAAAGGAACTGATGATGTAAAGACACTTGATGATTTACCAAAAGAAATTTTAGATACCTATGAGAAGTTAGGTATTCCATTACAAGAAGTAAAACAATTAGAGGGTATTGCAGTAGAGGCTGTATTTGATTCAGTTTCAGTAGGACAAGCTGTAAATAAAGCTTTAGATAAGGTTGGAGTTATATTTTGTCCTATCTCTGAAGCAGTAAAAAAGTATCCTGATTTAGTAAAAAAATATATGGGTTCGATTGTACCAGCAAATGACAATTATTATGCTGCACTTAATACGGCAGCTTTTAGTGATGGTAGTTTTGTTTATATTCCAAAGGGTGTTAGATGTCCATTAGAGTTATCTACATACTTTAGATTGAATGAGGCCAATACAGGACAATTTGAGAGAACATTAATTATAGCAGATGAAGATAGTTATGTAAGTTATCTTGAGGGTTGTTCTGCACCAATGAGAAAGGATAGTCAATTACATAGTGCTATAGTTGAGATTATAGTATTAGATGGAGCAGAAGTAAAGTACTCTACAGTACAGAATTGGTGGCCAGGAGATGAGAAAACTGGTGAAGGTGGAGTATTTAATTTTGTAACTAAACGAGGTATATGTCATGAACGAGCAAAACTTAGTTGGACACAAGTAGAGACAGGTTCAAGTATTACTTGGAAATATCCAAGTTGTATATTAAAGGGTGATGATAGTGTAGGAGAATTTTATTCTGTAGCAGTTACTAAAGGAAAACAACAAGCTGATACAGGAACAAAAATGATTCATATTGGAAAGAGAACTAAATCCACAATAGTTAGTAAAGGGATTTCTGCAGGTAAAGGACAACAAACCTATAGAGGTGGAGTTAAAGTATTAAAAGGTGCTAAAAATGGTAGGAACTATACTCAATGTGATTCATTACTTATTGGTAGTGATTGTGGGGCACACACATTTCCATATATAGAAGTGAAGAACCCAACTTTTACTCAAGAACATGAGGCATCAACTTCAAAGGTAAGTGATGAACAATTGTTTTATTGTCAACAAAGAGCAATAAATACAGAAGATGCTATAAGTTTAATTGTAGGTGGATTCTGTAATGATGTATTTAATAAACTACCGATGGAGTTTGCTGTTGAAGCAAACCAACTATTGGCTGTAAGTCTGGAGGGAACAGTAGGATGAAAAAGAATTGGGTATATTATATGCAAGAAGGATTAAAGGCTATGTGGAAAAAGAAAGAAGTGCCAGATTATAGAAGAGAAAAGAATTTGGCTAAATTATATAATCAAGAAAAAGTTTTTAAACCGATAGATTATAAAGAGTGTGGATGTTTACCAGATTGTGGGTGTAAAGAATGAATCAGAAGTTTGGAGATTTATATGGTAAGTTTCTTATCGTATTTGGAATATGGGCATTTATAGCATTTATATTTGGAATAGGATATTAAATGTCAAAAAAAATTGATTTTAACAATGTAAGGAGATATTTATCTATGAGTGAATATGATACTTCATATATCGAAAGTAATATTATGAAGAATTTAAAAATATATTTTGGAGTTGGAATAATAATGATATTATTTTTCAACACCTTTGTATGGACAGAGCTGTTTGAAAATTATAAAGATTTCCATAAGCAAACGCTTGTGGAATTGAGAGATGAGAATAGTAAACTCAAGAACATAGTTCAAGAGTTTAAACTGGAGGGATTGAATGTTACTGTTACAATGTATCATCCAGTTTCGTATCAAACTGATTCTACACCGAACATTCTCGCGGATGGAACGCGCATAAGGGTAAATAAAGCTAGTGAATACCGATACATAGCGGTGAGTAGAAATCTTTTGACACGATATGGTGGATGGTTAGATTACGGTGATTTCATTTATCTCAAAGGAACATCTGGTAAAGATGGTATGTACCAAGTACGCGACACAATGAACGCAAGATTTGTAAATCGTATAGACATCTTGGAATCGCCAGGTACACCACCATATAAATACACCGATGCTCAAATTATGAAACACTCTATAGAGTTAGTTAGTGGAGATCGAGATAGTTAAAACAAAGCTTGACTTTTATATAAAAAAAGTCGTATATTTAAACAATGAAAAATACAGGTTATTAATTGAAATCGTTTTATGAAAAATCAAATATAGCGGATAAGACCAATCCTATTAATATCACATATGATGAATTGCTACACAAAAGTGATTCAGAGATTGATACATGGATTGATGAACTTCGTGAATATGTTATAACTCAATGGGATCAAAATGGCCAACCTCCAGTCATAGGACAAAATGAGGACACCATTATTTCTAATTGGAAAAAACTTTTTGGTTACGATGTTAAATCATTCTATACAGAAGATTTAAAAGTAATTAAGAACTTCAATAAATTTGCTTCGGCAGTAAATCAATTCTTTCCAACAATGTTAAAGACAAAAATATCAAGTGGAGTTAGTAGTGAGGGAGCTACATCCATTTATGATATGTTTAAAGAAGATGATTTACGAGATACTTTTAAGAAAGCAATGTTGAGAGCTTTGTATAAAGATTCAATGTATAGTTTTAGTAAAAGTATTTTAAAGGATGAAGTGGATAGAGATGTTGGTGAGTATTTAACTTATCTGAATAATAATGATAAGTTTGGAATCACCGTTATACGACAAGCCGATAAAACTCCTGTAGATATAAATTCAAAGTATTTGTTATTAAAGGGTAGTGAAGTACAAATGTATTTAACGAGTGGAAACTTAACCGAACAGAATGTTCGCACAATAAGTGGTGAGTTAGATAATAGTATTACATTAAAGAATGGTGAGTTACGATATTACCATTACTATATAAGAAAGTATAAAAGAAGTCATAAGTTATTTCCAACGGCATTACAAGTGTTTAGATTATCATTAGGACAACCCGCGGTTAACTTTCCTGCATTAACTGCTAAATTCTTATATGAACATTTTACAGAACATATTAAAGATGAGAAGATTACAGTATATGATTGTTCATCAGGATGGGGTGGAAGAATATTAGGTGCTATGAGTACCGATAGAGATTTACATTATGTCGGTACTGATCCCAATCCAGATAACATTGGACGATATGAGAGAGTAGCTGAATACTACAATACTCATTGTTTCCAAAGTAATCCATTTTGGGGGAGAGACAAGCCAAACACTTACGAAGTTTTTCAAGATGGTAGTGAGGTTATATGTGATAATCCTAAGTTTGATAAATATAAAAATTCGTTAGACTTTGTTTTCACAAGTCCACCTTATTTTAACCGAGAACAATACTCACAAGATGAGAACCAATCGTTCAAGAAATTTTCGGCGTACGAAGACTGGAGAGATAACTTTCTAAAACCTACTTTGACTACGGCGTATACTAATCTAAAAAACGATAGGTTTCTTTGTTGGAACATTGCGGACATCAAGATAGGTGAAGACAAATACATTCCATTAGAACAAGATTCAATTGATATCGTAGAGAGTTTAGGTGGAGAGTATCAAGGAATATATAAGATGTTGATGACACGAATGGTAGGAATCGATACATCTAAAATAAAGAATTCAGTACAAGTAAAGCATCATCCATTACAACGAGGTGGAGATGTTTATAAATTTGAACCAATATTAGTATTTTATAAAGGAAAATAAAGTTAAATAATGCTTGACTTATATAGGGTTTTAGTGTTATATTAGTGGATAAGAAATGATAGTAAAATTAACAATTAAACGAGATAATTAAAAAATGAGTTTAGACTTAAATAGAATGAAAAAGCATGTTGATGAAGGTATGGAATATATTGAACAACATGGATTATTAGAATCACACTTAAAACAAGTTAGGATGTCCGCTATATTTGGTAATAGTTGGGAGTGGAGAGCAGATTCAATTCAATCTAAAGTAAGAGGTACAACACAAGGTTCTAAAAAACACATTAAAGAATTAGATGATAAAATAGGTTTTGAAACTTTATTAGTTCCAGATATAGGTGAAAGACTTTTTGTAGATTTTAAAAGTATTATTTGCTCTATCTATGACACCATAGTCAAAATAAAAGATGGTTGGACAAGAACTACTAAAGTAATTTCTTTATTAATAGGAATGTTATTTTTTATTAAAGAAAATAAATCAAAGATTATAAAGTTATCAAGTGAAGATGAATATAATGAAATTGAGAATTTAATAGTAAATTTATTTTATTTAGAAAAGTTAAAGTCTAATGGTAGAATTTTTGGATTTAAATGTGATTCATCCAAGTACGATGTAATTGATCAATTAGATAATGTATTTGTATCCATATTGGATGGCAATACAACTTATAGTGAATTTAAAGAACTGGGTAAGTATAAGAATCAAGTATTTTATTTTAAACAACAAGTTGTTGAGTATTATAATTGGATTAATAGAAATAAAAAATTAGTTTTAAATGATATGGTTATTACCAATGTAACTAATTTTGTTACTAACATTATCGAAGTACATATCATAGTTTTACAAGAGTCATTAGAAACCGAAGATACATTAGGTGGACAAGATTATGTAGAGACAAATGATTATGCACAAGAATTTTTGGCTGATGGTAAATTGGAACTCTACTATATAAACCACATGAAAAAGAATCCTGTTTTAGATGATACAGAAATAAAAGATGTTTTTAATGGATATGTTTCTGATTTAGAATTTCAACTGCAAACTGCTGAAATAGAAACAACATCCAATAAGTTTTATAGTTGGTTACAATATTCTAACTTATCAAATAAAGTTACAGATAAAAGAAATGAAAAAGATGCATTCACAAAACTTGTTTCAGATTTTACCATTGAGGTTAAGCGATGTGGTAATGTAAATCATAAAGATTTTATTACAAGATTGGAAAACAACCTTGAAGAAAATTTGAATTATATGGACGACTTTGAAAACATAAAAGAGTTTAGGTTGAGTGAAGAGGGATTGCACGATGTATTTATACCATTCATACTTAGGATAAAAAAATTAGGTAAATGGGATAACTACCTTGAAAGGTTATTCAGAATGTTTTCTTTATTAAATAAAGTTGTAGCAAGAGGTAATTTATGGAATAGTTTTAGTAAAAGACAAATAGACATTGTTAAAGATAAAGATTTTGATACTAATCCAGCTGAAGTACTTATTAAACATTTAATAGAGGGTATTGATATGTCCAATGCATTAGTTCAGGCAACACACAAAGATGTGGTAAGTCCTGATGGAACACTAAAACATCAAACAATATTTGATGAATTTATTAATGAATTATTAAAAGGACAAATATCAAAAGCAATTGAATTACTTGATACCGTTAATTTACGAAAGTCAAAACTACCATCTGAAAATGGTGAACATTGTAGTTCACAAAATCCAGTAAGTAATAAACCAATTAGGAATGTAAATTCATCTAACAATATTGGTTATTGTGATGAGAAGTTAAACAAGCAGCTAGGTAATAAAACAATATCAGAAAAGAAAAAATTTATTGAAAATAATAATAGATTTGATGGTTATAGTTTAAAGTTTCTTCTGCCGTTTTATGGTTGGGATAAGGTTAAGACTCTTGGTTATGATAAGAAAAATCATTCTTTGATGAAGAAATATTTTAATAGTAATTTTAAACTAATCGATACTGATATAGAGTGGGATGATTATATTGAAGAGTATAATCCAAATAAAAAAATGTATGGGGAATATTATAAAGAAGTATTCGCCACTAAGAACTTTATAAAACTTATGAAGACAGGATTAAAATGAATAAGTTTTTAGACTACGGATATGATGACATTGTATGTCCTATTGATTTGGATTTACCAATCGTAGAGGAACACGATGGAATTAGAGTTGTACGAGATGACTTATTAGCTGGTGGAACTAAACGAAGAGCATTTACAATGTATGTTTCGTCAAGACCTGATGTGAAAGAGTTTGTTTACGCTTCACCGCGACAAGGTTATGCTCAATTATCTTTAGCTTATGCATGTAGAGATATGGGTGTAAAGTGTACCGTTACCGTTCCTAAAGGAAAACGATATTGGTTAACTGATGAGGCAGAAAACTTAGGTTGTAAAATAATAGAAGTTCCGATGGGATATTTAACAAATATACAACATAAGGCCAGAGTTTATTGTGAAGAGAATGAATCACATTTAATTCCATTTGGGGGAGACCATCCTGTTATTGTTGAGGCGATGTGTAGAGCAGGAATGAGTTTAGATTCTATTAAACATTTTGAACATCCAAAGGAAGTTTGGACAGTTATGAGTAGTGGAGTATTGAGTAGAGGATTACAGAAAGCATGGCCAAATGCTAAATTTTATGGTGTTCAAATAGGACACAACACAACAGAATTAGAAATGGGAAGAGCGGAAACATTTCGTTCTAAATATAAATTTCAACAAGAGTGTAAAAAAGATGAGTTACCACCATTTCCAAGTTCATTAACTTACGATAGTAAGGCATGGACATTCATTAAAGAACACGCAACAGAAGGAGCCTTATTTTGGAATGTGGGAAAATAACATTTGTTAGATTAAGAAATAGTGAATATTATAAAGGTGAACCATTAACTCAAATCGTGGATTCAATTTATCACTTGTGTAACAATTATATAAAGACACATACAGAATATCCAAATCCATATGATAGTTATAATGTTTCTTTACTTGAGATAGAAAAGAGTAGAAAAACTATTAGGAATATTGAAGCAATAGAACAATCTGATGTTTTGATTATCCCAACCGAATCGGAATTTGCATATCACATATACGGTAGAATATCTAATATAATGTTGGGTAGGGGGTGGACAATGGTTCAAAATATTAGAGAGGGATTATTAAGAAATCCCAAACCAAGAAAAGTTATTTTACTTTCAAGTGATAAGGCTGATACTATAGATTTATTTAAAGAAAGAGTGTTTCATGATATACCAGATTTAACATTTTACAGAATAGATGAAAGTGAATTTCCAGGGGGAGTTCATCATTTAAAATATTTAAACATTAAAAAATTAAATCTCGATACCAGTAAGAAAAAAGATTTTGGTTATTGGGGCACATCAAAAAGATTTAAAATAGATTTGACTTCAGAGGAAAAAGAAATAGGCATTAAAGATTGGTATGATAATGAAACTCATGAGTTAACACAAAGTTCAAATACAAATAAGAATTATCTTAAAGAGAGAATGAAAATAAATATGTTGAAGGGAGTTCCTTCTGAAGATGAGCGACATATTATATTAAAACAAATTTATAAAGATGAAAGTATAAGTAATAATTTAATTGGTTATTTTGATGGTTTTAAATACACACATAAATTCGATAAAAAAATGACAAACATTTTACCACACATCGCTGAATGTAAAACTACTTTGTGTTTTAATTGGCCAGGACAAGAAGAACATTTGACTTCAAGATATAATGAGGCATTAGGTTGTGATGTAATTCCTTTAGTGTGGAAAGATTATGATTGTAATAATCAATTGGTTTATTCTGATTGGCAAAGATGTTATTCTTTTGAAGATATTAAAAGAAAGTGCTTGGAATTGTCAGATAATCATGTTAGATTATTAAGATTAAATGAAATAAAAAATAAGTATTTGGAAGTAACTAAACCATTAGAATATTATGAAAAAGAATTTAATAAAAAATTAGAAAAACTAACAAATGGAGATTAGAAAATGAAACAGTTAACACCTGAACAAATACAAGCGAATTGGAATAAGTTAATACAACTTATTAAAGATACATTTCCAGAAGACTATCCAAACGATAGAAGGGAAAATCTTCTTAAAATGTACCATTACTTTGAAGACAGAATGTGTATAGCTCCTGCAAGTGGTAAAGAACATTATCATAATGCATTTGTAGGCGGTTATGTAGACCATGTACTTCATGTAACTGATTTAGCTGTAAAAATAAATAAGTTGTGGAAAGAGAATGGAGCATCAATAAATTATACTGATGAAGAACTCATTTTTGCAGCTATACATCATGACTTAGGTAAAGTTGGTGATTTAGAAAATGATTATTATGTACCAAACGAATCAGATTGGCATCGTAAGAATCAAGGATTAATCTATAAACACGGCGAAGACCTTCAGTTCATGACAGTTACAGATAGAGCAATCTTTCTGTTAAATCACTTTGGAGTTAAGTATTCCGAGAAGGAATATATTGGTTTGAGATTAACCGATGGATTGTATGAAGAAGCAAATAAAAACTATTATATTGGATATCAACCATCAAGAAGTTTGAAATCAAATATAGCTTATGTTCTTCATCAAGCAGATTCTATGGCAACACACATTGAATATGATGAGTGGAAACATGGAGAACAAAAGAGTAGAAGAGAAGTAAATAAAAAAGTCATCAATATCAAAAAGGCAGTTGCAACAGAAGTTGAAACTAAATTAACTTCTAATGATAATGCTAAGGATTTATTTGATGAGTTGTTTGGAGATACAAAATGATATTAGAAATACTATTAGGAATTACAACCATTCTATCTATAGTACTTGGTTGGACAACATACAATCAATTACAAAAGGTAGAACGATTAGAAGAGTGGGCAGAAGAATATTCCCAAAAACTAATCGATACTAAAACAACATTGGACTTGTTAGATTCAGAAGGTAAGTTTGAATCTGATGATGAAATTGGAACTGTATTTGAGGGAATCAAAGATGCAGTTAATGACTTAACCAAATTAACCGAAAAGGATATTTAACATGCCAAGAAAAGCCAAGAAGTCTTCACCACGATATTATTTCCATCAAGGAACTGAAAATGCAATCATTCGTCATAATAAGGAAGATAGACCTTATATGAGGGAGAGAATTTATAATGAACATATTCGTACACCATTTGAGAAATTAGCAGAGAATATCATCCATACATTTAAGTTTTATTACTTTGATGTACCGAGTGCAGATGTCGTGCATGAGGTGGTTAGCTTCCTTTATATGAACATGCATAAATTCGCTGAGGGTAAGGGTAAGGCCTTTTCATACTTCAGTATTGTTGCTAAGAATTATTTAATTCTACACAATAATAATAATTACAAACGATTAAAACAACACGATAGTGAAGAGGTTACAGATTATAAACGAGATGCAATTTCAGAAGAAAAATCAAAAGAAAATCGTGAAGTTAAAGTTGAGTATTTAACTCAGTTAGCTGATTACTGGAGAAATAATCTTACTACTGTTTTTAAACGGAAGAAAGATTTAGATGTTGCAAATGCTGTTGTTGAGTTGATTGATATGAAAGATAATATTGATAACTTTAATAAGAAGGCTTTGTATATTTTGATTCGCGAAATGACTGATTCGAATACACAACATATCACACGAGTAATTAATGTGATGAAGAAACACCACAATCAATTACAAAAAGCTTATCTTGCTACGGGTTCAATTGAAACTCGAT
>Ga0315333_10000287_pt1 | contig 15873 bp, 9 predicted proteins | sample M120034915metaG_FD_204521 | JGI IMG/M metagenome (GOLD analysis project Ga0315333, IMG submission 204521) | Ammonia-oxidizing marine archaeal communities from Monterey Bay, California, United States - M1 200m 34915 | ecosystem: Environmental > Aquatic > Marine > Intertidal zone | place: USA...
GGAATTTGGTTTAGGGGAGCATGTGATAAAGAAGAAGTAGCTCCATATATAGCAACCCAAATTATTGCTGGTTCTTTAGCTGCTATATCTTCATCTAATATTCTAATTACTAATTCAAAACCGGATGCTCTTGAAATGAATACCCTTTCTGCATTAGGAGCTGAATTTTTCTTTACATTTGCTCTAGTGTTTGTTATTCTAAATGTAGCCACTAACGAAGAAAATTCTGGAAACCAATACTATGGTGCTGCAATTGCGTTCGTAGTACTTTCAGGAGCACTCACAGTAGGTGGGATATCAGGAGGCTCTTTCAATCCTGCCGTTACATCTGCACTACTAGTGAGTGATGTTCTAGAAGTAACTGATATATGGATACATTTAATCCCACAAATTACTGGAGCAGGTGTTGCAGTTTTAGCGTACAGAGCTATTGAATAGAAAGATCTTGTTCGGACCCCAAGGGCCTCAAAATCAATCTTTGAGACCCTCGGCAGTCACGGTAAACACGGCCTCTCCTTCTGGAAGATTCGGGCTATCAACTAGGCGAGCAATTCTTCGCCCTCCCTTTGACTTCCTCAAATAGAGGCGGAATGTACTTGCATGACCAACAATGTGTCCTCCAATGGCCTTGGTTGGATCTCCCCACAATGCATCTGGTCTGGACATAACTTGATTAGTAACAAGAACTAGTGCATTATGAACATCTGATAATTGCTTTAGTTCCTTCAAGTGACGATTGAGTTTTTGTTGACGGGGAGCTAACTGACCTCTCCCCACATATTCTGCACGGAAATGACTGGTGAGAGAATCTACAATTATCAATTTAACATCAATATTTTTGGATGCCCTCTTGATCTCATCAACTAGGAGCATTTGGTGTGCTGAATTGTAAGCACGAGCAACATGAATCCTGTCAAGAACCTGGATTGGATCCAAACCAACTCCCTCAGCCATTTGAGCGATTCTCTCAGGACGGAATGTATCTTCTGTATCTATGTAGAAAACCTCTCCATCAAATCCACCTTGCTCAAGAGGAAGTAATGTGTTAACAGCTAACTGATGGCCTATCTGTGTTTTTCCACTACCAAACTCACCGTATACCTCGACAATTGCTTGGGTTTCGAAGCCTCCACCTAATAATTCGTCAAGAGCAGCAGATCCGGAAGTCAGTTTCTGTACTTCACTTCGGCGTTCAAGTAGAGTGTTTCCAGAAACGAATCCACCAATATTTGCCAATTTCTTTGCTCCTTGAATTATCTTTGAGGATACTGCCTCACCAAGTTCAGCTTGTTCACCTAATTCAGTAGGGCTCATTACTGCAATTGCAAGTAATTCGTCGAATCCTGCTTCTCGTAATTTTTCTGCGGTCGCAGGTCCCACACCTGGTAAGTCCTCTATGGTTGCTTGTTGTTCATCAACATCAATCATTATCGAACCGTCGTCTTCTTCCATTTTCTCACTCGCTGTCTTTTTGGCCATCTATCTCGCCTTTCCTACACCTAATCTGACTTCCTCTCGGTATATGAAGAACTGATTGACCCCCTTTACTAGATTGAAAGTGAAATCGGCGGTCTATAAGCGAGCAGTGTATTATAATTTCACTTTCACTTTGTAATTTTATTGTATTAAATGTAATTCTAAATTCTTCGATTAACATTACTTATTGATTAGAAGGAAATGGTAGCGAGTGGTGGATTTGAACCACCGGTCTCCGGGTTATGAGCCCGACGAGATAACCTGGCTACTCAAACTCGCTAGCCATCCCTGAGGCATCGGTTATTTGAACAGCGCGGGATAACAGAATCACTATGAGTTTCAAAGCAGAACAGTCTTGAGCAGTCTGCTACCCGGCAGAAAGGGAGCGGACATGAGTAATCGAATGTTGATTCAGAATTCATCGATGGTAATCGGTGGTCGTGTTGTCGATGGTGACCTAAGAGTTGTAGGTAATACAATTAGCACAATTGCAGAAGGAGGAGGGCTCTCTGCAAACCCTGGAGAAGTCATTATTGATGCAGAAGGATTGTTCCTATTACCTGGGGCAATTGACCCACAAGTACACTTCAGAGAACCTGGACAGCCTGAGAAAGAAGATATTGGTAGTGGAAGTCGTGCTGCCGCAGCAGGAGGAGTCACTTCTTTCTTAGATATGCCAAATAATTTCCCTGCTGCAACCACATTGAAGGCAATGCAATCAAAGATTGATTCTGCTGCTCGTAATGCAGTAACTCATCACGGCTTCTTTATCGGAGCAACGCCGAACAATGTCAGTGATTTGCAAGATGCAGTAGGTACTCCCGATAATCCTTCACCAACTGATGGGGTTTGTGGAATCAAGGTATTCATGGGTAGCAGTACTGGAGATCTTCTTGTTCATCAACAAAAACATCTTGAGAATATTTTTGCCAATACTGGTGGAATAATCGCAACACATGCTGAAGATGAAGACCGACTGAATGAACGCTGGCCCGAATTCCAACATAGAACCGACATCGCTGCCCATGCCGAATGGAGGGACGATACCTGTGCGCTAATGGCAACTCAGAGAGCTTCTGCACTTGCCAAGGATCATGATCACAGATTACACGTTCTTCATCTTACTAGTGGAATAGAAGCGGATTGGTTGGCTTCAAACAAAGGAGACCTAATCACCACTGAAGCTTGTCCACAACACCTCACATTCGATGATACCGATGTCGAGCGAATTGGTACTCGGATGAAGATGAATCCTCCTATTCGCTACTCACACGATCGTGACACTTTGTGGAAGCGACTGAAAGATGGAACGATTGATTGTATCGCCACCGATCACGCTCCACACACACTAGAAAACAAAAACCTAGGATTCCCAAAGGCACACTCGGGAATGCCAGGTGTTGAAACATCTCTACCATGCATGCTAACACATGCTTCAGAAGGCATGTGCTCAGTCACAGATGTTGCTCGCTGGATGTGTGAAGGACCAGCTAATGTCTATGGAATGGAAGGTAAAGGAAGACTCGCTGAGGGCTACGACGCTGACCTAGTTCTAGTTGACATGGAGACAAGGCGAGTCATCGAAGATTCAGACACTTGGACTCGAGTTGGCTGGTCACCGTACGCAGGGTGCGAACTTACTGGTTGGCCAATCTATACGATCGTTGATGGTCAAGTTGTTCACCAAAGACAGAGAGATGGACCTCTAAGAGGCACGGCCGTAGCATCCGCAGGAAGTACAGGCCGGCCTCTAAGGTTCAGATAATCCTAAGCAATTTCTCAGGACCCTTCAGGATCTGTTCCATCATCCGATGGTGATTCAGATTCTTCAGAGTCGGCTACCTCGACTTCGTCATCGTAGTATTTTTCTGTAATCGCTTGGCCTGGAATCTCCAGTTCAACAATTGGTGTTAGGTCATCGGTTAGATGAACTGTAGCACCAAGAGCAGAGAAGGCATAGACATAGTCTCCCATGAAGATTGAACGGCGGATACTGGTTGTGCTACCATACCACCAATTAGACAAACCATTTTCGTTGTTGTAGAAGCTTGAATGGTTTACATCACCATGAAGAGAGAGAGTTAGATTCTCGGTATCAACCTCGATTAACTTCAGCATAGAGACATACTCGTAACCGTAGTGAGTATAGGTGACCCCGTTTTCGATTATCTCATCGTAGATGTATCTCTGAGTAGACAGAGGTACTGCGAGTAAATTGTCTGGTGCCCAGTAGGTGAATGCCTTATGCTCGTAGGTCGCTTCCGACCAGGACCAAGACCAACCACAACTGCGCACATTTTCACAGTTCTCATCAGTATAAGCAGGGGAAATAGGCAATGTATCTGCGAGGGTAGGATTAGTTGGATCGCTAACGTCAAACAGAGATATCTGAGTCACTGACCAATCTAGGCCTAATCCGTCCTCACCGCCACCAATTCCTATGGTTAGTAATGTATTTTCATCTACTGGATGAATGTAAGTTGACACACCAGGGATTTCTAACTCTCCTAGAATTGTTGGATTGGACGGGTCGGACAAATCAATGACCCAGAGCGGGTCCATGTTTTCGAACGTTACAAGATATGCGCGGTCACCCATGAATCGAGCGCTCCAAATTCTCTCACCCTCGGCTATGTCTCCGATATGACCTATCTGTTGTAGTTCTGCGGAGTCATCTTCACACCCCTCAGGAATCATGCATTCAAATGCCTCAAGTGTGAACACATTGTTAGTAGGACCAGTCCAATTATCGGTATCCATCCACCATCGGCCCCACATGTCTTCAGTTGTAGCAACACGGATTACTCCATTACTCTCAGAAAGAGAAAATTGGTCTTGAACCGTTCCAGCCACACGACCTGAGGCAACATACGTGGTCGAACCAGCTTGGCTGATGTCGAAAGCATGGATATTTGTAGCATCCTCAAATTCTGTGTTTCTCCAGAACCACCACCAGTCATTGGCAGGCTCAGCGAGAATTAGTACATCTTGAGAAGCATAAACATGAGCCCAAGAAGATGCTATATGATCAACTTCAACTTGTATATCTTCAGAAAGCATCTCAATTGTCATTATCGAAGTGAAGCCACGCGCAACACTGTCTGTACTGGCAGCAAACTCCGAGCAGTCATTTGAAGTGGATGAGTGTGAAATAAAACCTGCAGAGGTCATTTCGTAAATGTGAGGAGCAAAATCATCCATTGTCAAAGAGTCGATGACTAGGAGATTATTGTTGATTGTCTCATTAAGATGAAAAGACCATGCTGCCATCCTTGCATCCTCATCTTCAATAGACCAGTAGTCAGAAGGAAGGTCAACCCAGTATCGTAGACCGTCAAAGTTTGCATAGTTGTGAGTTACCGAACGAACAGTACCATCAACCATCCTTGCAGTGTGATAGTTTCCTTCAATGTACAACTCACGCTCTACTTGAGGATCTGCGCGGTCAGTAATATCTACAACGGTATACTTGACCAAGTTCTGAACCCGGTAGTAAGTGTAGACATTGTCTCCTTCACCCCATTGTACCTCTTCCATCAATTCTGAACGGAGAGGATCATTTTCATCGAGACTCCAAGCGTTAATCGTTGATGCAATGACTATTCGATCTCCATCAATCATCATCTGCATTGGATAACCTTGTAGAGTTAGGTTTGACTCAAGAGTCAATTCACCAAACTCAGGAACTCCCATGATTACCAGAAGATTTCCATTCAACATATAGATGTGATATCCATCTGTCTTCAGGAAGTCAGCCTCATCCACACCTGCTTCCTGATTATTAGTTCCTGAGTAATCGCCTTCTCGAGAGGCCGAATTCCCGCCGTCACTTTCTGCAGCAGTTCCAGTAGCGCCGTCCTCAGCGAAAGCAATATCATCTTCCAGCCACATCCATCCGCCACCAATCCAGTGATAGTAGGATTCTTGATCTAGTCGAACCAACATTTCATTTTGTAGAGAATCTTTGAGATCATCCAGTAAGGTGTCGCAGTCATCATATTCTTCCAGTACAGCATTTTCACCACGAACTCGTTCCGGCAAATCGATTTGAGGATAATCACCAATTACGATATCGATTGTATCATCAATTTCTTCCACTATATCATCAATTGCTGCTAAACAACCAGATGTCAGCATCATAGTGAGTACGAGCAAAGTCGCCGTTTGGGTTCGTTCCATGTCTAAACCGAATGATACTCTGGATATCAATAACTTGGTAATATGATTTGACAATATTTCCCTTATGCATGTACGGTAATCGTTTGAAATCCGGGGTTCGGGTTGCTAAACCATGGCGTTGGAGCTGGATTTCCTGTGTCATCCTCCTCAAGTTCCTCGGCTTTCGTTTGTTCAGCTATCCCCACCTCCAGGACGGAGGCGAGACCGCCTGCCCCAACCATGAAGATCAAGGCGGCAAAGTGTATGTCCGCATTCCGGTGCATCAAACCCCTATCATCGTCATCTGCATGATAAGTGACTTGGCTTCTTGAGTCGGCCTTGCATCATTCACAAAAATTAGTGGATTTGAATTTTTGAGTATACAAAAAATATCATAGAGAGGGGCACTCTCTCAATTGTATGAGTATGGTTGTTGATGTACTCGATTTTCTATCTATTGCAGGGTGCTTTCTACCTATCCTCTATTTCCTTTATCTTTGGATAAGATTCGGGTGGTCAGGGGCTTGGGTAAAGGTAGACATGCTTTGGCACAACCAAGCTGGCAGCAAGTATCCTTTCGAGAGTGATGAAGAGGACAAGCATACGAATAAAGATGAGTAATTCACAGGATATTACAATGTGTCGTGTGAACTTTCATTAATTCTGTAATTATCCGATGAACATGCACAAGGTACCAAAGCTGGTTCTTGGCCTTGGTGGGATTCTCTTTGTTATCGGTTGGGCAATCATCATGATGGATCCTATGGGTGTAGACTCCTCTTCTCCATCAAGCGAGGATTGGAGTGGTACATTGATGTTTGAAGACTCTACTCCAACTACTTTTGAAAGCGAGTTCAAGTGGGCTGCAACCTACAACGTATTTGTTCAGGATGGTTCAACCGTCACGGTTGAGGTTCTCAATAGTGATATTGATGATATTTTCTGGCCTTGTGATGTAGATGGCGAATGCGATGAGTTCGATGTTGATGGACACATCGATGGCTACCATTACATCGGTGAATTGGATTTTGAAGAGGAAGGTACAGGGATATACAATCCATTTTCAAAGAGTGGCACGTATGAGATTAGTTTCACAGAAGAGAATGGGGAAACTGTCAATGTGATGATTCGCGAAGATACGAGTTTCGAAGGATTCCTTGTCTTTGTCGGCGGAGTTATCAGCTGCTTTGCTGGCATCATTATCCTCATCATTGGTAGTATCCTAGCTAAGTTGATCAAAGAGAATCGAAAGGTGGAATTATCATCAACTATGAGCGATGAACCAAGAGTTAGCAATTCAGAAATAAGTAAGAGTGAGATTGGCTTAATCAAGAGTGGTTTGGAAGAGGTAGGGTGGAAAAATGTTCAACCGGCGAATCATATGGGCATTGAATTTGACTTGGTCGGCGATCGTCGCTTCACTCTCACAAAATGGAATGTTCTTGTCAAGGTGTTACCAGTTCTTGACGATACAACCGCGAATATTTGGAAGGAAAACTTCGAGGTTTTAAACAAGAATTCAAAGAGCCTAATATGGGGGCAATGTTTTCTTTTGTGCCTATTAGTAGAGGATGTTTCAACAGAAGTTTCCGAGTCACTGTCTGCAGATAATTTTGGATTATTCGGGATGTTTCGCCTCAAAGGAGGCGGGGGCAATGTGCTTGTGGGGGATATGAAAAATGGGGAGGTTTACGGAAATGTGCCATCATTACCATATGACGTACACAAGTTCTCTAAGAATGCAAAAGAAATCATCATTCAAACATTCAAAAGGTAGGGTGGTTGAATGGCACAAACACTGACAAAAAAAGAACTGGTCTCCATTTTTGCGCCAGCAATACTTTCACTTCTATTTGCCATTACAACTTATATTAGCTACACATACAATCCAGAATGCTCACAATCAGTAAATGCTGGTCAATGTTGGGACTTTAGGCCTCTGCTAAGTCATGCATTCTCGTTTCTAACGCTAATACTAACTATTTTTTCACTAATACTAACATTTTTTTCAGTACACAGGTATAGACTTCGGAAGGGTTCGTCCTCATGAGTGGGTGATTTTCCCCCCTATGTGTCGCCCGTGACTCATAGGGTACCCATTGATCCGATTTCAAGGATGAGGCGGTACTTCGTCAGTCCAGTGTGACATTTTATTCAACGTGATTGTAACATTGGTGATTTCACCATCTTCCCAATAATCAACAGCAATGAAAGTTGGTCTATTACCTACGAACTCCCAGCAAAACAAAGCGCGATTCAGAAGAGTTTCGTAATCGTTGACATCATTGGATCTAACTGGATCTGCAAGACCATAGATACTGCTGAGCCAGTTATTCATGTGCCAAACTGGCTGCTCGATATCACCTCTTCCAACTCTGCAGGACATGTCCGTTTGTTCCTGCTCTCCATAAGGTGTGTCCCAGCTGTGAGTCCATGCGTGATGAAGCCAAGGATATCTCTCGTCGTAACCGTAGTCCCAATAAATTACCAAGTCGGTTCCATTTAGAACCAACTCACCTAGACTAGGCCATGGTTCACCCGGCTCATGCACATATGCTCTGTCCATCATTCCAGTCTTGTTGAAAAGGTATTCAACGTGTTCTCCAGGAACGTAATTCTCAAGGAGCAAAGTCACCACATCACCACTACTATTATTCATCAACGATCCTAAATCGCTTAGCCAGGTAAATGCGTCAACTTCGGAATATATACATGGATAGAAAAGAGTAGAATCTGGATCACCATGACAGAATCTAACATCATCAGGTTCTGTATCCTGTTTTGATAAGTGATGAACATCTAGCATGTAGGCCCTAATCCCGCCATCCCATTGAGCCTGCAAGGCTGTGTAGTGGTTGACCGCCATCCACACTCCATTCTCGTATGTGGAGAATGAATTGTGTGTCTCTGCGAAGGTGAAATTATCATAAGAACGAAGGCAATACTCAGCTAGGTCGTTGCAAACGATTCCATCTTCTGGATTGGATGGGTCAAGACCTCTTTCGACCTCCCAACCGTTTGGAAGACCGTCTCCATCATCATCTGCCTCAGGGTCATAATCATCAGTCGCTAAACATCCAGGGAATACTAAGCATAGACCAATCAGAATAGTCTGCAAGTGGACTACAAGGGACTTTCCCATGATTAACCCATAACACCCAACGGGCATTAACTTGCCCCTGAGTGGGTGAATTATTAGATTTAAGACTGAAAAAAAATTACTTATTTTCGTCGTCAAGTTCTCTAATATCAAAAGCAGACCAAGATTCAATCATCTCTATGTCTCTCTTTATTGAGTCCATTCGCTGCTTCTGGACAGTCACTCCGATAAGTGAGACTAGAACTAATAGTAAGATGAAAAATGGTAATCCACTACCAGAGATCCATGATATCAGATTGTTATCTTCCGGCTCAACAATATTCACATTTTCTATCAACAAAGGACTAACCATTTCTCCATCAATTGCCCAAACCTCAACATGAGCCCATTTGCTATCAGATAAAAGCCATAAGCCACGATATGTCCAAATATTATCTCCAGCGGTTTCGTCTCCTTCCATTCCATCATCATGGAATTCAAGACTCATCTCATCACCTGCAGAAGCCATCAATCCACTAATTGTTTGAGTTGTCCCATCTGGATCATCGAGAACAACAGTGATTAACATCGAAGTTGGTTCATCAGAATAAATGAAATCTGGAGAAATTTGCAAATCAGATATAGTTGGTGATGAAGAGCCAATCGTAAGGTTTACCGAGGCTGTAGAGATGATTCCTCTGGAGTCTTTGACTAATAGATCAACTCTAGTAATCCCAGGTTCAAACATAACTTCAATAATTTGCTTATCTCCAAGTAAATTTAGAGAGTTTGAAAACCATTGGTAAAGTACAATATCGTTATCATAATCGTAAGATGTTGATGCATCGAGAGTAATCTTAGTTCCAGGAGGAACGTACTGTCCATCCATAAGACCATTGATTTCAGCAATTGGCCCAGTCTGCATTACAGTAAGCATCTGAGTGTAAGTACTAACTCTACCTGTTGAATCTCGTAATTCAAAGGTTAATTCATGTTCCCCATGAGGTATATATTCAGTGAACAAGCTCTCTGTCGTCTTATCTTTAAGAATAGGAGTAGACATTAGATTTGAACTAACCGTGACTGTGAACGAATCTCCCTCTGGATCAAATGAATCACGGAAATCAAAGAGTACTGGAGAATTAGATAGTTCTTGAGCATCTGGAACTGGAGAGGCAAGAATCAGAATCGGAGCCGCCTCATCGACTTGCAGAGTGATTGTATCAGAAGAAGGCTGACCTGAACCATCATCAATTGTCAATGTAATATTATGAATTCCTTTAGGCAATCTTTCTTCTACAACCCAGCCACTAGCAAAAGGTTCACTCAGGCTATCACTTTCCCAAATTACACTAACAAGGTCTCTACTAATTGTAGAAGTTGGATTACAAATGAAGCCACTACCATTGTCTGGTATTTCTGTACACGACACATCCCAATCTCCTGAGCCAGTTGCATCAAATCGAATTAACGTCCCAGAATCAGTTTGAGTATTATTGAAAGGTTCTGAGATTAGCGCTACTGGCTTAGAATTGTTGACATTAATTATCATCTCACTTGAAGTCCAAGAGTTTTGATGGCTAGATAAATCATCACTAGCAAACATCGTTATGGTGTGTAATCCCTTACTCAACCATCCATTCCATTCAACGCTTTCATCTGGAGTATAGCTTGAAATGAGGAGACCATCTATGTCGCTCCAAAATTCAAATCTAATTTCATCACCTTCGGGATCTATGACCATCGTTCCATCTAAAGTAACAGCGGATGATGAGAAATCATTTGCTCTTACAACTTCAAATTCAGCAACAGGAACTTCGTTGAAAAGTCTAACATTGATTGGCGATGTGACATCTTGATTTACACCATCAGAAAGATGTATAGTAATTCTGAATTCAGTTGGTGCACCAGGGAAATTTGTATCGAAAAGCATTGAACACCCTTGATTTTCTGGTGTTGAAAAGCCATAACTTGTTTCAAGCCAACATGTTAGTGGATCATTTTCGGGATCAGAACTTCCTTCAAGAGAAATTGTCGCATTCGCTGTTTTTCCAAGATGCATAATGCCCCAAGAAGAGATTCCTGGTGATGTTTCAACAGAGAGTGAGGGTGGTTGATTGAATAGAGTGATTGTCCTTGTCTCAATTGCGCAGTTACTGTGAATATCACATACTTCAAGTGTAATCTGATGAGATCCGTCCGAGAGGCAAATGGAGTTCCCCTCCACATTAGCATAGAAGATGGAATTGTTGCTAATAGAAGACCATGAGCAAGAACTCAGAAGATCTCCATCAATGCTGCTTGTCCAGCTATAAATGAGATTATCAATATCCAAATCCCAAGACTCGGTTGCATTGAAAGTAACCGTGCTACCACTTGGATAAACAGATTCATCTTCTGGAGTTGTCCATATGATGAAAGGTGGTTGATTAGTTAATTCCAATCTACAATATACTACTCGATCTTGGTCTAGAGTTACGGCCGCGGAATCGTTGTGAACACCATCGTAGTCACAACCAACATTGACGATATTATCAGATGACCAACCTTGAGAAGGAAGCCATCTAGCACCAACATATGGGCCAAATGTTTCTTTGCCGTAATATGATAAGGAACCATTTTCTGGTGATTCATAACTTTCAAAGGACAAATTAACTTCAGCATTTGGAATATGATTCAACATATGGTTAATGGCATGTATTTCGACAAACCACATCACATCAATGATATTACTAGTGGAATCAAAACTAGGAATCCCCATCGAATCAGATGAAATCCAGCGAAGATAACTATCTTCAATCATATGGAAAGAGGATTCATAACCCGAGCCAATGAAAAATTCTGAGTTCGTGAAATTGACATTGCTCGAATCAATTGATGGTTTCAATCCAGTAGCACATAACATCTCAAGATTTGAGATTAGTAATTCTTCATGATTTACAATTTCAATGCATGAATCTACATTTCCTGAAATTGTACTATTTGAGAGAGTCGAAGTCATTGAATCGCCACCACTCCAATAGATTCCACTATTATCTCCTGACGAGTTTATCTGATTGATGAAGGCATTCACATCATTCATTTGTATTGCATACTCACTAGAGTTTTGATGAATACTTAAGTCATCGATAATAATGAATCCATCTCTAGTTAGGCCTGTGTTATCAATGTCTAATGCAGAACCAAAATTAGGATTATTTATCTCAACTGAGATGAGTTGTAAATCAATACTATCACGAACGATTATTCCAAACTGATCATTATTAGATACGCAGTTATTACAGGAGATATTTTTTCCACCACTCATTATGTCATTAGCCTCTTCAAAATATAATCCTGCACCAGATTCTGCAGTTGTTGCGCCAATTCCATTTCCAGATGTTGTTATATTTGCAAGTTCTACATTGCTTGAGTCGCGAATCGAAACTCCATTTTTCAGATTGTTGAAACTTGTTAGATTATTGATAGAGGGATGGAATTCGAGTAATTCAACACCGTTACCTGCATTATCTGCAATATGCCAATTGTTACCAATTGCTCCGCCTTTTGACATCATTACGCCCGGACCACTAGAGTTGGTGACTACAAGATTGTTGACTGTCGGAGCCCAGTTGACACTGCGCATATAGAAACCTGCACGATTAGCACTTGAGGAACTCTGTGAAGGATTCCCATTATCGTTCAGGTTAAGATCATTGATGATTGTTGAAGATCCAATTAGATATGCCTTGAAACCTACTACAGGATTGTTTTCTATTAATGCATTTTCTATAATTACGCCACTCGTATTCAACTCAAAAGCAGCAAAACCAAGACCCGAGGTCTTAGCATCAGGACCACCGGTTCCTCTAACTGTCAAATCCTCAAACACAGCATTGGCTGGAATGTTGGAGAACATGCTGTGATTATACTGCTCAACCATTACTCCACGGTACATACTATTCTCAATCACAACTCTCTCAAATGTAGGTCTAGTCGTCCATCCTGAAGTAATATGTCTGACAAATATACCATTATCACATCTATTGATCTCAACATCCATAATCAGTGGAATTGAATCTTCAACCCAGATTCCGGTTGCAATTCCTACTGTCGCACCAGAAATATTTGAAATCTCAAGATTTGAAATTAATCCTCCAGAGTTGCCCCAGTAATTCAGCGCCCTTGTAATTAGGCCATCAGCGATTAAGCCGTTTACAACAGGAGCAGAATTGGCCCCTACCGATAGACCAAAACCGTATCTCCAATGTGTAGTCGAACCATGTAAGTCTTGACCACCACCGTTTATGGTAAGATTATTGATTTCTGCAGTAGAACCGTCAAAGATATCGACAGCTACTCTATCTGCATTGTTGACCACAACATCAGATATAATGGGGTCACTACCATAAATCGATATTCCATATTCTGCATCCACTATAGTTAGATTATTTATTGAAGACCCTAAACCCTGACTTGATTGATTGAAAACAATTCCATCGTGCTTTCCTATTATTGACTCGAGCAAAACAGGGCTAGTCAATGTACCTTGAACATTTATTCTTCCATCAACAGTAATTTCTTCATCGGCTCCTAATTGTATTGTAGTTCCGGCCTGAACAATAAGTACCTCTTGTGCACCTACAATATAACCATCACTTAGAGTCACATTTCCAGACCAAACTGTAGTTGAACGAGTAGAAAAAGCACTAGATGTAAGAGGCATTGATATGGATGCCAGCATCAAAAAAATTAGACAGAAGCAAAGGCCCCGCCTATCCTTCTGCCCCAACTGCATAAACGGCGGCTGACTTCTTTTGATGTATTATTTCCCCTCAGTTGGGAGAACTACACATCGAGCGCAGTAGGAGTCATAAATAGACAGGGGGCGCGATAGACCGGAGGGTCTTGAATTGAGTACCGCATTCGTTCTAATCAAGACCAAACCAATGATGGAATCAGATGTTTACAGAGCTCTTCTTGCTATTGAAAACGTAGTAGAAACACATATTGTTTATGGAGAATATGATCTTGCAGCTAGGATTGATTTTGCCGATGATAATGAAATGTCTAAGGTTCTAATTGGAGAATTTCGAAAGATTCCTGGAGTAGAACAAACTGAGACTCTAATTGCAGTGGAGGTCTGAAAATGGCTGTAGGATTTGTACTCATCACCACCGAACCAGGTCAGGAAATTTCAGTAAGAGATGAGGTGTCAAAATTCGACTGTGTCACAGGACAATGGATTGTTTTTGGCATTCATGATTTATTCGTGAAAGTTGAGGCAGAAGACGAGTCTGAACTCACACGTTGTATTGTTAAAGAAGTAAGATCAGTTAAAGGAATAGCCGAAACTAGAACCCTAATTGGAACTGAAATATGACATTCTCATAGAGATCGTGTCAACCTAATTAGTAAGTCAGAAGCTGCATTACTGCACTCAGCAGTCTTGAATCGACTAATTGCTTCTCTCCAATGTGATAGCCGCATGCTCGGTTCGAGTATTCCTCTCCAATACCAGCACTGTGCTGAAAGACGCCTATGAGAAGCGATATCCGGACGAAGTGAGTTTGAGTTCAAATTTGCGTGCTCAGCGATAAGCCATTCAGGATATTCAGGATGTGTAGCCTCAAGTGAGGCATGAATGGCTTGAATTCTTGCAGTTTCATTTTCTTCATTCGCAATGAATTCTTTAGCTGTCTCAATGGCACGAGTTGAATCAACAAGTAATAGTGACCTTAAATCTATGAGAGCCAGTCGAGGATGATTTTCTCCCATCATAGTTGCTAACGAAGAACGAGTATTAGCAGTCACCTCAACCTCCCCATTGTCTTGTGCAACCGCATGACGAAGGAGATCTAGAGCAAGAGATGCAGCAGAACGATCGGATTCAGGAAATTTAGAAATATCAATTTCATCAACTTCGACCAGAGAAATTGTAGTCTTAGCTCCAGGAAGACGATCATCATGTTTTCTGACCAGTGATGCCATTTGATGTCTTACTGCCTCAGCTAGAGGAAGATCTTCTAGAGCCATTGATTCTAATTCAGAAGCCAATGAAGTATCACCCTTTAATCGTGCTAACCTTGCTTGACGGATTAGGCTCTGTGGACTTTCTGATACTTCTTCTAAATGATTCTCCGCAATAGATGGTTCACCTCTTTCTAGGGCTAAATCTATTGCAGCAAAACGAAATGATTCGTTGTTACTAACCGATATTGCATCCTCCATCAGAACTGCAGCTGCAGCATTATCATCATCAGAAATCATGGCAATGCTTTCGAGTAACCACTCAGAGTCAACTTCTTTGTCGGAATTCAATCTATGATGAGCCTCTATTCGGCGAGCACGAGGTCCCTCCATCTTAGCCCAAAATTCAGCAATCTGAGAGTGAATCTTCTTTGTTTTTTCCTCATCAATTGAGGCCCGCAGAACATTTCGAATCAAGTGATGAGGCTCAACAAGATTACTCATCCAACGAAGGATTGCTGCATCATCTAATTCAGCAGTCCCTCTATCATCTGAAACCTCGGAAATGTCTAGTGGAACCGGGGTGAGGCTCAATTCATTAAGAGTACATTTAGCTTCTTCACTTAATTTTCTAATTACAGTTTGTTCGACATAATCCTGCAATTCTTGACCTTCTCCGGGCATTTCATCTTCGGATGACCATAATCGTAAAGCCAATGGATGACCACCAAGTGCACCCGCAACTTGTTTTGCTAATTCTTGGTCTGTATCCTCTGGAAGTAAGTCAACAGCGTCATCAATTTCAAGTCCTTCAATTCTTACTTCTTCATATCCGACTAATTCTGTAAAAGGACTTGGGGCCCGCACAGCAATTAGAATTGAACCTGCATTATTGGCACATTCGCTAAGCATTTGTGATATTGAATCTACGTGACGAGGGCTCAATTCCTGAGCCTCATCAAGAACAATCAATGTCTTTCTGTTAGAGACTACTGAGGCGATTGCAATCGGATCAGTAGGTGCATTATCACCAACCCACATTCTTCCGATAGCAGAAGCATCGGCATCTGTGTGACAAGTGGACCATCTAATCTTCCAACCAATTTCCATTAATCTTCCTGCAACTGCACGTGCAATACTTGTTTTCCCAATTCCAGGCAAACCACTAAGGTGGATCTTAGCCCCTGAAGATAGAGAATCAAAAATAGATG
>Ga0315333_10000293_pt1 | contig 15770 bp, 31 predicted proteins | sample M120034915metaG_FD_204521 | JGI IMG/M metagenome (GOLD analysis project Ga0315333, IMG submission 204521) | Ammonia-oxidizing marine archaeal communities from Monterey Bay, California, United States - M1 200m 34915 | ecosystem: Environmental > Aquatic > Marine > Intertidal zone | place: USA...
TATGCTGGCACTCCTGGTCTGGGAGCAATAGTTTGTGTTCCAACTCCTACTGTAGATGGCATTTGTGATGATAGTATGATACGAGAAGTACTTGACGCATTAGGTGACGTTCCAGTTCTTCTTAAGTGTACTGTGCCACCAGATATGTTAGAAACATACGGTAGTAATGTCACATATAACCCAGAATTCTTACGAGCAAAGTCAGCCGAAGAAGACTTTAAAAATCAAAAACATTTCATACTTGGTGGTACAAGCAGAGACTGTTTTTTCTGGGAACAGAAGTTTGGATATCTTCCAGAAGTCGAGTTTATTACAACTGATAGAACAACCGCAAGTATGGTCAAGTATCTACATAACACTTGGTTAGCAACTAAAGTTGCTTTCTTCCACGAAGTGATGAATAATGTAGGTGACAAATACAATCATAGAGAAATGATTGATATCCTAGGAAAGTTTGAGAACATCGGTCCGTCTCATATGATGGCACCAAATGACGATGGCGGTCTAGGATTTGGCGGTCATTGTTTTCCTAAAGACACTGAAGCATTTTTAGATTTTACTGGTAGCGAAATATTAAGAAAAGTTATTGAAGTGAACAATAAATTAAAATGAAACTAGGTTTTTCTCTTGGTCCTTGTGTTCGGGATATTCTACTTGATAACGTCAAAGATGAAGATATAGCATTTATCTTGGTCGATGAGTTCTTTTCATGGAATAGTCATCCAGACGATTCTAAATCAATTATACAAAACAATATTATGCTTAAACAATTTGATGAGCAGATTGTTTATAATCAAGTTGATATTCTTCATTTCTCCGGAAAACTAGTCAAAACAACAAACAACGATATGCCTTCGCTTTGGTCAGAGTTCGCAAATAAAAGCAATCAGTCAGTTGGAATATGGTGTGATATCATTGTTTCTCCAGAACTCTCTACTCCAGCAGTAAAAAGTGCGTGGGAACACTACCAAATGCTGGCTGGACTATGTGATAAATAAAAACTTGACAATTCACTGAAAACCATGTATAATACTACCTGACTTAACATTAACTAGAGAGGTAGATATTATGATATATGGAATAGGTGTTGATATCGTAGATATCAGTAGATTCCGTAATATCATTGAAAGACATGGTGATAAATTTGCAAAACGAGTCTTAACAAGTAATGAATACATCATCTATTTGAAATCAAACGATAAATCAACTTATCTGTCTAAATGTTGGGCAGTGAAAGAGGCGTTTGTCAAAGCGATGGGAACTGGATTTACTGGCATATTCAATAAGAAAGATGTTGCATATGGGTCATCAGGTGATGCTCGACCGTATATAGAACTATCAAATGCGGCCGAACTTGAAGTAATAAAACTCAATCTAAAGACAAACTTGAGTGTAAGCGATGAAGTAAGCAACGTAGTTGCTTTTGTTATAGTAGAACGAACTAATTATTAACTAGAGAGGAAATAATACATGAAATCAGCACTAACATACTTTAATATAGAGAATTCCGATAAATATGATGCGAACAAGAGAGGAATTAATATGACCGAAGGTAATTTTATGACGAGTTCGACTCGTGATAGAATCTTAGCAGACATCCGAGAACTCGAACTCAAAAAACCCGAAATTTCAGATAGAATTGGCGAAGCCAGACTACAGGGTGGACTAGAAGAGAACGAAGAACTGTTGATGGCGTTGGAGGATATGCAACGACATGACCAAGAGGTAAACCGCTACCAAGAAATGTTAACAGATGCTCAAATTATTCAGCCTATTACACTCGGTAAAAAGAAAATAGTAGCAGTTGGAACAACAGTAACTATTAGTAATATTGACACTGACCAAGAATTCTCATATACAATCTTAGGGGTACACGATTCTGACCCAACTAACGGAATTATTAGTTTAAAATCACCAATGGGCATGGAACTATTGACACGTGAAGTCGGTGACGAAGTAGAAGTTAACGGTTCATACTACGAAATACTAAAAATAGTTGCAAAAAAGATAAAATAAGCACTCAAATTTACTTGACAAATACCGATATTATGCTATAATATGTGTATATCTGAGTAAAAAAGAGAGCAAAATTATGAAATTATCTATCATTACTATCTTGGCTATTATTGGATTGTCGGTCTTTGCAGAGACACAAGACCGATTAAAAGCAATGCCCGAAGAGGATATGACTTTGATGTCGTCTCAAATAGATACAGCACAGGCATACTGTCTAGCACAAAATATCTATTTTGAAGCGGGAAATCAAAGCCTCGAGGGGATGGCCGCTGTTGCTGATGTAACACTAAATCGTGTACAAGAAGAACGATATCCTGATACCATTTGTGGTGTTGTAAAAGCAGGTGTAAAGAATTCTAACGGAACAATGAAGAAACATAAGTGCCAGTTTAGTTGGTATTGTGACGGCAAAAGCGACAAGATTCCTAATATGCCCAACAATCAAACTTGGCAGAATGCAGAATTTGTAGCAAAGGCTATGTTACTACAGTATAACATGACAGATACCGGCGACTATTTTGGTATTACTTGTGGTGCCACGCACTATCACGCAAACTATGTTGTTCCAAACTGGATTGAAGACCGCGGTATGGACCGAGTAAAACAAATCGGTTCTCATATATTTTATAAATTTGATTAAATATGGCAAAATACACACAAAAATATCTTAAACCTAAATTATTTAAACCTAAGGGTTCTGTATTTGAAGGTTTGGTATGGAAACAACCCAATTCAAAAGGGACAGACACATATGATGTAGTATGTACTGAAAAGGGTTTTACTTGTGATTGTTTAGGCTTTACATTTCGTGGCAAGTGTAAACACACAGTAGATGTATTAACAAGAGTTGAAGCGGCACTAGACGACCGCTCACCTCAATATCGTTGGGAATATACTTAATGACAACACACGCAACAATTGATATAGAAACACTAGGGACTAGTCCAGACACAGTAGTATTAACTATTGGTGGAATTAAATTCGACCCGTTAGCAGATGATGGCTTACATAGTGAATTCTATTATCGATTAGATGCTGATGAACAAATTGAAACAGGTAGAACAGTTGATGAAAAAACACTTGAATGGTGGGAAACTCAACCTGAAGAAATCAAAGCAGAAGCACTAGACCCAGACGGCAGAGTTTCGACAGAAGAAACATTAAAAGCCCTAAATAAGTGGCTGGTTGGTGTAGATAAAATCTGGTGTCAAGGTCCAGTATTTGACATTGGCATATTAGAGAATTTATATAGACAGATAAATCTACATCACAATTGGTCATTTTGGGTTATAAGAGATAGTAGAACACTATTTGGATTAATGCCGAAAGACCCACGCAAGGAAATAGATTTTGCGGCACATAATGCCTTAGCAGATGCTATTGTGCAAAGTTTATGTATTCAGAAAGTTTACAAATCATTAGGAATGAATAATGAGAATTGAAGAAGATATTAAATTAGATTACAACAATGTTTTAATCAGACCCAAACGTAGTACTTTAGGGTCACGTAAAGATGTAGACTTAGAGCGTGGTTTTAAGTTTCGCAATTCTAAATGTGATACTATAGATGATTATCGAAATTATCGAGGTGTGCCTATTATGGCTGCCAATATGGATGGTGTAGGAACATTCGAAATGGCAGATGAATTGGCAAGTCAAAAGATTATGACTTGTTTAGTTAAAACTTATAGTGTAGAACATTTAGCGTCATACTTTGGTACAGACAGTGAAGAACGCAGAGAATATGTTGCTATGAGTATTGGTATTATGCCAAAAGATTCTGAAAAGTTTGCTCAAGTATACGCACAATCAAGCAAAGGTTTAAAATATGTATGTATAGATGTAGCGAATGGCTATTCAGAACGATTTAGTAATTTTGTTAGGTTATTCAGAAAAGAATATCCTAATGTAGTAATCATTGCGGGAAACGTAGTGACTGGTGAAATGACAGAGGAATTAATTCTAAATGGAGCAGATATTGTTAAGGTCGGAATCGGACCAGGAAGCGTTTGCACAACTCGTATACAAACTGGAGTCGGTTATCCACAACTTAGTGCAGTTATGGAATGTGCCGATGCGGCACATGGACTTGGTGGACATATCATTGCTGATGGTGGGTGTTCTACGCCTGGTGATGTAGCAAAAGCATTTGCTGGTGGCGCCGATTTTGTTATGCTAGGTGGAATGTTAGCAGGACATGACGAAGGTGGTGGTGAAGTTGTAGACGGAAACATTCAGTTTTATGGTATGAGTTCAGATGCGGCAAACACTAAACACTTCGGTGGATTAAAAGATTATCGCAGTAGTGAAGGACGTGAAGTAGTTGTACCTTATCGTGGCGCAGTTGCAGAAACAATTCAAAATATTTTAGGTGGTGTTCGTTCAACTTGTACTTACGCAGGTGCAAGTAGATTAAAGCACTTAATGAGGTGTGTAACATTCATTCGTTGTTATGACACCCATAACAGAGTATACGAGAATAATTAATGAAAAGCATATCAGACACATCAATTCATATTATCGGTTCGACAACGACAAAGGGAGTTGCGTTGCCGTATACGGTTCAAATGATTCTTAATGATGTTGACAATCATAAAGCATTTAGAAAGATGATGTCCGAGAAATTTTATCATAAAGATATTAGTATTCGTATAAGTAAATATATAAACGAAGCATCTATTCATTTCCGTAATGAAAGTGATGTTGCAGAATTTTTATTAATTGCAGGAGAGTAGATGAAGATTGGATTTACAGCGTCAGCGTTTGACTTGCTACACGCTGGTCACGTTTTAATGTTAGAAGAAGCAAAGCAACAATGTGACTGGCTTATTGTAGGATTACAAACAGACCCATCACAAGATAGAGCAACAAAATCAAAACCAGCACAAACTATCGTAGAACGATATTTACAATTACGTGCTTGTAAGTTTGTTGATGAAATTATTCCTTATGGCAGTGAACAAGACTTAGAAGATTTATTAGCAGGAATGCATATTGATGTTCGTATTCTAGGAATTGAATACCGTGACAAAGACTTTACGGGACACGATATCTGTAAAAAACGTGATATAGAAATCTACTTTAACGAAAGAGACCATCGTTTCAGTTCATCTGGGTTAAGAAAGCATATTGCTGACTCATTTAAGAAGAAGAAATAGATGGCAATAAACAAAGAGACAGTTTTAGAAGTAGAACACTACACAGATAGACTATTTAAAATCACAACAACAAGAGACAAAGCATTACGATTCCGTGATGGTGAATTCTTAATGATTGGATTGGACCATTTCTCAGAGAAACTACAGAGAAACAAACCAATAATGAGAGCCTACTCTGTAGCATCACCTAGTCACCAAGATACATTAGAATTCTACTCAATCAAAGTACAAGACGGACCACTGACAAGTAAACTTCAACACATTAAAGTTGGCGAAGAGATACTAGTCAACACAAAGCCAGTCGGAACTCTTATTACAACTAATGTAAAGAGTGGTAGAACATTGTATATGTTAGCCACCGGCACTGGTATAGCACCATTTTTAGCACTTATCAGAGGCTTTGAAGTCTATGAGAACTATGATAATGTAATTCTAGTTCATGGAGTGCGAGAAGTAAAAGAACTTGCTTTCCTCGATTACCTTACTAACTTAAATGAAGATGAAATTTATAAGGAAATCACAGAAGGTAAATTTCAGTATTATGCAACTGTAACACGAGAAGATTTTACAAATACTGGTCGTGTAACTGATGCAATGTATTCTGGTAAAGTACAAGAAGTACTAGGACTAGAAGAATTTGATAAAGACAAAGATAGAGTTATGATATGCGGCTCTATGGAAATGAACTTAGAACTAAAAGAATATTTTGAAGGAGTAGGTCTCGTAGAAGGTACGATGAAAGAACCAGGTGAATATGTTTTAGAGAAAGCGTTTGTTGACTAAAAAGATAAATATCTTCTATACAAAAACACATCACATATTACTAACTCACTAGGGAGAGACTTCAATGAAAGCAAAAATCTACACCAAAGACAGTTGCACATTCTGTGTACAAGCAAAAACTTTAATGAACATTCGTGGTATAGAATGGGAAGAGTTAAATATGCAAAAGAATCCAGAAAATCAAGTTGAACTTATGGAAAAATGTGAAAAGATAAACATTGTCCCTAGAACTGTTCCTCAAATTTGGATAGATGATGATTATGTTGGTGGCTTTCAGGAGTTGAAAAATAAACTTGATGCTATCTAAGTATACTTTCTTAACTGGTGCTCCCGGTTCTCGTTGGAGTGGCGTAGCACAATTAATAACCGATAACTTTAATTACAATAAATCTGACGAAAGTTCAGCACGAGAATATGTTCATGGTGAATTTACAGGACATAAAGGTTCATACTTTGGTCCTGAAATGGAACTTGGTGAAGATTTTCATAGACTAGAGAAGTCTTACGTAGATAAACTCAGATTTCAAGCAATGTGTGATTCAGCATTCTCTGAACCAAACTTAACTCAATCTAAGATGATAAAATGTCATCAATTCGCTTACGGGTTAGACTGGTTGAAAGAGAATATTCCAGCCAGTAACATTCTATTAGTAAAACGACCCACAGAAGTATCATTTGATTGGTGGAAAGAAGCAGGCGGATGGGATATCACATATCCAAACTATCAATGGTATCTGGACGATGCTCATATGCGACACTATATTGATACTGAAATCAGATTAGCAGATATGTTTGTAAGTAAGACTGGCAAGCATTGGTCTCTTTTTACAGAAGAATGGCTTACTGAAAACTTTGGTACTCATTCTATTACAGTTCCAACTGACAAATACTACGACACAGAAGTTTGTTTAATAAGTACTGATTTTTCTTAATTATCAGATAAATACTACTGATAGAAAGGAGTAACTTATGGAACAATTAGGTTTAGACGTAACAGATTTATTAATGCCGTGGATTAGTGTACTAATCTCACTGCTTGTTGCTATCTGGATGAAAGACTATGCTACAAGCCTAGCAAAAGGTCTCAAATTTAAGATGAATCCAGCATTCAACGAAGGTGATGAAGTATTACTAGACGGCGAATTGTCAATGATTGTTAAAATTGGTACAAGAGAAACAGTATTCGGTGTATACTCTGACCGAGGATATACTTGGAGATATGTACCAAACGAAAGAATTCCTTATCTAAAACTTGAGAAAGTCATCAAAAAAGACTTACATATCGATACTGATGAAGAAAAAGCATTGAAGTTAAAGACAACCATTGATACTTTACAGGATACTCAAATTGCTAAGAATAGAGAAGCAATCGAAAAACTCAAGTGAAACATACTCCCGTAAAAGACCTCTTCAAGGCTTTACTTGTTCTAAGTCCTATATGGATATGGATTCTAGTAGAAATCTTTTTTCTAAATTAATCAATATTTTCTATTGACTTTTACGTCATAATTTGTTATCATTAGTGTTACTAGTGAGGGAATTTGAAAATGAAATATAAGATTCAGTGCGGAAATAATTTAGATATATTAAAAACTATGTCAGATAATAGTATAGATGCCTGTATCACCGACCCACCATATGGTATGGAAATTGCTGATGTGGGATGGGACCATGATGTGCCTCCTACTGAAACTTGGGAAGAAGTGTATCGAGTACTAAAGCCTGGCGCTTTTTGTTTGAGTTTTTGTAGTCCAGAATTGTATCATAGAATGGCAACAAAAGTAGATGATGCTGGATTTGATATCAAAGACCAAGTTATATGGATGGTAACTACAAAGATGGCAAAACACAATAGATTGAAACCTGCCCACGAACCTATTGTAGTCGCTCAAAAGCCGTTAGATGGCACTATAAAGAATAATTTCGATAAATGGGGTGTAGGAAAAATTAATGTAGAAACTACTCGTGTTCCTTGGGATGGAAAACCTCCAACTGGTTGGATTAAAGGCGGAGTTAATAGACGAGCATTTGGCAAAGATGTGAAAAAAGCAAAAGATAACGAAGTTAAAGAAACTGAAAACGCAAATCCTAATGGTAGATATCCAAGTAATATTATAGGACATTTTGATGACCCTTATCATCAAAAATATTTTTATGCCCCTCGGGCAACTAGAAAAGAACGTGGCGAATATAATGACCATCCTACACCAAAACCAATAAATTTAATGAGATATTTGATAAGAGTGTATTGTCCTAGTGATGGAATTGTATTAGACCCATATAATGGTAGTGGAAGTACAGGAATAGCGGCAATACAAGAGAATAATGAGTATATAGGAATGGACCTAGACCCTCATTATATAGAGATATCTGAAAAAAGAATTGAAGATTATTGTACAGGAATAAGTGAATTTTCTAATTTATTTGATTCAAACTAGATAGCATTATTTTATTAAATAATCAATCTTTTCTATTGACTTTTACCTCATAATTTGTTATCATTAGTGTTACTGATGAAAGAATTAACCATAAAATTAAAAGTAGGTGACGAAATACTTGTTGGTCGATTTAGGAATGTCAATGCCAAAATCAAAGACATCTCTATTGATGATAACGGACAGCCTGTAATTCACACATCAAAAGGGAAGAAGAACGTATTGGGTTTTAGAGTTTCTAAGGGAGTGAAGACTAAATGAGAGAACTTTGGGTAGAGAAGTATCGTCCTACAAGCATAACTGAATATGTCTTTAGAGATGACAAGCAAAGAAATCAAGTATCAAACTGGGTAAAGAGTGGAGCAATTCCGCATTTGTTATTCAGTGGTGGTGCTGGTACAGGTAAAACAACACTAGCAAAAGTGCTCCTGAACGAACTAGGAGTCGATGGTGGCGACATTATGCTTATCAACGCATCAAACGAGAACAATGTAGACACAATGCGAACAAAGATTAATGGATTCGCAAGTAGTTTTCCATTCTCTGGTGAATTCAAATATGTATTATTAGACGAAGCAGATTATCTATCACAAAACGCACAAGCAATCTTGCGTAATATGATGGAGACATTCTCAAATACTTGTCGTTTTATATTAACTTGTAATTATCCAAACAAAGTCATTCCAGCAATTCATTCCCGTTGTCAAGGTTATCACATTGAGAAACTAGACCAAACTGAATTCACAGTTCGAGTTGCTACAATTCTGTTAACAGAAGAAACTGAATTTGTTCCAGAAGATTTAGATATCTATGTCAAATCAACTTATCCAGATTTACGTAAATGTATTAACATGGTTCAACAGAATATTGTTGAGAACAAACTTCAACAACCTGGTGCTGGTGAAAGTGGTGAGAGTGATTGGATTTTAGAATATGTTGCGTTGTTTCAACTGGGTAAAGTATCAGAAGCAAGAAAACTTATTGTGTCAAAAGCAAGGGCAGAAGAATACGAAGGTGTATTTCGTAAACTATATGAGAACTTAGATTGGTTTGGTGAAGATGATATCTCACAAGGCAAAGCATTGCTTTGTATTAGAGACGGACTAGTTAATCACGGTGTTGTAGTTGACCCAGAGATTAATTTGAGTGCGACTTTACTTGAACTTCAATATATTGCAAAGTAAAAATGGAACACGGAGAACACCCATATTCCCCTAGAAGAATATTAACTGATGAACAAGAAGCAATTGTTGGTGGAGAGTTTCTTGCATACTTAATTAAGAATGCAGAGAACCAAGACCCGATTACGCCCTTTTCATCTATAAAGACTATTGACGATAGATTGCGAATTCATGTCAACAGAACAAATGACTTAAAATGGGCTATTGATGATGCGATTGGTTGGATTAACAATGACGAGTGTGATTATGTCATTCTTGGAGATGATGCTGATGCGTATTCTTCTGAACTATGTGAAGGATTACAAGATTTATTTAAACGGTTTGTATCTATCGAAATAACAAAAGAAGATGAGTGGATTATTGCAAAGATAAATATTAAGAATAAGAAAGTTATAATAAACAATCAAACTATAAAAATCGAGTAACATGGCAAAAAAAGCATATCTAGTATTAACACACTCATTCGCACCTGCACCTGGTGCCAACACATCAATGAAGAATTTCGCAACTGAAGGCGAATGGCAGATGCACGAATCAGTGTTCTTTGTAACAAGAATTAGAAAACGTTGGTATCAATCAGCAACTACTATTGTAAACATCACTGATGGAATAATAGAAAAGAATAATGCTGAAACCTCAGATTACAATCAAATCGTTCAACATGTAATGATTAAGTATCCAGCCCAATACAATCAATTTATAAAAGAATGTAAGGAAGAAGGCTTAATCTCAAAAGGAACAGATGAGTAAAATAGCAAATTCGCCACTAACTATGTTACTAGCACAGTTCAAGTGGGATAAAGAGGTACACGAATAATGGATTTACACGGACTTGACTTAGATACAGGATGGCAGGAATATAGAAGAGCCACAGAAGAGTGTTACAAAAAGAAAATAAAAAATCTAAAAGTAATTACAGGTCAAGGTGAGATGGCAAAAGAATTTCTAGGTTGGGTACAAGCAGACCCATTTGCTATATCGGCTAGAAATCCAGAAAACAATAAAGGTTCTTGGACTGTATCAATCAAAAAACATAAGACTGAAAACAAGCCACCAAAAGGTGCAAAAAAAGATAAGTTAGATTTAGAAATACTTTTTACTAAATTTAAAAAGATAGGTGAATAATCATTCTCACTTCAGAAAAAATCGAAAAAATCTCTAATTGGATTAGGGATTATCTAAAAGGTAGTAATCAAAAGTCATTAATCATTGGAGTCTCTGGCGGTATTGATTCCGCAGTTGTAAGTACATTATGTGCTATGACTGGTGCTCCTACAATTGTTGTCACTATGCCCATTCGACAACATCACACTCAACATAACTTAAGTCTCACACACTGTTGGTTTCTCAAAGGCAGATATCCTAATGTAACTCACGTCAATAAAAATCTAACTAGTATATTCCAAGAATTTGAAGATACATTTGAAGATGAGAAAGATGACCTAGCATTTGCTAATACTCGTGCTAGATTACGTATGACCGCTCTATATCAAATTGCTCAATTCAATAGAGGACTAGTTGTAGGAACAGGAAACAAAGTAGAAGACTTTGGTGTCGGTTTCTTTACAAAATACGGCGATGGTGGAGTTGACATTTCGCCCATTGCTGATTGTATGAAGTCGGAAGTATGGGATATGGGTCGTGAACTTGAAATAAATCAAGCAATTATAGACGCAGAGCCAACTGATGGATTATGGGACGATGCTCGTGTCGATGCTGACCAATTGGGTATGACTTATGCAGAACTAGAAGATGCAATGCTCGGCAAAGGTTCTAAACAACTTATTGACAGATTTATGACATTAAAATATCTCAATAGTCACAAAATGATTCCAATTCCTGTGTGTTATATGAATGATTAACCACTTGACTTTAGTTGCTCATTATGTTATCATTATCTAAATGAATTGTTTAATATTAGGTTTAGCATTGTCGATGCATGTAGGGTTAGAAAATAACTACAATCAAGTTCATCCTTATGTAATGTGTGAGAAAAATCAAGTTATTACTGGCATATATCATAATAGTTTAGATAAAGTGAGTCTAGTATTAGCAAAAGAATATGATTTGACTGATGATTTGAAATTGGATGTTGGTATAGTATCAGGATATGTATATAATGTTGTTCCTATGGTAAGACTTAAATATAAAAATCTATTTCTTATGCCAGCATTAGAAGATGATAGGACGGGATTAGTATTCGGGTATCAGTATGAATTTAAATTAAATTAAGGAAAATAGAATGATTGCAACTTTTGTTATAACTCTCATAGAGTGCTTAGAAATTGCGTTTATTACGTTACTTCTAGTGCAAACAAATATAAGAAAACGAGACAGCGAAAAACATCTTCGTCAACATCTTCAAGTGCTTCCACAAGTTCAAATAATTATGTATGGTATTCTTGGTTTAATTGGTGGACTTTTAACTGCTTATTACCTACATGATATGTTAGAAAATTACGAATGGCTGATGTATGCTATTCTTAGTGGATTATTCTTCTATCTTTTTTATAGAAACAAGGATATTCAAAAACATATTAAAGAACACGTTGATAATATAAGGCAATCAAGTTCGACAGTATTATTCTTAGCCGCATTCTTTATATATGGTCGAGAAAGTTTTGAGATTTTTAGTAATCTATTTTTAAATCCTAATGCTAGTTGGTCAGCGGCAATTTGTGCGGCAATTGTAGCCTTTATGATTTATATGTTTGCAAGAGATTCTAAATATACAAGTTATGTATTCAAATTTGGATATTGGGCATATCTCGCCTTTGGTATCTGGTTTGGTTACGAAGCATTAGAACATTTACACATTCTTTAGGAGTAAAATGACACATACAACAAATGAAGTATCTGGCGATTTACATATTTCATGGGATACATATAATAAATCAATAGAATATCTAGCAACACAAATTTATGAAAGTGGCTATGAGTTTAATCAAATAGTTTGTATAGCAAAAGGTGGACTAAGAGTAGGCGACATACTTGCTCGTATCTTTGATGTGCCTTTTGCAGTAATGTCAGTAGAATCCTATCACGGTGATGATGTGAAAGATAAACAAGGACAGATTGTATTTGGAAATTCATTAGCAAAGACTTCACCTAACTTAGGAAACAAAGTTTTATTAGTAGATGATTTAGCAGATTCAGGAGTAACACTAGAGAAGTGTGTTAGATGGCTAGAACATTATGAGGGTTTCTTTATTGATGAACTCAAAACAGCAACAGTATGGACAAAAGGTTTATCGACATTTACGCCCGATTACTATATAGAGTTTTTACCAAATAATCCATGGATACATCAACCTTTTGAAAAATATGAAACAATGAGTGTTGAACAATTAAGAGAGCAAACATGACACTAGAAGAAGTATACAGAAAATACGAAAAATTGACGTTAGAAATCTGCACAGGAGAAACATCACACGACAATACATTAGAGTGTGCCGGTGCGATGATGGGGCAAGCAATGAAATTATATAAATTGTGTTTATCACCAGAAGATTTTGATGCGTTAATGCAGATAATATCTCAAGCATCAGGATTAGATGGCGATGGATGGGATGATGATGATTTTCCGTCGGGGACACTACACTAATGAAAACAAGCACAGTTAAGCCACTTTACAAGTGGAATGGATTTAGAAAACAATATATGGGTATAATTCAAAATCTCATAAACAACGTTGATATTTGCAATAGAAGATTTGCCGAAGAGGGCGAAGAAGGATATTTAATTCAACGAGAAGTGTACATTAAAGAAATCGAAGAACTTAAAACTTTTATTAAACAAAAAGAAATAGAACTAGGTTATTACGGAGATGAACATGAAGATAAAACCAGTTAGAGAAGAATCATATAAATTGTTGGCTGAATGTATTAGGTCAGACCAATTATCAGCAAGACAAGTGCAGTATGAGTTTGAAGCAGACCCAGAATTTAAAGAATGGTACTTCGACAAATACTTAAGATAGAAAGGAAACAAAATGAAAAATGTGTGGTTTAATTGGAAGCATCTAAGGGATGCCGAAACACTTGGTAGCGAAACAAGAGATAACGCAGTAGTGTTATATTTCAAACATATGTATGTTGGACTTAGAGAAGCAGGCACACAGTTATTAATGGCTGGAGCAAGTATTCTACATGCAATCTTTCCGCCATTGTTTGATTTTAAACTACTTGATAAAGTGATTAATCAAACAATAGGATTACACAAATATCTACCAAATCATCCTAAATGGAAAGAATTGAAAGACGAACTTAATAAAAATACTAAGGAGTAGTATTATGGCAAAACGATTGTTTAGAATAGACACCGGAATTAACGGCGGCGAGTTGGTGATTGGTACTGTTAACGCAGAATTCGTCCAAGAGTTTATTGATAAAGATGAAAGTGATTTGATTGATGCACTATCTAACGCAGAACATGACCCAGAAGAATATGATGGCCCAGAAATATGTGAAGACTTTTACTCTTGGAGTGAAGTTGATGATTTAGAACATCTTTATGGTGTATACGCAGACACAGAATGGTCATGGGTAGAGTTACCAGCAGGAACAAAAGAAGGAACACAAGCCGCAATGGAAAACGAATATGAAGGTGAAGTATTTGAGCCTTTACATTTACACGACAGAGAAGCATATCACGAAGATAATGATGACCGCAAAGAAAAATACGATGTTGTCCCTTGTATGTTATATCACACAGGTGAAAAAGGTGGTATGGGATGCTGGTTTGTTGAAACTGATGGTGAAGACTTTGACCCAAACAAGTTTTGTTATTCAACAGTAGCAACTAATGTTGCTGAAATTGTAGACCAAGCCTGGTATGATAAAGAAGAAATATATTGTGACCAAAGTTGGTGCGATACTCGTAGCAAAGGAGATTGGATGCGAGTAGGATATTTTAATAAAGACTGGCACGATACACGAGAACAGAGAGAAGAAGATGAGTATATGTGGGAATTGTATGATGAAAACATCGAAGATGCCCGAAAAGAAGAAATAGAGAGAAGTATACTCACCAAATAAACATGTTCGGTTCGTCTATCGGTTAGGACTCCAGGTTTTCATCCTGGCAAGAGGGGTTCGATTCCCCTACCGAATACCAATATGGGAGACATCAATATGCCAAGGAGCCCAACTATTAACCCTCCAGTGCTATACATCGTCTCCCACCAGATTAAATATGAAAATAAATCCTGCTACTTTAACTGATATCCCACAACTTTGCATTCTACTAGACGAATTGTTTGGTCAAGAAGCAGAATTCACACCTGACCATGAAATACAAGAACGAGGGCTAAGTAAGATTCTAAACAATGAAGATATTGGAGTAATTTTAGTTGTCAGAGAGTCTGATAAAGTAATAGGAATGGTGAATATTCTTTATACAATCTCTACTGCACTAGGTGAAAGAGTAGGAATTCTTGAAGATTTTGTAGTCTTGCCTGAATACAGAAATAGAGGAATAGGGTCAAAACTCCTATCATATGCACTTAATTTTGCGAAAAAGAGAGGTTGCCAACGAATTACCCTACTTACTGATGATGATAATCAAGATTCCCAACGTTTTTATCTTAAAAATGGGTTTTCTCGGTCTTCAATGGTCCCATTTAGGCTCAAAACTTGACAGGATAGCGATTTATGTTATAATAGTTCTATAAATCAATAAAGAAAGGACGTAAAAGATGGGAATGAGTAGTTATATACTTGATAATGTAGATAAGTTCTGGGATATTGCAGAAAACACAATTGGTGAATGCGAAAGTCTTCAAGAATTCACAGATAAAATGTTAAAGCACGGAGATTTACTTGCAGGTTCAGGTGAAAGTCAATATATTGAAGATAGTCTATATGAAGCATGGCAAGAAAAACAAAGCAAATATAGAGAAAGTGTTCTTTAATGATTGAAATATTTTTAGATGCACCAACAGAATTACAGGCTATTATTCTTTTTGGTATTGTGGCAATAATATGGCATATAATAAAAGAAGGAAAGGATAAACCATATGAATAGAACGACAGATGTATATTTTAATGCAGAAGACGTAGGTAAGAAAGTCTATAGAAAAAGAACTTACTATACTTTATGTGTAGAACAAGATGTTTTAGCATCTAATCCAGATGAGGCAGATGATAAGTTCTTAGAAGGTGGTGGAATAAACCATTCAAACATTGGTAGAGATTTAA
>Ga0315333_10000300_pt1 | contig 15405 bp, 6 predicted proteins | sample M120034915metaG_FD_204521 | JGI IMG/M metagenome (GOLD analysis project Ga0315333, IMG submission 204521) | Ammonia-oxidizing marine archaeal communities from Monterey Bay, California, United States - M1 200m 34915 | ecosystem: Environmental > Aquatic > Marine > Intertidal zone | place: USA...
TGATCATCGATGGGGCATGTATACAGGCGGCAAAATCACAGGCCCGGCAGGAATAGATAAGGTTCCCGCCATGCTAACAGAAGGTGAGTATGTAATCAATGCAAACGCCGCAAGAAAAATAGGCGTTCCCACTCTTGAGAAGATGAATAGAGGAAAATTTAACGAAGGAGGTTTAGTTGGGGATACCACTAAGCCTGGAGAAAGCTCTTCTGCCGGAGGCATGACCAACAACATAAGCATAAACGTAAACGTCGAAGGCGGGAACGCAAAGGACGGTTCTAAGTCAGATGATACAGCGTCCGACTCGAAGTCAAACATGAATAATCTTAGCAAGAAGATTAAGCAGCAGGTTGTTATGGTTATTAAGGAGGAGAATAGACCGGGAGGGCTATTGGGCTAATGAGCTTTTCGGGTCATGAGCAAGTATTTATAGTTCAGAATCAATTAGTTTCTGGTATATCTGACTGTAATATGTCATACAATACTCAAACTGAGCCGTTGTATATTGCTGGGCTTGGGTATGTTGATAATTTTATTAGCGGACCAACCGAAGGGCAGGTTGAGTTGTCTCGCTACATGCTGGGTGAAGATTTTATTAAAAGTATTGACGATGAAGATCGAGTACAGGGAGGTATAATATTTGATAGCGGGCGAAGTGTTGGCTTCACGAGGGGTAGGCTCCTGAATTATAGGGTGAGTTGTAACGTCGGGCAAATTCCTGAGATTAGCAATAGCTTTAAAGTATACGGTAACCTTGGGGGTGGAGTGAGCCCGTTCTCTTTGTGGAGTTCTTCTAGTCCATACGCTGCTGACGATTTGGTTTCTAGAAAGCACACCGCCACAGACGGCTTTGCGGAAGATAAAGTTTATAAGGCTAAGAATATAATCCCTGCCCCATCTGCTGGGGTAAGTAATGACGCACCAGAGGACTCCTCTGATTGGGAGTTGGTCACCATGCTTGAGGCAAAGGAAATTTTAGCAGAATCAAAAAAAATAAAAGAAAGAAATTATATTATTCCAACACAAGGTAGTATAGATATAAGTTTTAAAGGTTCAATATATAAAGATACTACAAATACTTTGAGTGAGTTTGCTGGTTCTAATCCTATACTTGGTTTTAATTATTCAAGGGGTTTGGATTTGGATTCATTATATGCTTTGAGGGAAGAGGCTGATAGTGGTACGCCCATAACGGACTATGAGGCATTGGATATTCAGATCATTTATCCAATTAAAACAACATTTGATTTTACTGTGTCTATGGATAATTATAAGTTGTCTGACATGAGGGCGTTTTTGGATTATGCTAACTGGGTTAATGGAAGGATCGAGCAAGATATTGTTGTGCAAATGAAGAACCCTCAAGATGACAGTGTTCTTATGGAATATAGTATAAGTAAGGCCAAGCTGTTAAGTGAGGGCATCTCTTCCCCCTCTCAGCAGGAATCAACACTAACCGTTTCTTTTGAGGGTGTGGAGACTGAGGAGTTCTCTCCTTTCTTTGGCGAGTATAGGCATACTGTTACTGGGGCAATAATATACAGGTCCAATTGGCTGCTTCTTTCGACCGTTGATCCTGGGAATGGCGAAGACTGGCGGGGGAATTATACTGAGGTATATAAAGAAGATCCTTCTAGGTACATAGAGCTCAGCGACCTTGCTGAGTATAAACATTCACAAGTGGAGGTCAGAAAACAATGAGCCAATTTGTTAGCTTTAGGGATTGCATGGTAACGATAGGAGCTTTTCAGGTGTATGCCACCTCTGTCTCCTTGGACATGCAAACCTCTCTTACTAAGGATGTTAGGCTGGAGGGTTTTGATGGCGACCTCGTCGCTGCAACCGTGAACCGCCCGACGCTCACTCCTACAGACGGGGTTAAAGGAACTCTCTCTGTCGATTTCGTGGTCTCTAAGCAGCACTTTTTGTACGACGAGATTGAGAATGAAAATAACATTGCTAGTATTTTTGAGCTAAACAAACAAACTTCTACCGCCCTCCAGCAGTTTGGGCGGGTTGGAAACTATAGATTTTTTAATGCCGGCCTTAAGAGCTTTTCGTTTAGTATGCGGCCGTTTGATCTTGTCCGTGCTAGTGCCGAGTATGAAATATTCGGTAGTATTATACAGGTGTCTAAGGAGCTTGATGTAATTGATAACCTGAACCCCGCCGAAGGCTTGAAGAGTTTTGGTGATGTTGTTGTTGATGGAATCAATCTTCAAGATCAGTCTCGGTTTAATATTCAGTTGCTTTCTGCCCAGTATAGTGTTAGGGCTAGCAGGAAATATAATTTTTCAATAAGAGCTAACGAGCATCCTGTTGCAAATTATGTTCCTGGGGCAATTATGCCGTACCGAGTTTCCCTTGCCGACTTAACTATCGAAACTCAGATTACTTCAAACAAAATAATTCCAGCAATAAACGAAACGGGAAAAATGCAGCACGGCTTCGGGGGAGAGGACTTCTCTGAGGTTGAGGTCACCCTTCAGTTGTTTGAAGCTAAGGACGAGGCTGGAGACGGGCAGAGCAATCTTCTCGCTAAGTTTGGGTGTGTTGGTCAGGTAACTCAACAGAGTCTGTCCGCCCAAGGGGGTTCTTATTTGAATGGAAATTTTTCAGTTAAGCAGGTGATTAAATGAGTTATACTTATAAAGGCTTTTGGGATCCTGGGGCAACTTATGCCAAGGATGATTTGGTTGAGTATTACTCTGTTTCTGGGTATGATCAGCCTGCCGCATTATATAAATGCATCGAACCCAGCGCCCCTTCCTACCGCAGAAGGACTGGGCTCACCTATCCTGTCGATAGCGTTGTTTTTACTTCTTCTGACTCAGACTGGCTTTGGGTTGCCAAGCAGGAGACCGGCCAGGCTCCAAATAGTGTTGGCTCAACCTCTCTTTGGGAGAGGTCTGATACTAATTACCACTGCCCTTTGAAATATTTTAGGCTCCCTAGGATGTCTAACGAGGGCGATCTTGCCCCCACCTATCAGAAGTATATAACTTCCAATTCCGATTGGGTTGTCATCGCTTCTTCTGGGTCAGAGGAGTGGGTTGTTCAGGAGCATCTTACTAAGTCTCAGGCTCAAGAGTTAATGCTTGAGAGGAATGATCGTTCGATTGATCTTAATGGTAGAGATTTAATGTCTGTGGCTGGTAATTCTAACGGATGGACTGGGAATGAATACTACCATGAGAACCCCAACTCAAGCGAGCCAAGTTTTTGGAAGGGTCCCAATGGCTCTATACTCGAGGCCAACTCGACATTCTGGGTTAAGGTGGAGTCTTCTGACCCTGACTACGCAAGCATAGTTAATACAGGGTGGAGTTCGCCAAATAGCTATGACGTCTCAGCTCAGGAATACGGCTCTGACGGCCTAACTACTGCTGTGCAGGGCGAGTATGGTTCCACTGACCCCTCTCTTGAGGTTGGCTTTAATGATGTTCAGGGAGAAACCGACTCTGACGCTTACTACATATCAAGCGTTCAAAACTACAAGGGAGACTTTAAAAAAGGCGATGAGTATCTTCAGTTTGATGTCGTTAGGAACCCTTATTCTCACTTGTTTTGTTACGCTCGAACCGATATATCTCAGCCTGATGAATTTGATACTGGGGATAGTATTGTTTTTACTGATGTTGTGATAAAATCTCCGGTGGAAAATGTTGAAAACTCTAGGCACGTTGGTACTCTTGAGCTAGGCAGCGGAACTGTTAGTGTTAATGGGCAACCTGACTCTGATTTTACAGAGCTAAAGATAGGGAACGTTTTGGATTTTAGCGGCTCTGGTCTGGTTTACGTTCAGAATCAACAGAAGTTTATAGTTATTGGTCGAAGCTCTAGCATATTATACCTAGGAGTCTATGGTGCTCTTGACCCTACCGAATTTGGTGTGGGTCAATTAATGCGGCCAGAGGCTTACGATAATTCTGGCAAGCCTTCTTCCGTATCGTTCGGTGTCATAAGGCAATCTGTTGAGATTAGTATCGATACTGCTGACCACGAACTATGGAGCTCTGATCAATTTTTCTTTGACCCTGACTACGGTTCTACTGTAAACTTTAATGCCAAGAATCAAATCTTTGATTTCGGGGACGGCTACCAGTCCGTCGCCCCTTTGGGGGTTAATTCATTAAGGATGGAGATGGATCTTAAATTTTCCAACAGGAGCAGTCGAGAGGCTAATTGTATTGTGCACTTTTTGGAAAACAACCTTGGCCAACATGAAACCGATAAGCAAACTCATGAGCTTAAGTATGATCAGGGAATCTCTGGCTTTAGAATGGATGGGGATTCGTTGTATTTTCCATATAGAAATAATGAAAATTTAACAAGAAGGTTTTATTGTTTTGATTATAAGCATGAAATTGAAAATGAGGATGTTAATACTGTTGAGGCTAATATAATTAACACCACTGCTTCGACTTTGAATGTCGCTACTCAAATGTTTGTTACTAAGGCTGAGGCCTGGTCTTCTGACGAGGAGTATTTTCATCATGACGTTGTCTTTTGTCCCGAAAATTTGAAGTACTATTATTCTTGGACTGACTCCGTTAATAAAACTTTTAAGCCTTGCGTATATAAAGATGAAGAAGTGACTTCTATTAATAAGCATTTATGGACTAGGGAGTTCTATTGGAAGCCCTCTATTCCCTTGTCTGTTGCCCACACTCCCGCCATTAAGGAGTTCGCTTCCTCATCTTCTCCGTACTCGCAGTATTTTCCTGAGCATAAGCAAAATATAAACAACTTGGAGTTCGATTTAAAATTTGAGAACCGAACTGATTCTGAGGCTTATTCTATTCTTCACTTTCTTGAATCTCATTTGGGTTATTTGTCTTTCTTGTTTACTCCTCCCGCTCCTTACAATCGGAAGCGAAGGTTTTATTGCGAGTCTTGGTCTCACACCTATGTGTTTAGGAATAACCATACTATCTCGGCAAATTTTAAACAGTTTCCTCTTGGGCAAAATACCCCTCTTGATGATGATGAGATTGATAATATTCTCCCAAAAGAAAGGGATTCATCAGGTGAGATTTCAATGGACTTAGATGTAGATTTTAATATCGACAAGCCTGTGGGGTCTGCAGATTTGTACTTGAAGAAAATTATTTCCATTAGGAATGTCGGCGGCAAAGAGGTTGTTATTTCCCCTTCTTCCGTGGCTATCTCTAACTCTTCCTTGTTTACGAAAAGTGATATCGGGGTCTATTCTGAGAGTGTCGCTATTTCTGGAAAAACTTATATTCCAAATGGGTCTTACAGTTTAACCTGTTCTACTTCTGGCGATGGGTCTGTTGTTTATAGCAATGGCACTGACCATTACCTGCATGATTCTACTGGAAGAGTGTTTCTTGATGGAAGCTACCTAGGTATAGACGAACATGTTGGTGACATAATCTCTTCGAGCTTAACTCTCGGCGCTGGAGAAGAAAGGTTCGTCGAGGTTTACTTTACTGCCGCGAGTTCAGCTACCGAGCAGGCCGCTCTTTCTCTTGAATACTCTTCCCTCCCAGCCCAGGAGCTTGTCTACGAAGCTGGACAAAGCTATCTTGAGGGGAACTTAATCCAGGAGGGAGGGGTCGTGTATAGGGTTACTTCTGATTTCACCTCTACGACCGGAGATGATACCGCTAATTATACTGAGCATAGAACCTCCGTATCTTCTTCTATTGACGCTTATGTGAATAAAGCAAAGAATGACCTGAGGAAATCTAATTTATATGTTAATGTTAGCTTCCCTTCTTCTGACGACGGGCACTCCTATTACTTTGATAGCCATGGGTTTAATGACACTGTTGATTTCTATAGGGATTCTACTGGTGAAAACTTTTATAAAAACGCCTCCCTTAATGCCTCTCACGATGAGTGCCAGATCGCATTAATTTCGTCTGAAGAAGATCTCTTGGCGATTTCAAAGTTGCCTTCTGTTCCTGGCGGCTTTTATTTAACTAGAGTCTATTGGGACGGCTTGAAATATATAGACTACGATACTTTAGGGAACGAAGTTCAGGACAGTCTGGGCGCAACTGTGAATGCTGAAAAAATCATAGAAGACATTCTTCCCGAACCCGAAACAAACTCCAGTGGTTTAGTTTGGGATTCTGCAACAAACAAAACCGTGCCCGGAATCTTGATGCTGCAGGTTCCTGAGGGTCAATTTGCCGACCTCGATGATTCTAGGGCTTTTGTTTTGAAGATTGAGCCTCTTTCTTCGATTGGAGACTCTCCCGTCGAGGGGTATCTTGTGCAGAAAAGCGTGGAAGAGAAGTCTTCCCCCGTTAACCTTGCTCAGGAAGTTTCTTCTTCCGGTGAAGTTGGCCTTATTGGTTTGGAGGAATTTGAGGAGGTTAATGTTTTTCTGTCTGGAGATATAACTTCTCCAAATCCGTCCCAACCAGCCTTAAGGCTCGGGGGACCTTGGCACGAGGAGGTTAGGATTAATCTCTACCTTGGAAACGCAAGCTGGGTTCATGGGACCACTGGAGAAATTAAGACCCTGTCTGACAAAATTCGAGATGGCGCCGCCGTTCCTTCTTCCCCTGATTATGATCTTTCCGTTTCGTCATGCAGTATTAAGGGTCACGGTGGGTCTGGTGGCGAAGGCATGGTCTCCGAGGGGGAAATTTATGAGGCTGGAAAGCCTGTGACCTCAAACGAGAATTATATCCCTCCCGGCAAAGGTGAGGCTGGGGGTGGAGCTTTATTTGTTGACGGTCTTGAGGGGGATTCTTCCGCCAAGGTTAACCTCTATTTCTTAGAGGGCTCGTCTGTTCGTGGCGGAGGTGGCGGAGGTGCAGGAGGCTCATTTGAAGCTGATGGAAAACGAATAAAGACTCATAGCTCTGTTAACTTTGCGGGAGGTGGAGGTGGCGGCGCACCCTTCGGCATTTCTGGGTCCCCAAGTGGCGGGTCTGGTTCAATTTCAGGAGGGGGTTCTGGGGGTCTCGCTGTGAATAACGATCATAACTCTAAAACCCATCTCGGTAACGGTGCTAATGGCGGCGGGTATGGAGAAGGCGGCTCAAGTATTGTTGTCGGCGGAGAGGTTCTCGTCGAGGGTGGGGCTCCTGGCTACGCTATAAGAATAGAAGACTCTTTTCTGGACATAGAATATTTCCTTTACTCCCCAGAGTCTCACTCGTCTGCTCAGATTAACATTTCTACCGACCCCCAAGGAAAAGACACTCTCGATCAAGATTTTTTCTCTGGTGAAATAGTAGATGTTTAACTTTTGAAAGGTTATTATAATATATGTCCGACTCAAGCAAAAATATTACTAAGGAACTGCTTAAGATGCAGCCAGATTCTTTGCTGGAGTTTTTTGAGATAGACTTTTCCCATCTGCAAGAAGATTTTTCCCTACTGGAAAAGAGGTACAAGATTAGTTTTGGGACTAACTCCGACCCTGTTTATAGATTTACTTCTAATATAAATAATTCGAACCCTATTTACTGGCAAGGAAAACCTTACCAGCCCCTACCCGTTGAGGTTACCGGCCTTGAGGCTCCTTCAGACGGGAGGCTTCCTCGGCCTACGCTTAGAATCTCTAATCCTAGCGGAATACTCTCCTCTATAGTTGCCGCCAATTATGATTTTCATGGGTGCAAGGTGACAAGACGTAGGACTTTTGCTAAATTCTTGGACAGCGCCAATTTTGCGCCAAACGGCACTTCTTATAAGGACGTTGATGGAAACACTAAGTCTTCTGATAGGAATGAGTCTTCCACTGGACTGAATCCATTCGGGGGCAAGGAGGATTATGAGGCTCATCTTCCTGATGAGGTTTATTATATCCATAGGAAGGTCGTTGAGAATCGCGACTCTCTTGAATTTGAAATGACCTCTATTCTTGAGGTTCATGACGCATTATTTCCTGGAAGAAATATGCTTGCCGATCATTGTGGGTTTAGGTATCGCCAGCCTGACTCGTGTGGATATACTGGCTGCCCTGTAGAGAATCATAAAAACCGAAGGTTTGCGGAGTACGGGATATACAAGTTTACTGACAAGGGAGAGTGGGATACCAATAACTCTTATGTTCTTGGCGACTTTGTTACCTATGTCAGCAAAAAGGAACCTCTCGTTCCCGCTTATTTTGTCTGTGTAAAAGACCACTCTCTTCCCTCCCCTTTTCCTGCTATTAGTGAAGAGTATTGGAGCTTGGATTCGTGCGGGAAGACTTTGGATTCCTGCTTAAAGAGGTTTGGGGACAAGGCTACAAACTCAAGCGGACAGTCGCTTAGGTTTGGAGGCTTTCCTTCTACCGAAAACATGAAAAATGGATGACGTTCTTCCTTTGAGTGTTCTGGGGCAATGTTCTGAGCATGCGTCATCATTTCCCGATCAAGAATCCTGTGGGGTTGTTTTAGATTTTAAACCTAAAGTCTTCTTTCCGATGGAGAATAGGATTCCCGGAGAAAGGGCTTTCGAGATAAGCCCTCAGGTACATTTGATTAAAGAAAAGATCTTCTGCATTTTTCATTCTCACCCTTTTTCCTCTGCCTCGCCTTCCTCAACTGACGTTTCTTATTCTAAGGCTCTTGGTATTCCGTATTTAATATATAGCGTACTTTACGACAATTTTATTTATTTTGATTTAAAAAAGTGTATACCAATTAAGGTATAAGGTAATGAAAAAGGTATTCTTACATGGGTTTTTGGCCGATCAGGTCGGCGGGGAATGGGATTTAATTGTCGATTCCCCTGCCGAGGCTATTCGTGCTATAAATTGTAATACCGATAACCAGCTTCTTAGGAACATTCACGACAACTATCATGAAGGCGTTGATGTTGTTGCTTGGAAAATAAATAGTCGCACGCGAGAGCAAATTGAAAGGGTTAATTCCTCTGAAGAATTTGATGAAAACCTACTTAAGGAAATTCTTGTTTGTTCTCAGGAGTTAGAAGTATGTTCTGACTTTGAGGAGATTCATTTTGCTCCCCGTGTTCAAGGGGAAATTATTAGTGCGGGGATTGGGGCCTTGGCAACCGCAATCGGCGGCGCAATTAGTGCCATGAGCCTTTCTTCTATGGTTTTTGGAATAGTTGCGAGCATGGTTGTTGCGGGTATAGCTGCCGCCATGTTTCCCCCTGTAAAGGTTACCGATAACACCAAGCATACCAAGTCTTATATGTTTGGGGGCAGAGCCAACCTTCTTGAGCAGGGGGGCGCTGTTCCTGTTGGGTATGGGATGCTTAGGGTTGGGAGTAATACTCTTGGGTTTTTTGGGCAAAATAAATTCCTTCCTGGGAGCATAAGTAATGATACGATTGAGTCTTATACCCAATTTCATGTTCAAGACTTGATCTGCGAAGGTCCAATCGAGGGTTTCTGCGATTCCTCTGGAAACTTATTGAATGAAAAAAATATTGGCGGTTCAAATTGGGACGACAATCAGTTTGTTAAGTCTATTTATATTAATGATCTTCCTATTAAGAATGAATCTAATGAATTAAATTTCATGCCTGCAGAAGATGACCCCATAAGAGTTCCCAAGTTTTCCTTAGGCTCTTCTGCTGACGAATCTCGTTTTAGCGGGACAAATTCTAGGATTGAATATGAACCTAGGGGTTCTGGATCCGCCCTTCCTGGGCCGAATTTTAACATTGCGGGGTTCTATCCTGAAAAGGTCGCTGCCAAGGAAGGTGGGGAGACCTCTAGGTGGGGAGGAGCCAAAGGCTTTACCCATGCTATCACGGACAGAAATGTGGGAATGGTTACTTTGGCGCTCTCTTCGGAGGGGCAGTATCATAATTGGACAGACCAAAGGGTTAGGAGGAGGTGGTTTAGTCGAAGAGTTACTGTAAACAAGGGAACTGACCCTGTTACCCTTGCTGTCGCAGTAAGGATATTTGACGGTAAGAAATTTATTGCTCCCATAGTATCTGAATCAGGAAATCTTCTTGAGGGCGTCGATAACGCTTCTCCCGAATCTTCTGGAGTTCCTGCAACGAGTAAGTATAATATCTCTGGCATTCTCGGCAAGAGCGATGTTCGGAAAGCGGTTTCCTATAGTCGCGCTCAGGATATTTTTCGCTTTTATGCTTATGCTATATTTGATGACACTAGACCTATTGCCTCCGCCGATGCCGCGGAATATGATCTTGGTGGGCTGGATTTATTGAGGAAAGATATTATTTTCTTTTTTATCGATAACGCAAAGACTCTAATCTCCGAGTTTTGTAAATTGAGGCCAGACTCTTACCTCTCTGCTGGAGATTCTAATTATCCTGAGATTTTCACTGGAGACACCGGGGCGACATATACTTTGGATGAGTTATTTGACTTATACTTTACTCAAAAAATGAGGGTTCTTAGTGATGGGTCCTTGGCTCAGTCCTCTAACGAAAGCCCTGGACGCATGGCCATTCTCTTGGGTGGAATTTTTTCAGAGATTTGCTTTGGCTCCTCTAGTCCTGATGGATTATTTGGAAGGTTCTTTCACGAAACAATGTCTATTGTTAAGTCTGCCGTCGTTGATGATAATTTAGTTCTTTCTCACGAAGGTAAGATTTACGCTATACAGGAAAAGATTTATTATGATCCCAACGACATGGTGACTAAGTCATCAATTACTCCTGCTGAAAAGGCTACTGGGCTTTGGAGTTACCACACGAAAAAGAAAGGGTATCACCCCGAGACTCATTACTGGAAGGTTTTGTCTACGGCAAAAACAATATCTGAAAGAAGGTACAAGGCTCTTGGTCGCCCCTCTCGATATAAAGTGTGGAAGGCGTCTGAGAAGATTCAAAACCAGGGCATAGTTTATGTCAAGGGGTTAAGCACTAGCCCCGCCTCTATCGACTACTCGTTTCAACTGCCTTATATTGGCCCAGGGGAAGCTGTGTCTATTCAGTTATTAAGATGCACTTCTGAGGTAACTAGCATTGATGAAATGGCTACAACTTCCAAGCGGTTGTCCCTAAAGGGCGTCCGGAGGCATAAGTGTATTGGCGGAAAACTTATGCGGTTCGACTATCCGTGCTCAGCTTGGATTAAAACCTTTTGGGATTCTGTGAATTTCCAGCAAGTTCCTAATAGGAGTTATCTTGCAAAACTTAAAAGGGTCGCCACCCCCGATAATTACCACGCTGAAACAAGAACATATATCGGAGCCTGGACTGGGGCTTGGGGTAAAAGCGGGGTAGAAACAAACGCGGAGGTTGCTGAAAAGGAGTTAATTTGGACAGATAACCCCGCCTGGATTCTCTTGGATATACTGACCAACAAAAGGTTCGGTCTTGGCAGGCACGGAATGAACCTTTCTAATGTTGACAAGTGGCATTTGTACAGCGCGGCAAGGTTTTGCGACGAACTTGTGGAAACAGGACTTCCTTTGGAAACTCCAAAGAGATACTTTGAGACAAACAATTTCTCTACTCAAAACGGGGATAACCTTTCTTATTTAGGTAGTAAGAGCCGCTATCTACAAGACCTCCGCAGTGGAGACTCTTTCTTTATTAGGATTTTTAATGACAAACAAAAGGGTCAACTCTCCTTGGGGAGTTTTTTGGACGAATTTAATGATTCTGTTCCAGATCGGCTTGCGACTACTGGCAAGTTTGTAGCATTCTTTATGAGCGACGGGTCTGTTCAGAGGAGAAAGATTAAAAATGTCTTAGGGTGCACGGGAGCGGGTTCGACCCCTAGCCTTTCCCAGGAGGTCGCTCCTAACGCTCAGTATTTAGAATTATACGGCCCCACTTTTGTCGACCACAATTCAACTGACTCTGCTAAAAAAACCACGGGATTTTGCTGCATAGAAAAAACCTACCCTCTTGTTGAGCCAAGGTTTTCTTTAAATATTTATTATAACCGACAGGAGTCTGCGCTGCAAACCGTGAGGGACTTGGTCTCTCAGTTTAGGACCGTCTTAAATTATATCGGGGGGAAGATATCTTTTTCTACCGAGAAAAAAGGTGACCCTTTGCTGATGTTTACAGACGCCAACGTCTCTAAGGATGGTTTTGCTTACGCTGGAGCTGGCAAGAGCACTCGCGTGACCGCTGCAAAAGTAAGGTATCTCGATAAGTTTGATGGGTTTAAGCCTAAAATAGAGTACTACGAGGACCCTGGAGGCATAGATAAATTTGGGTATGTTGAGGAGGAAGTTCTCGCCCTTGGGTGTACCTCAAGGGCTCAGGCTCAACGGTTTGCTAAGTTTAGTGTTTTGGCTCCAACTCTAGAGACAGAAATGGTTTCGTTTACAACTGGTATGGAGGGGGCCTTACTGTTGCCGGGTTCTGTTATAGAGGTTTCTGACAGCCGGAGGTTCGGCGAGAATGTTAATGGGCGAATAAAATCTATAAGCCCTCTTGGTTATGCTATAAAGACCGATAAGATTATGTCTAACTTGAGCTTCTGGGATCCTGAGACTGGGCTGGACAGTGATCGAGTGGAACTCTGTGTCCTTAGCCCAAGGGGTTTTGAGGACCCTAACAAACTCGACCAAACTGCGAAGGATAATTCTGGTTTGCCGTCCTTTACTGAAATTGACCAACTCTCTTTAGTTTCTGAAACAAGGAAAAGTCAAATGGTATATTTCGACGGCTTTATTTCTGAAAACAAAAGGGAAATTAAGAGCTTGGTTAAGAAGGAGCGGTTTGACGTGAATAAAAATTCCGATGTTATCGTCCGAAGTAACCACGGGCTTAAGGATGGAGACTCCTTAAGGTTTTCTTCTTTCGGTGTTCTTCCTAAATATAAATTTGTTGACAGCGGCGGACAAGAGGTTGCCGAAAGGCTGGATGAGAGTTCTATTTATTACGTGGTTTCATCCTCGGACTCTTTTTCTTCGTTTAAGATATCCAAAACAAAAGGTGGGAACCCAGTTGATTTTGTTGATCAGGGTTTTGCAATGCGGAAAACTTTTAATAGTTCAGATAGCATTGATGAGGGCGCAGAAATTTCTGGCGGCGAGCACTTTTATTCAAGGTTTCGGCGCGTGGATGGGCGAGACGAAACCAAGGAGGCTCTGGAGGATATAATGGTTGGGTCTGTGTGGTCGATAAGGGGGTTTAAGAAAGACTTATTTCTTCGTCCTGAGTCTGTTTCCGACGATGTCTTGTCAAACTTTATTCTTGGATCGTGGGCAAGTGGGGGTCTTGAGGCTAAGCAAATAAAAGGCAAAAAGTATTCTTACTTCTCTGAGCATCTTGGGTCTTTTACTTTTTCCGGCCAAGCTACTGACACAGTTAAGGGTACCGTCTTGTCTTTTAAGCAGAGCGGCCTGGGCGCTGTGCTTATTAATACGACGCATTTTCAGTCTAGCCGCCATATTGACCTTCAGAACTCCTTGCGAGAGGTTAAGCTTATTGATGGCAACACCATTGTCGTTACTGATTCCGGCGGCACCCCTACCACGTTGTTTCGGTCGTCTTTAGATACCGATGTGTTTAGAATTATCGGGGGCTCTACAAATAGTCTTTATAAAATGATTAACGATAAGAAATACTTGATCGCTTCCGATGATGATGGTAATGACTATATTCGTCTTGCTTCTGTTAAACCTACCAAGAGCAACATCTCTGAGTGGATTAGTAATCTTGGGACAACAAATATTCCCGCGACGCAGTCCGCTTCAACGCCTCCTCAAGACACCATAGAGATAAGCATCGACGACTTTAGGAATGTCGGTAGAAGGCAGTATAGGATTAATAGTGTTGTTGAGGCTGAGTACGGACAGTACGAGGTGAAGGCTTCTGAGTATAACAGGGAAAAGTTCTCTATTATTGAAAACGAAATCAGCCTTAATCGGCCCACTCTTCCTATACCCCCTCAGGTTAACATGGAGATCCCTCTTCCTCCGAAGGATTTTTCTGTAGAGGATACAACATATCGAGGGGTTATTACAAATGTCTAGAATAAATATATTGTCCACCTTTAAGATTCGGAGCTTAACCGACTCTTACTTTATGGTTGGGACTTCCGAAACTGGGGACTTCACTCGCGACCTTGGTACTGGAGAGCAGCTTTATACTGGCGACATTATTCCTCTCCTTAAGAAAATTAACGGAGTACCTGTAGATGACGGCAAGACTTTAGATGATCCTTACGTCGACAGCGGCGTGGAGGTTTCTGTCCCTGTCTCTCTCGGCGAGGAATATGGTGACTTTATGATTCGGCTGTACGCCGAAAACGAGCTTGGGATCCGGTCTCCTTTTATTGAGCTAGAAAAAAATATTTTACCTGCTGATATAAGCGGGACATTCAGGTTTCAGTCTCTAAATGTACGGGGTATAGAGTCCGAGAAGCCTAGTTACCGGGCGGCGGTTAAGCGCAGGGCAAGGAAGGCGAGCAATCTTTACATTAAAGAACATGAATTTGTTGGCAGTAGTTTTCAGCTTCAGTTTTCATTGAAGGCTAACGCTCGGTTGGCTGGAAATAAGGCCGGCGTTGTTGGCTCTGACAATCCGATGTTTAGTCATTTCGATGTTGAGTTTTATACCTCATGGGACGGGACTACTGCTGACGACAGCGGCTTAAGCGGTAAGCTTGATGTCCCCGAGGGTTGGCTATATAGTCAAGAAAAGTTAGAAAATTATACAGACTTTTCAATTTATTTAAATAAGCAATCTATTATTGATTTATATAGGCATAATAATATTACTGGTCAAGATAGAAAGATTATAGTTAAGATTATTGGTTATGATGTATTTTATAATATCGACCTTGATGCTAGTGGTAATCCTAAGGATGATCATAAGTTTAGTGCCATAGCTGTATTGGAGAATGACAAGCCTAAGCTTGACTCTGCTACCTTTGAGCTTTACGGCCAAAGTATGGAGGTTGAGGTTCAGGCTTCTGACCCGGACCTTGACCACGGTCAAATAAAGCTTCTTAAATACAGGAGCGATGCGAGCGGGGGAACTTATTCTCTTGTTAGTTCAGAGAGGCTCCTTATACGACAGGTTTCTGCGTCGCTGCAGGAGTGGCACTCTGATACGCATCCCAATTATTATAAATATATAATAGAACTACATGACGCGTATGGGTTTGGGTCTTACTTCGCCGTTAGCAATGGTAGGATAAAGAAGTCTGGGGTTTCTCACGAAGAGTTCGCTACCCCTGAACTTGCTCTTGCTTCAACCCAATTCTGGAGTTCTTATCTTGAGATACAAAATTTAGAAATAAAGGAAAGCGGGACAACGCTGGGGGAAGATAAAGGGTCTTTCTTTATTAGTTGGGACGTTAAGGATTCTGCGGGAAACACGGTTGATATAACTAAAGATCTCGACGGCAATGTCACATATAAAATCAAAACCGATTATACTATAAATATTATAGAGGGTTTTACAGCGTGTCTTATATGTCCTGACGATTACTCTGCTTCCGCTTCTAGTTTTCCCGTTAGGGACGCAAGGGATTTGTCATACTTAACTCCTTCTGCTGGCGGAGTTATT
>Ga0315333_10000312_pt1 | contig 15113 bp, 18 predicted proteins | sample M120034915metaG_FD_204521 | JGI IMG/M metagenome (GOLD analysis project Ga0315333, IMG submission 204521) | Ammonia-oxidizing marine archaeal communities from Monterey Bay, California, United States - M1 200m 34915 | ecosystem: Environmental > Aquatic > Marine > Intertidal zone | place: USA...
TGTATTACTTTGAGTATTCCCTCTCATAGCATATACTTCTTGTATTATTATCATAAGAAGTAATATATATGAATAGATTAAGCAGAAGAAATCGTTTCATAAATCTCAGTCCTATTGATAAGACCTTAGAATCGATTGAATCATTACAGGATTTAATCAATCTATACAAGGGTAAAATACAAAAAGACTTGGATATTATTACTATAAACCCTACATTACAGATACAATTAAAACACGAATTAGGGATAGATTGGTAGATATTTCTAAATTAAATACTTTAATATAAACTAAGAGGCTACGAATTCGCTTAAAGTAGCGTCAGGATTTACAACATCATCTCCGGTAAATGGTATTGTGGTTATCTCATTATTGCCATCTGAGGTATCTAGTCTTGAATTGGTATTATAATTGGTTATCCATGTGGTATCAACCTCTTTGTTTAATATACTGAACCTTGCCATAGACGTACCTGACTTTACGATATTAGTACCACCTGCGGTAGCCATCAAACAAAAATCTCCCGTACTGTTATTGATAGAGCCTGACACACTGTCTGAATCTGATAATATTCCATTTATATATAGTTTCTGACCTGAACCGGTATAGTTATAAGTGGCTACTATTGTGAAGGCTGTGTCAGGTGTATATGAATATGTTAATGGAGTAGAATATGATCCACCTGTATATATAGCAAACTCTAAGGTGTTAGTATCTACTACTCGTAGTCTATATTCATTGACCTTCTCACATAACACGAATCCACCTGACGGAGTGTTGAATATAGCATTGTTAAACAAGGTTGTATTAAATACGGATTCAGTGTCTACGGAAGAGGGTAATATAACCTTCATAGCTATTGTCAGTTCATCAGTAAAATCAAAGTCAGTATGATCATTTATAGTGATATAAGTGGTTCCGTCATTGTCTACTCTAGCACCGTCCCAAGTAGCACTCACAGGATATGTGAATCCTGACCCTGTAGTCGTATTTACTAAATCATAAGTGCTTACAGATGTAGGTTTTTTTCTACTCCATAAGAATGTCTCTTTGTTTCTAATGTCAGTACTTTGAAGATCCTGTTTTCCGATATCAAAGTTAGACGTTCGAAGTTTTACATTAGATGAAATACAAATACGTTCCTGTAATCCCTCGTCTTCCGGTTCCTGTGCGGTAATGTCGTGTATGAGTGAGAGAATTCTGTTAATGTCTTTTCGTACCGCACCATAGTCAGTCGGCTTGATATAATCGTTAAGATATGACATGATTAAACTGCGTGAACGTCGTCTAAAGTAAGTTTTATCGAGGATGCACCTATGTTTGTCTGTGCATCTCCCGCATGCATTTCAACCGAATAGGACACTATTGTTGCCTTTATGTCAAGTCCCGTCTCGACATCCTGCATTCTCATGTAACTGCAAAGTGGAATTCTGTCCTCTGGCATTGTACATTGTACGTCCTCATATACCCTTCTTTCCCTGCCCAAAGTCTCCCCTGCTATAAGCAACGCCTGACGAACAGTTGCCTCCTCAAGATCTGCCCTGATCGGCAAAAGTTTTTCTCGCTGTTCTGACAAGGTCTGTGACAAATTTGTGTTCTCCACGGAAGTCTTTAGACGCTTGGCATCATATACACGGTAGTTGATCTTTCCGGTTGATGATGACCATGTAATGTCGTCGCTTGACACATAATATGTGCCTGATCCAGACTTGTAGTTTATATCAAAAGTGTTTGATACGTCCCCGTATTTCTTGAATACTATGTGAAGTTGCGTGTTGGGTTCCACCTCAAGTTTTGGAGAAATGGGGACCTCAAACCAGTCTGCGGGCGTGCTTGTTCCAAGACCTTGTAGAATCTCCTTTGTAATCACTACTGATCTTCTGATGTCCTGCAAGTCGGGTTTTCCTGTTCCGTCGTCTCCTCTTATTTCCATTACGGTGTTGTTTGCGGGAGTTCCGGTCTTGGTCATCCTGAATGCTATCTTGAATATGTTGTCTACGGTAGGGGTAATTGGAATAGATATGAGCTCGTCATGCATTGAATCAGAGGCATCGGGAGTTGTTTCCTCCTTGATGTTAAGTGAGGGGGCAAAATGTCCAAAGGCGTGAATCCATGAATACATTGTATCAAACGAACTGTCGTCCCATGCAAACGGAGAGTTCTTTATGTACATGATCTTGCCGGAATCCCATCCCTGAGCGTCCAGTCCCGTAAGATCGTTTGTTATAAGAAATCCTGAGTCATGGTTTATTGGATCCCTTACAACTATTCTTCTGTCCGAGTTTACACACCATTCCGAGTTTGCCGTTCCGACAACCCTTGATATGAATCCCGCATAGGAGTTTCCAAGCTCGTTGACGTTTGCAAGAGATATGTCAGTACATTCGGTACATATTCCCTCTGCACCTGTCGTATATGTAAAACTGTTTATCTGTTGAATGTTGTTGTCAAACATGTGATCCGTGTCTGCAAACATGTCCTGTATAAGCTCGTAAATCTTGGTTGATGTGTCGGAAGAATCAAGATCAATTCCGTTTGCGGCCTTGTCCTGATTTCTCTTGATGGTCGTGATCTTGTTCTTTAAAACCTCGCCCCATCCTACACAGTTAAGCTGTACCCTCTCGGTAGATGTTCCCGGTCTCAATATTGTCGAGGACTTTACCTTTCCATAAAACCATCTTTGCAGTCCCGAGTTGTTTTTTCCAAGATATATCTGCACATCCCATTCCCTTTTGATTAAGGCCTTGCGTCTAAGTGTGGTGTCAATTAAGACGTTGGAATTGTCCTCAAGTAGCAAAGTTGCATGACCGTATGATCCGTTTGCCTCTATTGTGAAACTAAGATCTGTAAGTCTAAAGTCTTGTGTCGGACTGGCCTGTGTCTTTGATGTCTGATATGTATATTGTAACACTCCGTCATAGTCATATATGAATATCTCCGGTGCGGATTCGGTCGGATTAAAGTTTGGTGTCAGACTCATAATGGTGATGTTCCCGAACTTGATGCCTCAATCTTCTCTACATATCTTATCCTATTTAAGAGTTCCCTGTCCCCGCGTGTTGATTCAAACCTGATGTCAAAGATGGCCTGTTCTGTAAGACCAAGTTTCTCCTTGGCTGTTTCCGTAATTCCCACGTTGTTAAAGTTGCTGAATGATCCGTTTTCATTGAATGCCAGTGCCAACGATTCAAGTCTGGCCGCACTTGGAATTGACACTCCGGAAGAAGCCCCAATATCCTCTCTTATCTGTTTCATAAAGTCTTTTGCGGTGGATTTGAACGAATATAGCGGTCTGTTTCGAGAGCCTCCATATCTTGTCCATGTACCCACCTTGGAGTTTGCGTCAAACTCAATGCCAAGTCCGTCTGATATTGTCTTCTCAACCCTGTCAATTCTACGATCTGCAATCTCTGTCGCCTTGATCAAAAACATTGCGGCTCTTATAGGATCATGTTCATATTGTCCAGATACAAGAGACTCTATTCCTTCAAGTTCTGCCAGTGCCGTTTCATCTGCACCAAACATTCTTGCCAACTGTCTTGTGCGTGATCCGCCTGCTATGACATTCTGTTGTCCAAATGTTCCCGGACGGGTTCCATAACCTCTTGCAGTAATGTTACCGCCAAACATTAGACGTCCCTGTTGAAGTGCCTGTGATCCACCTGCATTGGTAAAACTGTCCTTTTTTCTTATGTCTTGATAAAATTTATCACTGGCCCTTACACTTTGATACTGATATGCCTGTGTTGCATTGCCCATCCATCCATTTGCCGCAGTACCGCCAAACTTGGCCATAAGCCAGTCTGTCCTGCCTCCACGGCCTTGAAATCCTTCACTTGCCAATGTAAGATCAGCCTTTTTTATTGCGTCATGTATGCTTATGGAATTGGCAACCTGTCCTATGTCTACACCCATTGCCTGTATTATCATTTCCCTGTTGTTCTTGTTTTTAAAGTTAAATATGGATCCGTTGCCTGCATATCCCGGTGCATATACGGACTTGCTTGGCATTCCTGTAAGACCTTCTGACATTATGTTCTTAAAGTTCTCATAAGGATCCTGTGCTTTTGACGGTTTTGCATCTGTGAATCCGTTTGATATGTCAAATATTTCCCAATATTTCTTGATATATGCGTTCTGTGTTCCCGGATTGTCCCAAGTAGAATCTATCCAATTTAACAACGTGTCTCTTTGTTGGGAATATGTTTGTCCATAAAATGCCACCCTGTCATCTATTGTACCAAATGGATTTCCTGATCCGCCAGACAATGCAGGTTTTTGTGACTGTATTTTGGTTTGAACCGGACCATTTCTTGATCCGCCACCGGAAAAACTGACGGGACCACTTGAATAAGATCCTCCTGTTCCCCCGCCGGAAGGGCTTCCAACGCCCGAACTAAAACCCGTTGACCGCAGTTTGGCTAGTCTGATAAGTTCTCTTGGATCATTGTTCTGTCTTGCCATTGTTTCCTGCATGGTGATATAGTTCTGCATAGGAATTGTAAGGTCTTTAAATGCAGTTGCCTGTGCGTTAAGGGCTTCTGTTTGTTCTTCTATTGCACCTGTACCGTCATCTACTCCCTCGTTAAACTCTGTCTGAATTCCCAAGAACCCATTTACTGCATCCTTGAATCCACCAAAATTAGTTTCATAAGCCACAAGTGCGGCAGATATGCCCATGATTATAAGTCCTACCGGACCCAAAGCTGCAGTCAATAGTTTGGTTGCCATTGTAGCCGCTCTTGTTGCGAATGTTGCACCCCAAGTAACTGCGGTTTTGTTTACAGTCATGGCACTTGAACCTAACAAGGATTTTCCTAGATTCCAGTTTGATATTGCATGAAGTTTGTTTGCCACTATTTGTTTTTTGGTTGCAAGTGCGTTAGTTATCTTGAGTTTGGTTTCTGCACCCAACATGGTTGCAACAATCATCATTGTTGATACACCAACGTTTGAAAGGTTTGCAAAGAACAACATATATACATCTGTTACTGCCTCTTGTTCAATCTTTAACTTGTCTGTCTTTACTGCAAGATCATGAGTTGCCGTTTCTACCTCGTTAAGTATAAGTCTGTAATCTGCCGAACCTTTTTGTCCCGCTTCCACCAATTTGTTTAATTGTAGTTGTTTTCTTGCCAAAAGATCTTCTGCTCTTTCCAATGATACTGCGGTAGCCTTTGCCCTGTTCTCTGCCCTAGCCAAGTTGCTGATGGAAGTAAATGTCTGTACTGCTGATGTGGAAAGGTTTAACATTCCGTTGGCCATTGTACTGAATTGTACCGCAGATGCGGCTGACTGATCTCCTAGTTTCTTGGTTGCAGATGTAGCCTTGTTCATGTTATTCTGTACTGCTGTACCTGCGGAACCTGCGTGCTGTCCCATTGCTCTCATCTTGTTAGATACTGTATCAAGTTTGGCTATGGCACTCTTAATATCTATATTTATCTTGATATTAGTTGCTCTGTCCCCTGCCATGACTATCTATCCAACTTTGGTGTTTTTAGAAGTAATAAACTTTCCAGTACGTCTACGTCTGGACAAAGTACGCTTGAATGATTTGCGTCCAGTCTTGGCCCTTTGCAGACCTGTACCCCTTCCTCTGCGTGTGTTTCTATGAGTACCTGTAAGACCTACTGTCTTGGCAATATTTACAATATTTGCTCTTCCAACATTCTCTGCCTGAATATCCTTGAATATTCTTGCATTCTTTTTTATCTGTGAAAGTATTAGTTTCTCCAACATAATATCCATAGCCTTTACAAGAGGTTCCACGAAAGGATTAGGTCTTGAACCTGCAACATCCACGGAGACTCTAAAGAACTCCTTGTTTCCTATGAAATAATGTAAGGCCTTGCCGTTCTTGGCATATATTGTCTGTGGTCGCATGCCGTTTACCACTCTGGAATATGCCTCTGTCATGTCGGTTCCCACTATGATAAACTTTGTGGTTTTCTCAAATACCTTCCAAGAATCACGCAAATCGCCGTCCTTTACAGGAGTATTTTCTTTTAATATTGCCAATAATCCAATACTTGCAATTTCCAAAAACTCGTTTGTAATCCTCATTCCTGTCTTCTTTAGGCTCTGTATATCCTTGATAATGTTATACCATTCTACATCAAACTGTATAGTCTTATTGGGATTAACCATCAGACTCTTCTTGTTGAATCATCTTAACACGAAGTATTTTTGAGAAATATTCTATGCCCTTGGAATCAATCATCTCAATGGCCTCCTTTAACGTTCCATATCCCGCTGACACATAGTTGTTAAGTGCAAGGTCTCTGCCTATTTCTGGAAAATTGTTTAAGGCTTTTTGTCTTTCTTTTGGATCTCCACTAATTGCGTTGCGTATTGCTTGACCGCTTCTATCGAACTCCAATTTACTAAAAAAATGAGAATCTCCTCCGAAAGTTTGCCAAGTTCGGCGATTGTAAGCAGGTCAATGGCCTCTTCCCAAGGCAACGGATTTTCCAATCCCAAGGCGGTAGTCTGTGTATAAAATTCAAGATTTAGTTTGTCCACATCCTCGTCTGGCATTTTCTCATCTCCGTTTGCAACCCTTACCAACTTGTTTCTCAGTTCGTTGATAGGCTGAAACTGTTTTGCAGACACAAAGTCCTTGAATGTAAATGTCTTGACAACCTTGTCACCTCGCTTGACAATAAGTGCACCATTAATATAGTCGGTCTCTATCATAATAAAATAAAAAAGAAGTTTGAGGTATTTAAACCTATGTTATAGATACGCCTGCGGCTCTTGCGGTGATAGATTCTCTGAATCCATCTGCATTAGATGCAGTCTTTTGTCTGGAATAAGAGGTTATAACACAGTCGGTGAATGCAAAGTCGTCGTTAGGTGTTGTTGATATTGAATATCCTGCACCTCTTTCTGTCTTTGCCAACCAATCGGTTTCGAGTGTAACTGCCTTTACAAAGGCGTCTACGGTGAAATCGATTCTTCTTGTGCTTGCCTTACAGTAAACAATTTTGGCTGTGCCATTAACTGCCTGTACTGCCATGCCTCTAGTTACGGTTGTACTGAACTTGCTTTCTGGATATGCCACTGAGTTCCATGTGAACGGATCTGCACCTGCATCTGTGTGTGTAAGTGTTGCTGATGAACTCTCACTTGCATAGACCGGAGTTGATGCGTTCCAAGGATCTGTGGCTGATGGTAATGTTATTTCTTTACAGATAAATGTCATAGTTGCGTTCCAAATACCCCTGTCTAAATTGACAGTACATGAGGTAGGTCTGCAACCATACATTGCTGTATAGTTTTCTACGCCATCAAGATATTCAGAAAACATAAAGGTTAATGATTCGTCGATTGATCCTGTGCCACCGCCGGAAGCGGAGAATGCATAATTGATCAAAGAGGTTCCTGTCAACTCAAATGATATTGAGAAGGTATAGTTTTCCATTGTCTTAACGGCATCAATAACATCTTCATTACCCAAAACGTCTGTATCAGAATGTTGAATATCAGGTTGTAGGTTGATATCCGTAACTTTTCCTACTGCTGTGAAAGTTGGTGATGTGATAGCTGCACCGTAATTTGCGGGTGTAGTAACAGTATCTCCTTCTCCCTTATATTGTAGGACCTTTACAAAATCGCGTTTTGATTGTATGTTATGGCTTGCCATATATGTTTAATTAAGTCCTTGTATTACTTAAAGAAGTAATCAAGTTTTAAGTTTGAACCAATTACAATGAAGCAATGCCTGACTTGATACCCTCAGATTTGAGTCGTCATCCGTGCCTAAAAAGTCCCATTTTAACTCTGTATCTTCAAATGACTCGACCTCAGAGGCATTTGTACCTACTGCCAGTGTTCCCTGTGAACCGTCTGACTTGTTAAGTCTTGTACCCTTGTTTGGTCGTGCTTCCCATAATATTCTGTTCACTTCATCCTCAAACAGTTGTAAAAGTGTGGGTGATTCAGCCCAAACATCTATGACAATTTCTGTTCTATAATAATGTGAATCGTCTCCAAGAGGCTCGTCCTCTCTGATACGTTCAGTAGATGTCATTGAAATCTTGATAATATTGGGAGATGTCTGAAAATCCTCCTCTACATTCATGCTTGGTATGTATGACAAAGGCTCTATTATCGGTGTAACCGAATCCGTGTTTGAATTGTTCCAGTCGTCTGTAACATGTGCGGCTATTACAATGTCAAGAGGCTCTCTGGACCCGACCAAATGTCTGATTGTTACTGTCAATCCTGTGATACAAATCTAATATGATAAGATTCGCCTCGCACCTTTGAAGTTGTCTGATCCTTATAATCCTCTAGCATTTGTTTTCCCATGATGGTACGTTGTGATTCCGCTCTAGGATCTCTTTGTTCCTGTAAAATGCCTGCGGCCAACTGATTTGCGATTGATTCAAAGGCGGTAGGCAAGTCATCACCTGTCAATTCGGCGGTAATATTAAGTTTAAAATGAATATAATCCGTTGCTGATTGCAATGCGGACGTAACACCTGCGGGAGTATTGGCCTTTGCAGAACCGTAAACGAGAGATTCAACCGTGGCGGCAGTACCATAAACCATGATATTATATTAAAGTATGTAATAAATAGAAGTAAAATGAGATACAAAAACCCATCTTACCAATTTGTGTGTACGATCAGATATCACACATTATCTATATGACATTGTATGATATAAACCTAATTGAGATCGTCCCTGAAATCATACATTCTATACATGACCTTTCTCCATCTATACCTAAAGAATCTCCATGTTTCAAGATAATATATCTGATTGTCCTTTTCACGGTCGTTTAGCTTCTGTACGGTCTTGTCAATCGCCTCTGTACGGTTGTGAACCGCGGCTGTATGCCATGCCAATATCTTGCCCTTTTTGTTTCCACTTGCGTCGTCAACTGTAAGTTCCACCCTTCTTGTATGATCGTATGAATAAAGCAGTACGTGTCCAAGACCATGACTCATCATTATGAGGTTTGATGCAAATCTCATGTCGTCCTTGTTGTCCAATATAAACAGATCTATTACAAACTGACCTACCTTTTCATGAGGTATAAGGTCTGACAGTTCTCCCGTGTCTCCCGTACGCCAGTTATATTCTCCGTACATCTTTTTGTACATGGTTGTAGGAAAAAATCTTATCCTGAACTTCTTGATTCTGTTCAACGTGTAAGACCTTGTGGTGTCGTTCTCTATATGTCCCACATGATCTTCCAACCACTTGTAAAGTATCTTGGTATATCTTCTTCTTTCCAGATATCCTATGTTCTCAAAACCTATAAATGATATGTCCATAATTTACCTCTGTTAATAAAAAAAGTCAAGATAGGATCACCTACCCGTTATACTCGTCGTTATCTTCACCTACAATAACCCTTCCTTCATCTTGTATTCTGTTGCCATTTAGTTTGGCGAACTTGTTTCTCAATGTGGATGTCTTATGTGGTTTTTTCTGGGTTTCGATAACTGCGAGTTCCTTGTCATCTAGTTTAAGCAGATCTGATTTTTGCTTTTCTAGCTTCTTTTTCTCAGCAAGATACTCTATTGTCTTTATTGTCAATCTTTGATAATTGACCTCAAGATAGTTGAGTTCCTTATTGATTTGTGCAATAGTTAACTTTGCCATAAATAAAAAGTGTAGTATGAGGTATATAAACAGTTAATGTTATATCTTCTCAGTACTGACTCGTCTGCCTAAACCAAGCAATGCAAATGCGGCTAACACACCTGCTATGACTATAAGTTTGACATCCTGCCAGAGTTCTTTGCCTTCATCTGATTCGAATCCGTAGGTTATTGCACCCAAAGACACATATCCGACTGCACCAAAGACTAGGAGTGATACCAACACTATCTGTATTTTGCCAATAGTGTCGTCGCCTATCTTTAAACTCATTGTAATTATATTAGGTAAATCAGTCTATATAAGGGATATGATTATGCCCGCACCCAATCCAAGTGCACCTATTATGCCCAAGGCCTTCTCCCATCCCCATTGAGACTGACTTGCCTGAGAATCCTGCATAACATGCTGTGTCTTGCGTTCTGTGTCAATTCTTACCAATTCCTGTGCTATGTTGTCTATACGTCTGTGATTTGAATCTATTTTCTCATGTATTGCTGTCAATTCACGTATAATTAACTGATGAAAGGCTTCTTCGTCCATAATCAATCATATATAAACCATACTAAATAAAGTATTATATTATACAATACAATATAGTTGCCACTAAACAAAAATAATAAAAAAATGATTTTGATTAGTGTGACTAATCGTTCTTACTTGAAAGAATTACGTAGGCTGTTGCATCTAGGACAACTGCATTGACTCTGTGTGTTGCAACAATGTCAACTGATTGTCTTACAATGTTTTTGCCAAATTCTAGTTCGATATCTCTTCCAACTGCAAGACCAAATGCTTTGCCTTTCATGAAACAAATGTTTCTGGCAGAATTGTTCAAATCAGTTTTAATAGAGTTGGTTACAAATATCTCAATACCGAAGTATAAGGATATTCTTCCTTGTCTACTAATTTCTGGGCTTGAATTTTGGATAAAGTTCACAATTACTGTGTCCTGAATCAATTCTTTTTGTGCTCTTGGTGTCATTGCACATACTGCAGCTCCGTTTTCTGGATCATGTCCTTGGCCTTGAAGTCTAACTTTTGCGGCTTCAATACCTGCGGCTTTCATAACTCCAGTTGCGTCTTCTGCGGCATTATCTGCAACTAATGCACCATCATTTGCATTGAAATGGTTTGCACCAAAGTCAACGGATGTTGATGCGGCGATAGTAGACAATGTTATGGTAACTTCGTCTTCTAAGGCTCTTGTTCTTGCTGTTTCTCGGATTTTCTCGAGTAAGTCTTTAGGATATTTTTCTACTTCTGCTTTAAGAACGTTTTGTCTGAAACCTCTAACAGTGTTAGCGGAGACTTCGATTGCGGTCAAAGCGTGTGTTGCAGGTGTAATATCGGTTGAGACATGCTCAGTGATTGTTCCGAATGCCGGAATGTCAAGAGTATAGAATCTTACTGTATCATAACCTTGTGGGATAACTTTGACTTGTACCCAAGGACGAATGGTTTTTACTAAAACTCCGCCCGGTAGGATGACAATTTGTTGTCCGACATCTACTCCCGGAATAGTACCACTTGTGGTAACTGCTTCTGAGAATTGACTTGGTTTGAATACAGAGTGTTTCTCTAAGAATTCTTCTTTGTCGATTTTAATAGATACTTGTTCTCCTGAGAGTACTTTTTCCATTAAACTGACTTGTTCATCTACTTGTGATTCTTCCCATTGTTTAGGAGAACTACTTTCGGTGATTTCAGATTTCTTTGCTTCGGTTGCTTCAAATGATTTCTCAATTTTGGCTGTTTCCTCTGCTACTCTTTTCTCGACTAAATCTGCGATAGATTTTTCAAGTGCTTCTTGTTTGGCAAGATCTTCTGCTTCTTGTGCTTTTTTTGCATCTGCTTTGCATTTAAGATCGTCTTCTGCACATTTGTCCAATTCTGCTTTAGTATTGGCTTCTTCCTCTTGTTTTTTGAGGTGTGCGTCTAAACGGGCTGTAACTGCGGCATCTACTTTTGCATCAAATTCTGCATTAAGATCTGCTTCAATTTTTTCACTTGTCATTAATTTAGTATCATGAAGTTCATCACTATGAGAAGTAATTATATTACATTTTGTAGAATACAACTCTACGCTGTGTTTGCCACATTTTGATTCAGTCAAAGACAATGAAACCTCTGGAATTCCCGGATTTTCACCCAGTAAAATACTCATCTCGTTAAATGACACATCAATAGGCGTACTCATACAGTCTCCACCGTCAGGATGACATATAGTTGACTCCTCGTTTGCAGACAAACCCAGTGAAACCTTTACATCCTCGCCTGAATCTATAAGGGCTTGTACCTGTGATTCAACCTCGGAATTGTCAATGGTGGCCATATAGTTAAGGTGTTCCTTCTCTGTGTCCCATGTGAGCAATGACTCTCCTATGACACCTGAGTCCTCCTTGTTATGATTTAAGCGTAAAGATACGGTCTTGTTGTGACCTTTTGCAAGTTCAGATGCAAAATAAAAGTTGCCATTAAGTGATTTTCTAGGCATGGCTAGAATACCCTCTACTTTCAACATAATTTTATATTAAACAATATAATAAACAGAAGTATTTAATCACTCTTCATCCAACAATGACAGAATGTTCTGTATTGTATTGTGTTTTACCAACTTGTTTGAGTTCAGTTCCATTATATTGAGTCTGCCCTTGATAGGTATGTTATAAGTGCCTAAAACACTTGATTTGATTGGTGTTATTGATTCAGTTGAAATTTTGGAGTTTATTTCTTTATTACCGTATGTTAAAATTTTTCCTTTTGTTTCTATTGTATTAATAAAAGAAATCCTACTCTCAGCCTTAATTAATACGGGAATGAATATACCACCTTGTAATCTAATAACAGCTTGTGCTAAGATCTTTTGTTTCTTACGTTTTTTAAATACCTTAGATACACCATATACCTCCGCTGTATTGAATAAAGCATCATTAAATATTGCTCTATTAAATACAACTTTACTCATAATAACATCTATTTAGTATAATAATTCTTATGAAGTAATTTATCATTATTATTATAATGAATTATAATGCTAATGTTCTAATTACAGCATAACCTGTTGAGCCACTTACAGCGTAGTATGTATACCAACCGGAAAGACTTGATCCATTATATCCGCCACCGTTACCGCTGTTTGCTGAAACAGCATTAACGTATGAAGGAACTGCATTAAGTGATGAACCTGAGCCACCGCCACCGTATGATCCGCTAAACTGTCCAAAAGTTACAGATTTTGCATTTCCGCCAGTTCCACCTGCACCACCTGCACTACTTCCGTTACCGTTAGCTCCGCCTCCGCCTCCGCCTTTAAAATTGCTTGATGAAGATCCGCCTGAATAACCGCTTCCAGATACAGAGGCAGTTACACCACTTTTTAATGTGATACCACCGTTTCCGCCACCGCCAGTTCCCTGCCAAGAACCACCGCCACCGCCAGAACCGCCAGAACCGCCACCATTTCCACCTGAACTTCCGGCATTTCCCGCACTTCCGCCTGAACCGCCACCGCCTGTGATATTACCATCATAAGATGAGGTTCCACCAACACCACCTACTGTAACTGCAATAGTGCCTTCTGTTGGTGTAAAGGTATTAGTAATTAATACAGCTCCGCCTCCGCCTCCGCCAGTAGCACGTTCAGCCCCTTTGCTTCCGCCACCGCCTACCAAAAATACTTCAACTTCTAAACCAACTGACGACCATGAACCTGAACTTGTATATTCATAATAATCATATCCATTATATGTTGTCTTTGAACCACCTGAATAAGATATAACTTCACCGCCACCGGAAGCACCAGCAGTTCCTATAAATCCAACATTATATATGTCCATCGGTGGAGACATTTATTACTCCTCTACTGCATAAGCTGCCACAATATCTGTATCTGCGGTTCCAAAACAAGTGACAGTTAATATACCTATTTTACTTGCAGCTTGTTCAGCTGGTTTTGTACCTACAAATTTCCATGCAGGGAATGTCAGATTTCTTGTTGAACCATCTGTTGTGATTTTAATTGTCTTACTTTTACCTGTTGTTCTGTTTGTTGTTGTAAATGTGGTGTTTGCAGATATGGAAATTGTTTGAAGTTGATCCTCACTAAAATCAATATCAGTACCACTTACAGAAATACCATGTATTAAATTTTGAATATTATCAATATCATTACCTGCTACATCTAAAGCCGCAGTAGTGACTGTACCTGTAAACGTAGGACTTGCTAAAGGTGCTCTATTAGTCTCAATAGTATCTAATGTTGACTCTACGTTAGCATAGTTTGGTATTGCTACTGTTCCTGTGAATGTAGGACTTGCTAAAGGTGATTTTAATGCCAAATCAGTAGTTAAATCGGTAACTGTACTTTGTGCTTGTGTACCCGTATGATTTGCCCTTGCGAGAGGATCTGTTGCAAGTTTAGTATTTGTAATTGATCCTGCCAAATGATCATTGGTGATTGTACCATTATCTATAACATGATCTGCATTCCATTCCGTCTTATTGACTTCTGCACCGTCTTCATCTGCCGAAGTTGCTACTGTGCTGTGTGTAACTGCCATTAACCAATAACCACCCTGAATTTAATTTTAGAGTCTTTAAGAGACTCAGTACGGTTAATGTTTGGGGAGAATTCTATGATCAATTTGCCTTCTTCTTTGACATTTAATTTTTCAGTGAATTCCATAATCTTTAATCCTGAATCCTCTACGGTAGGATCTGACAATTCCACCTTGTCATGGAAATCATTTCTAATTACAAGTTCCAGTCTGTTAGTAGTACCAAGTTCGGTTGTACCGAGATTGACAAGATCTACTTCCTGTCCCTCATGGAAGAATCTAATCAATTTCCGTCCTCCAACGTGTCACTAAGTTTGTCCAATATTCTCATTTTCTTGTTCCTTAATGCTGATTCCTCGCTAACCTTTATAAACTCACGTTTTTCCTTGAGTTCAACCTGTTCTTGTAATTTTGCTCTTATCTCTTTTTTAGTCATCTTAACGTCACTTAATATCTCCTGTAATACCTTGTTTCTTTCTTCATCATAAGATGTATTTTTCATTTCCTGTGGTTCTTCCTTAGGCAATTCGGGTTCGTTTCCACCCAGTTTGTCGGTAGGTGTTACACTTGTAATAGGCAACGTGTCTTCCATGTCAGCCATGTCGATCTTTACGTCGGTGTTCTCTGCAAGATAAGACCTTACCTCTGAACGCTTGATTGTTCCCTTCTCAAAGAGTGCAGTAACGTCTTGTATGGATAAAACAGACTCGGAGTCAAACTGAAAGTCAACCTTGATATCCACAATCTTTGGATTGAATCCAAGACCTTCCAATACGGAATCAAATATCTGTTTTTTAAGACCTAATCCAAATCGTCTTTGAATACGTTTAATTTTTAACTTGATAATATCACTTGCGGACTCTGAGGAAGCCCTTGCAGTAAATCCTGCGGTCAATATTTGTGATGCAAACTGTGTACCTGCCTCTATTACATCTTTTT
>Ga0315333_10000324_pt1 | contig 14929 bp, 18 predicted proteins | sample M120034915metaG_FD_204521 | JGI IMG/M metagenome (GOLD analysis project Ga0315333, IMG submission 204521) | Ammonia-oxidizing marine archaeal communities from Monterey Bay, California, United States - M1 200m 34915 | ecosystem: Environmental > Aquatic > Marine > Intertidal zone | place: USA...
AGAAAAGTTTTACTAAGACTGAAAGCAACACAATCAATCTCTGGTTCGTAGACTGACATCGTTTCTAAAGACGTTCCATAGAACGCACAGTCTAAGAATATCTTACTATTTGTTTGTTCGCACTTCGTTTTTAGTTCTGAAAACCAAGTCGAAATACTACCTGTATGATTAGGTTGACTAACGATAATGTAACTATTTTTCTCTATCGTGTCTAGGTCCGCATGGTGGATACACTCAGAGGTATATGGAGACAATAATGCATTATAAAACTTATAATCATCTTCAAAGTAATAAAACTTATTTACTGTCTTAGACTTGTAAGCAACTTGATTGACTATTGCATCGTGTATTCCATTGCAGAATGCCCAGTCATTAAACTTATCTACTCCTCTAAAACGAGAAGTCCAGTTTAACCAATTAGCATGATAGTCGTCTAGTTCATCTGCTGAACCTTTGTTCTTTATGTGAAGACTGTCCAATACTTTTCGAACTTGTGTTGGGCAAAAACTATGAACTGCTTCTTTTGGATTTCTCATTATATTTCACAATCACAATAGGCAGACAATCTTAGCATGCCCTTTTCAAGTTTGGTTGGCACTCCATGTAGTTGGGTTTTATTATTCAGCATAATATAACCTGTGTTCTTTTTGAATTCAAAGGTATGGCGAACTTCTGGTGGTGGATGTTCTCCTGGATTCCAATGCCACTGTTGTTCGTCATCTGTAGTTGTTACTTGTTCTTCATTTAAATGATAGAATACTGTTCCCATGTTATCACAATCTACCAAATAAAGTTGAAATGCTATAATTACCGCAGGATTATCTATATGAGGATGGCAATCAAATCCTTCAGTATCTAACCAGAACCTACTATTAATCTCTTTAACAGGCAAACCAACTGCTTCGCCTACTTGTTTAGCATGTGAGTTTATTTCATGTACTACAGCAGTAAGTACGTCATTCCTTTCATGTTGAATTTCTCTTCTTTCCCAGTGTTCTTGCCACTTAGGTTTTTTCCAAGGGATATCTAAAAGATTTATCTCAGAGAGTTCATTCATTAATTCTTCTGATATAGCATCTTCTACTTTATATAAGTTGTTTGTGTCATCTATTGGTGTTATTTTCATTACTTCTGTACCTTTACTATTGCAATACGACCCGTGCTATAAGAATAAACTGTCGCTAGAATGGCTCCAACTATAATCCCTGCTACAAACCCACTGAGAGTATACATCATAATGAACAACTTAATGGTCATTTTTTAATCTTTTGTTCTGTGTATTTGCAATGCTTTCGTATATATGGGTCGTACATATTTAACGCCATCTTTTCTGGATGTAGTCTTTTATTTTTATGTCTTGTATAAAAATGTGCTGACTCTGTTGATTGCATTCTTATTTTTTCTCGCATAGTTTCCTTATTTTAGTTTTCCACTTTATCGAACATTTTTCTTTCTTTCTCTCTTTTCTTTTATACGGTCTTTTTTTAACTGCTTGAGTTCTTCAGGAGATAAATGTCGTATATATCCCATTTATCTTCTGCGAATAGCCTCATGGAAATTAACTAACTTTTCCAATGCTTCGATTCGTTTAGTTAGAGTATCTATTATTTCTAATAGTTCTTCAACCTTTTCTTCTAGCACAGTGAAGTCCTGTTTATCTAATTCATCAACTACTTTTTGATAATCGATATCTCCCATCGTGTCCCCTCTATTCTTTAAGTCTTTTTTGCCTTGGCTTTCTTTTTAGGTTTAATTATCGAGGCAACAATTTTAACTTCTTCAATATCTTCGATGCCTGTTCCTCTTTTAGAAGTCCATTTTGCTTTAGGTTTCTCTGCTGTCATTCCGTTTTCTTTACTCTTATTTAGTTTCTTTCCTTTGCCAGATAGGTATGCTGGCGTTTTATTTTCACCTTTGTATTTTGCTGGGTCTACCCCTTTGCCGAAAAATAGTTCTGTTAATGTCGGCCACTCACTTATTGGTTTCCACATTTTATTTCTCCTTATTAAATGATGTGTCACCTGGATAGATTGGTATCATCGCTCCGGGTTTACGTTTTGGTATTTTACTGTCTGCACTACTGACACAACTGTCACTAATACAAACTTTAGGGGCATCAAATAACTTGAACCCACTCTCTACATACCCAAGTGGCTCGTCCGCACAACTGTACGAACGTTTTATACTACCATCTGGCTCTCTAATAATGATACCTTTGAACCCACTAGTACATTCCCATCCCTTAAACTTATTAAAGTTAAAAGCATTGAAACGTTCTGCTTGGTCCATGTACCATTTCTTTCCTTTACTATCTTGAAATTCTACTTGCATCTGATGAGGGACTGACTTGTCATCACCGTTTATTGCATCCATTTTCCACATACTCCCTGATTTAGGTTTTGGTCTTACTACTTTTACACCAGTTTCTTTCTGTAATTCTCTAGTATAATCACGTTGTGGCATGCCCTTACGCATTGTCTTTAATTGCTCATCTGTATAACCAGATACAACAAAAGAAGCAGTCGGGTCACTCTGAGGTTTTAATGTAACATTTATACCACGATTGTGAAAGTATAATGCTCTTTCCCAGTCTCGGTCAAACCACTCAGGAACAAGAACCATGTTGATTGTTACGTGTACATCATGTTCCATACAGTACAATAACTTATCAGCAAACTCCTCTTCTTTCGCATACTCACTGTGAAAAGATGCTGTAATACTTGCTCGGTTCATTTTTGCAACAGTCTCACAGTATGTTTTATGCCACTTCATATTGCGTGACATGTTGGTTGTCATATGAACAGAAGTATAATTAGTATTACCCACATCTCCAGCGAGGTGATTGAGGATGTCCAAATAGCCAGGATGAAAAGTAGGTTCACCACCAGATAAAGAAAAGTGAAAAGAGTTAAATCCATTTTGTCTTGCTTGCCTTTTTATTTCGTCTATCGTTGCTAGACATAGTTCAGTTGGTCTGTGGTCTTTGCGGTCACTTCTAGCATAAGGCCAACAATAAGAACACTTATAATTACAGAATCTTCCCAGCAACCAACTCACTGAAAACAAATCTCTGTATAAAAGAGTTCGTTGTCCTACACTAACGAGGTCATCAAAGGGTATCTTTGTGAAGTCGTATTGTGACCAATATAATTCATTTTCTTTATCACTCATTTACGAAGTCTCTCCAATTAGTTCCGTGTATTTTATCCATTATCTCACTTTGTTCTATCAATTGTTCTCTTAATAATTTATCTTCCATTGCATCTGGTGACATAAACGCAGGTCGTATAACTGGTGTCGATTTAAAGCAATTAATTTGATTATCATTACACCAGTCTATTATTTCATCCATGTTGTTATGATTAAAAACCATAGGCAAAACTGATACTGTCACATAAGAATTACTTGGTTTTAATTTATTGAACTTCACAAGATTTTCACTTGTTTGTTTCCAACTTGAACCGGGTCGTATATACTCATAGCGTTTGCCTATTGCTTCTATACTTACATTTATCTTTACTATTTTAAACTTTTCAAACAAATGATTCCAGTCTGTCATATCATAACTACCATTTGTTATCAAATTTAATTCAATATTAGAAGAAACATCCTCATCTATCAATCGTTGTATAATCTTTTTTACTTGTGGTATCATAAGTGGTTCACCACCCGTAAACTTTATAATCTTTGCGTCTAACATAAGAGGAGTAAATTCTAATGCCTTTTTTGTCCAACGTGTCTTGGGTTCTTCGTATCTTGCCTCATATCCATACCAATTATATTCTTTATTGTCTCTTATCAAGTTCGCCCATTTACTGCTACTTCCAGGATGACACATTCTACACGAAAAATTACAAGTATTATTTATTTTTAAATCCCAATGTTTAATGCCTACTTCATTTTCAAATTCCTTATTATACATTGTTCGTAAACTTTTGCCTGTTTGTTCTTCACTTAGTTTACATTCAGCACATCCATCTAGCCATTCTGTCTCGCTTCGCTTACCCCATTCAGCATGTCTTGTTTGCCAATCATCATTAAAATATAAAGGCTTTTCGTCTTTATTTGATAACCATGCACAACACGGTCTTATAGAAGACGTAGTGTCTATCACTACTCCGTGTTTAAATATCGCACACTCTGGCATTACTACTGTCCTACTTGTGGTCCATTCCACATTGCTTCATAAGTTAAAGGCATCATTTCTTTAAGAGATTGGTTTCGTATTTCATCTAATGCTTGAGTTGTTTTATAATAAGCATTCTTTGAAGTTATTTCATTTTTTGTTTGACCTTCGAAGAATTTTATATATTCTTCAGACATTTCAATTATTTTTAAAAGTCTTCTATTTTTGAGGAATGGAATATTCTTCAATTCAGTTATATACTCTTCGGCTTTTTGTTTTAATTCATTTTGATTTGATAACAAATTCATTCTATAATGCTCTGGATAAAATAAAAAGTTAGACGCTACACCACATTTATCAGCATCATCATTTAGTATTTCATTTATCGTTTTTAACCACCAAGTACACGTCTCTATGAAATAATTTCCATTCATTAATGACCATACCGGTGCCCAGGTGACTCTAATATTATTCTGCATCTTCATTGTTTCTAACCATTTTCTTACAGATTTTTCTGTTATATCCCACTTAGAGTTGTGTCGTATATATTCTTGTACTGTTCCTATGCCATCCATACTTATAAATATTTCACAAGACTTAAATTTTGAAAGAATATTTATGAGTTTTTTCTTAGGCACCCAACTTACATTAGTAAATATCTCTAAAGACATTTGAGGCTGATTTAATTTTTCTATAAACTCATAAAAATCAGGATGTAACATTGGCTCACCGCCAGTTATCTTTATGTGTCGCAAATCTTTAAAGTCGTCTTTGTGCCACTGTCTTTCAACGTTAGTTCGGGTTTCAAGATTCATACTACTTGGAATGATATCATACTGTCTTAGTTTTTTCTCATCTTCAATCCAACTGTGACTAAGGTCAGAACTACAAGTTCTACATGCTAGATTACAATAGTTGCCAAACGTCACTTCTAAGAATTCTAATTTTGGATTGTCTAAATCAGGTGGAGTAAAGTCACTAAACTCTGTGTGGTAGCGTTCAATAAATCCTTTTCTCACACTTTCGAGACCATTCTCTTCAAAATAATAACACTTAGAACATCCTTCTACTTTCTCGCCTTTCAACATCTTTTGTTGAATGTCTTTGACGAACGGATGAGTTAGGTGGTCACCTAGATTTTTATATTTTTTTATGTCTGATTGGCGGTAAAAGGCAGCATTCTTGGTATCTGATGCTAAGAATTTGTCTTCCTGTCCTAAGTCAAATGCACAACATATGTCCGCTTTACTAGTAGGAGTGATATATAAGTGATTAAACGGTAAGGGACAATAAGTTTTAGATATCATTTATGACTCATTCCACACGGCTCATCAAATGTAAAATTGAAGAACCTTTGTTTTTTATTATACTTGTTTATAACTGTTTCATAATCTATACCGACTGAATCAAGGATAGTTTTCATATCCTCTGTATCATCTTCGTTTAAGTCTTCTCTTATTTGGTCTTTGACATCTTGTGAAATCATATCGTAGATGCTACCGTAACACCATTCACAGAATGTAACTGGAGTCACACCAAAGTGTCCTTGTACTCCGCCACATGATTCATCATATTCATTGCCACAAATGTTACAGTTATCTGGTGGATTAAATGTCTCGATTTTCTTCATCATCTCTCCTATTCTTTTTAACAATATGTATATACCATTTCATTAACCATATTACTTTTTGAGGGTAATGGTCGGGATTAGGAATCTTATCTTCTCCAAAGTAGTCAATGAAACCTTGTATATCTTCATCACTCATAACGGCTTATCTCGTTCTTCTTTTACACAATTTGTTTGACAAACTTCTAAGCCACTCATATTATTTTCAATCCATTTAAAGATTGGACCTTCTATAATTTCTTCAATAGAATAATGATGTATGTTATGATACTTCTTATCTATGCCCGATTCATTCCATAGCCCAGTCATTCTTCTTGCGATGCCAAACCAACAACAAGGCAACACATATCCTTTTGATGTAATGTAAAGATTTCCCATTGTCTTGTGAAATATTCCTTTACCATTTCCAGTCGTTGCTTTGCATTTCGGCTCTATGTTATGTAGTTCTATCAATTCTTTCATATCCTTCTGGCAATACAATCTCATCTATTTCGTTATCGGCATCTTTGTTTCTAAAAGACTTAATGATACCAAATCTTTCAAAACCCTCACTTTCAGATAATTTTTTAATATCATCTATCTGATGTTGATTCCATTTAAAGACTATAAATTGCCACGCGGCTCTGCCACCTGATGAGATGTATGCTCTCCAGTTCTTCTGTAAAGTTTTCCAATCGACATTTCTTCTGTATAGATGATTAGTTTCTTCATCTCCATCTATTCCAAAAATAACTGTAAGACGATTGTTTAATTCTTTAGATAATTCTCCTAACTCGCTCCAGAAACTTTCACTTCGGGAACCACCATTCACATGAACCCAAATGTCTTTCTCTTTATTATCCAGATGATAGAAGTACTTTATAATCTCTATCACATCTGGATTTATTACAGGCTCATCAACATTTCCACACAAAACTATTTCATCTAAGTGTGTCCATCTATCAGGTAAAAATGTTTTCTTTATATCTGATATTGATAGGTACGAATTGTTAAGTTCAATATCGTAATCTAACGTAGGCTTTCTTCGTTCTTCAGAAGTTTCGTTCTGAAGTTCAATAATGTAGTTTCTTTCACACTGAGAACAGAAGGCATTACAGTAATTGGTTATTTCTAACTGTAACCGTCCTATATTGCCTTCATTTGCCCAAATCATTTATCACTCTATGTCCAGTTCAGGCCAAGTTGAAAGTGATTCAATCGCATCATAGTTAAATATCTCTGCTGTTGCCCATTCTTTTTCAATACACCACCAACATCCTTTACATTCTTTTGTAAAGTTCTCAGTCTCTTCAATCCAACCTTCACAAGACCTAGTCAATGCACCAAGAGATGCGAGTAGTCCATATTTTTTATAAAATGCTAGAACAAGTCTTTTGTCTGAATGAATGAACGGTAGATATTCTGTGTGATGGTCACACTTACACTCGGCTCTTTCATCAAGCCACCATTGGCGATTAGACCAATCTCTTCGTTCTGCTCTACGTTGCCATCTCTTTTTCCAAACTGGCGCACCAATTTCTTCTGGTGGATTAACAGTTACTCCATTGAATAATGCAGTAATGTTATACTTGGCAACCATGTCCCATGACAATCTAGTTCCATTATCAATGTAATCTTTTGCTGTAGTCATTCTAACCATATGCTCACCAAACTTTACATTAGGGAAAGCATTCATTACAAACTCACGTGCTTTTGCGGCATAGATATGTTGCCATGGCTTTTCTTCGTGGCAACAAGACCATACATAGATTGTAATATCTAGGTCATTCTCATTAATATGGTGTGCTAATAACCACAACAATATTGATGAATCTAAGCCACCTGACATTCCAATGCCAACGTTCTTATGAAATCCCCAATCTTTAGATTCGAAAGGCAATGTGATTTTATACTCCTCGGGGTGTGCTTCTTCCGCATTGTTCCCCCGTCTGTAAACAATGGCTGTATCTTCAATAATCATTTTAATATATTCCTTTTTTTGTTAGTTTTATGTTTAAATCGGAGCACCTCGTTGTGCATACTTTTAATTTCGGGTTGACTTCATCGTCATATCCGTTGGAGAAACTATCTTCTAAATCTTTAGTAAAGAAGGCATGGCTTATTATATCATGAAATGAATTAGAATGCAAGTTATTCCACCCCTCATTGTACTTTTTCGTGAATCTTAACCAATTTTCTCTACCACCAGCATCATATTCGGTCTTGTATTGATAGTTTGAATTCATCCAACAACATCTCCACACTGAACCATCGTGTGATATCTGGTATCTATTATTCGCACCCCATAAACAAGTTATTCCTGTTACTTCTCTGGCGTTCTCTAAGTTCTCCTCTACTGTTAGTTTAGTATCAATTGCGATATCATTGACTAAGTTCTTAGCCTTCTTTAGATTTTCTTCAACCAACTCTTCACTAATGTTCTGTAAGTCTTCGTCTTCTTCTTTCATCCTGTCAAGTTTATTCATCTTTTCACTCAAAGCAATCTTAACTGCCTTTTGTTCTACTCTTTGGATTCTATTTCTTTGAAATTTCTGAAAGCCATGTTTGGCTGCCAGTTCTTTTGCTTTTTCCTCTAGTTCGTCATTGAAATCAAAAGGAATCATTTTCCATACAGCCTCGCCGCCACCGCTAATAAATGCTTCTGCATTTTCTATTATTTTATCAAAGTCTGTCGCAATTCTGTACATGTTCTGTGTTTTATTATCTACGCCATCCAAGTCAAACATTACGTGATGCCTGCCTGGTAGATGTTCGTTTAATATTTCGCCAAGTCTTTTCCAAAAGGCTGGTGTCTTGTATGAACCATTTGTTGAAATAGTCATATCATGTAGCCCATCGCCATTAAATGGAACTGGACCTTTTAATTTAGATGCTGAATATTCTACTAGTTCTAAAAAGTCTGGATGAAAAGGACTATCGCCAAAACTTCCATCGTATGTTAAATACTTTACTTTAGATTTCTCAGCAAGGTCATCAATAAGTTTATTGTGAACGTCTACTGGTAAATTCCAGTTCTTAGGTGGAGCAGATACTACGTCTGTGTCCGGATTAAATACTTTATGCCTAATACATCCAGGGCATTTTGCTTGACAGTTAGAAGTTACCTCAATCGTTATTTCCATATCTCTAATCATTTATATAATCCCATACTTTAGGTGCTAATGTCTTACATGATACATCATATAATTCATCTTGTAATCGAACCAGTTCTTTAAACTTTGGCTCTTCTAATGTTCTCTTGCCTTTTAATCGTTTGGCGAACTCTGCTGTAAAATCATTTACAACTAATTCTTCTAGTATCTTATCTTTCACATCTTCTTCCAAGTTAACAATATCCATAGCCTGTGGCCAATGAACAAATGTAGTTCTTATATTTACTTTTTTTGTGGGTATTAACTTCTTAATATCTAAGAAGTCGTTATATATTTCATTCATATAGAACGCATGATACGCCGATGTAGTACAAACAAATAAGAAGTTATGAACAAGTGGCGCCACTTCAACAATGTTCTTCAGTACTGTCTGATAATCGCCATCTGTTCTGAAGTAGTTGAATAAATCTCCTGTGCCATCTAGTGATACAGTTACACTAACTCTTTTGAAGTGCGGCCATAATGTTTTGATTGACCATCCTTTATATTCAAGTATACTCATGTTACTATTGTAGACAAGAGATATCTTTTTTGTATCAATTCTCGGGTCATCAATCATTCGTTGTAATGTCTTATACATATCTCTTGTATAGAATGGTTCACCACCAGAGAACTCAATGTTCTCTACAGTTGGCAATACATTGTCAAACAAATCATCCATCACTCTGTCATCTGGAATATCTATTTTATTTGTAGGTGGTGATATGTGACTGAAGTTAAAATCTTTCTTTAACTTTAATTCTATTGTAGGATTATCTTTACCAGTCTGTTCAAACCTAGAGTTCGATGACGTGTCACAATGCCTACATTTATAGTTACATGCTCGTGTCATCTTTAACTGTAAGTCTTTTATGTGAATAGTATCTGACTCGTAATCTGGGTCAGTGTGTATTGTATTCTCTAGTGACCTAGTTCTGTATGAAGATAGTCCTGACTCTTCCTGTATCTGGCAATCAATACATCCAGCAGGCCATTCATCGTTTCTTAACTGCTGTCGAACTTTAACAAAATCAGCATTGTTGATGACCTGAGATGGTAGTTTATCTATGTCAGATTCTATGAAATCGTTACGTTTAAATCTAAAGCATGGCGCAAATCCACCTGACTTCAAATCTAAATGCGACCATGCGTACTTACACTTCATCTGCAACTCCTTTAGACTCGAACTTCTTACGAAGATATGAAAGGTCAAAGTCTTTCTCTTTCATTATCTTGTCTACTTCTTTGTGTCCTAGTCTTTGACACATATCATAAAGAATATCTTTCTCTCTCATTGCTTTCACTAGGTCAGGATTATAATCTTCTATGTTAGACTTATAATATTCTGTATCTAAGAGGTTAGTCTTTCTCAAAAATAAAAACCATGCATATTCTTTTTCGTGTTCGGGCTTTCTATTTCTTTCTAGTATTTTCTTTGCTCTATCAATCCTCGCCTGAGCGGCAGGTAAACGTTCTTTACTATTCCACTCATCTAATATCCATTGTTCATACCAATCTGGTCCAAAGTGTGGACAATATTCTCCTGTCTCTACCATCTTAAACGAACATGACCATGTAGGATGATTCTTAGCAAAATAGTCCATATCGTCTGCGAAGCCATTTAGATTTAGTGTGCTGTAAGTAGAATGTATGTGACCTTTTTCTATGTTCTTTAACTGTGAAAGGTATTCTTCATAGATTGATATTGATTCTTTCCAACCAGGTGAACCCCATCTTTGGTATTCATTGTAATCATTACAACCATCTATTGAACCTGTCAGTATGATTTTTCTAAAACGATTAAGTTTCTCAACCATTACATCATCTAATCTCTTTGTTGTGTTTGTGATTATTTCTAGTAGGACATTTTCTACTTTACATTTCTCAATTAACCAATCAATCAGTTTTGGAAAGTTTGGTGAGAAGAAAGGTTCGCCACCTAGTATCTTAATTTTCTCCAGATGTTGCCAATCTACGTTTAATTCTTTTAGATACTCAATTCTTTTCTTTGGTATTTTAGTTGGCTGTCTGCCTCTCATACCTTTGTCGTTTAAAAGAAAGTCATCTCTATAGTATAACTGGCTTGAGAATAAAGAGTCGCACATTTTACATTGTAGGTTACAAAGATTGTCTAAACTCAATTCTATTGAACGTAGCCTATCAAAGTCTTCAGTCAGAGTTACGTTTTCTAACTTGAAGTGTACATTATTCGCCGCCCATCGCATCGACTCGTCACCTTCTGCGTAACATAAAGAGCATTCTTTAGTCTGAACACCCTCTAGCATGTTCTTTCTTAGCCATTTAAACTTGTCATCGAATGGTTTTGATGCGTCTTCTTCTATATGGTCTTCGTCATTACCTACAGTAAATCTACAGCAAGGTCTGGCAACATTCTTCATAGACACCGCCATGTGTGTCCATGCTAACATGCATATTACTCCATTATCTTTCATGCATCATCACCTTAAATCGTTCATCTAATTCTATAATATTTTCGTTTCTAATTTTATCGTATCTATTTGTATGGTGAATAAATTTTTCAATGCCTTCGAACTCAGTATCTTTTAGAATATTTATTAGTCTGCTAACTGCTTCATATATTTGATGGTCCGTATCAATGAATTCTGCCGTCCGACAGCAGACATTAAATGCTAACGGCACATATTCTATTTTCCAATTCTCTAACCATGCTATTGATTTTTCTTTTACTTCCGGGGGTATACATGATACAGCCATTCCTTGTGGCCACCAAACTTGATTCGGGTCGAGTTTTATACGTAAATCTACTAGTTCGTCCCACCACTTATCTATGGTTACCATATTAATTGAAGTGCATGTTAATTGAATAGAAATTTCACAACCATCATTCTGAAAACTCGCTTCTCTATATTTCAGCAAATTCTTTTTAATTGTATTCCATTTAATATTACTTTTTCTTTGAAAATCTTGTGTTGGTCCTGCGGCATCTACTGATAATATAATTTGTAATCCTGCACCGTGACAAAACTTCATTAAAGTGTCAAACCACTTCTTTGATGCGTTTGTGGCATTTGTTGTTACTACACATCTAACATGAGGATAATTATCAGCAACATGATTCATAAATTTTCTTATTTCTAAATCAATTGATGGTTCACCACCTAGAATACATATTTCTTCACAATTAGATAAATCTAAACCATACACATCAGATGTATCTAAATGTTTCTGAAAGCCTGCTGGCTTTTCTCCAGTCATTATGAGTTCTTCTTCAAGTAAAGATGATGCTTGTGGTCCACACATTCTACACATCATGTTGCATTTGTTTCCTGCTCTAAAATCCATCCTTGCTATATACTTTAAACCAGTCTGTTCAAAATCTATATCTTCAAATTTATCATAGTATTTTCTTCTGGAGTGACCACCAATTTTCTCGTTGTGTGTGCATTCTATACAACCAGCCTCAGGCTCATCATTATACATGTTTTGTTTGAAGTTCTTTAAGTAATCAGATTCAGTATAGTCTTCGTAATTACCAGAGAACGAGGCATGTTTCCATTCACAACATGGTCTACAACCTACTGTGCCTTCATAATATAAACCCAGCCAAGGTGCTTTACAATATGGCTTATCACGCATGTAATATCTCCTTGAATCTGTAATCTAAATCACTTATGTTTTCATTTCTCCATTCATCCATAACTTTAACTTGATGTTTAAATTTCTTATTGTAATCCTCGTTGTATGGATTATTATTAAGAATACTTATGGCAACTTGGGCTTCTATTATTTGACGACTAACTTTATTTCTCTTCCATTCGTTCCAATCTGTAATCTTATGAAGTTCTGTTGCTGTTAATGTATCACCCGTGTCTACTTTTTCTATCCAATTCTCTAACCAAGTTACTTGTTCCTGTTTGTATTTTTCTGGAATACTTCGAAGGCTATATTCTTTTGGAAATAGTACTGGATTAGAGTGTATAGGTACATCTAGTTCCATAAGTTCTTCCCACCATGTATCTAGCATAGTAAAATTAATTGACGATGCTGTCAATTGAATAGTAACATCTCTGAATTCGTCTCTGTATTTTATTATATTAGATTTTACTTCTTCCCAGACACTACCCTTTCGTTGAAAGTCTTGTGCTTGTCCTGTCCCATCAATTGATAAATTAATTTCAAGTTTCTTCAATTGGCGCAAAGTATCAAACCATTTCTTTGATGTGTTTGTTGCGTTGGTTGTTACGTTTACTACCATATCTATATCTTTAATATGATTAATCCATTTTCTTACACCCAAATCAATAGAGGGCTCACCGCCTAATATCATTAGTTTTTCACAGCCCGACAAGTCAATATCATATGCATCGTCTGTGCTTTCTACTCTGAATATAGAATCGATAACGCCATGTTTAATTGCTTCTTCTTCACGCAAAGATGATGCTTCTGGATGACACATTCTACACATTAGGTTACATTTGTTTCCTGCTCTGTAATCAAATCGAACAATTTTATTATCACCATGTTCATTGATTGTATATGATTCGTATTTCTGTCTGCGTGATGGATGGTCTTCTAGGTTTCTTTCTTCGAAGTCTATGCATTGTTGGCAACCTTTATTCATATCATCTTCGTACATCATTGCTTTAAAGTTCTTCAAGTAATCAGATTTTATATAGTCTGTGTAAGTGCCAGGAAAAGAACTATTTTCATCTCCTCTCCATTCACAACATGGCTTACACCCAACAGTACTCTCGTAAGTCAGGCCTATCCATGGGGCTTTACAATATGGCTTATCACGCATTTTTCTTAAATAGGTCCTTGTATTGTGGAACAATATCTAATATGTTTTGGTCACGGGTTTCATCTAAAGCGTTTGTTATCTTAACAAACTCTGGTGACCATTCCTCAGAATAGTCCTCACTCAACATAAATCTAACAGTTGAATCTAATACTGTACAGAAATGCTTCTTGGTTTTATTTGGATGGTCACTTGCCATTACCCATTCTTTATATTCTTCATACAATGCAACTACTTCTTGCTTGTTCTTTTCTGGTAATACTTTAATGTTATAGTATTTTGGTGAGTGACACATATGCTGTGTTATCGTTGGTCGTGGACTGTGATGAGGATTATACTTATCTAATCCAGATTCTTCTAACTTCCATTTCATAAACTCTGGCATATGATATACGTTCATCGGTGTGACTGTAAATGCAAACCATGCCTTCAAGTTTATACGTTCATTGTCGTTTAATGTTTTCATATGTTTATAGACTGCTGGAAACTTTGCTGGTGTTCTTTGATAATCAAAGACTTCATTGCATCCATCAATACTCACACCTATACGAATCTGTTTAAACTGTTCCCATAAATGAACTAATCTATCAGGTACCATTGTTAAGTTTGTGTTATACTCTAGTTGTATTTCATGTGCGTTGCCACTCGCAACTAACTTCTCTAAACTTTCTTGGTGTTCTTTGATGATTAATGGTTCACCGCCAACGATGTATAATTTCTTAGCAGTAGTACAATATTTCTCAAACTGTTCCCAGTAATGGTCAGCATTCTTAAACCAATCATATTGGTCTGTTGCCCATTTACCCTTGTTATTCTGTACTAATTCAATTCTGTCGTGTGTATCTTTGTAGTGAGTTCTTCCTGTTATCTTCACAAAATCATCATACCACATATGAGAATCTGTGGGTCCACACATTCTACATTTTAGATTACAGAAATTACCATAACGAATATCAAAGAAATCAATGTTCTGTTCTTCAACGTCAAGTGTTCCATCATCTTCTGTGACTTCGTGGATTCGTGCTTCAGAGAGTCCCCAATCTTCAGTTTCATATTCTCGTCTTGACCTGATGCCATTTATTTCTTCTTGTCTACAACGTTCACATTCTGGATGCCATTCACCTTCCATCATAGTCTTGCGGACGTCTTTCAATAGCACAGCATTTCTGGCTACATTGAAATCATCACGGCCAGCATTGTAAGGTGTGCCGTCTTCTTTCTTCATTATGCCACGCTGAGGTGAATACGAATTCGTATTACAACAT
>Ga0315333_10000328_pt1 | contig 14861 bp, 11 predicted proteins | sample M120034915metaG_FD_204521 | JGI IMG/M metagenome (GOLD analysis project Ga0315333, IMG submission 204521) | Ammonia-oxidizing marine archaeal communities from Monterey Bay, California, United States - M1 200m 34915 | ecosystem: Environmental > Aquatic > Marine > Intertidal zone | place: USA...
GCAGGGTATTGCCCATCGTGAAGATGCCTCAAACACCAACACCTATTTTCTGCGCAACCGTGTACGGCACGAACTACTGCCGCAACTCACAGAACAGTTTGGCGCATCGGTGAACCGCCAAATCGTCAAGGCGATGCAAGTCGCCGGCGATGAGGCCGACTGCATCGACGACTTCGCCGCCGCCTGGCTTGGCCGGGCGGAGTCACCGTTTGAGCAACTGCCCGCTGCGGTTCAGCGGCAGGTCGTGCAGCGGCAACTGTTCCAGCTTGGTGTCGATCCTTCGTTCAATTTGGTCGAGGCACTTCGCGGGGAAGCCGATCGCGTCATCGAGATCGCCCCAGGCAAACGGCTGCAACGTAACGCTGCTGGCCGAGTGGAATTGGCCCCCTCTGTGGCAGAACCGGAATTCTCACTGACTAAGCTCGAAGTCCTCCTTGAGGGCCAGGCCGGTGAAGCTGAATTCGGTGGCCTGACGATTCGCTGGGAGCGCTTGAGCGGCGGATTGGCCAAGTGGCATGAGCTTGGCCAAGCGGAGAGCCGAGAAGTCTTTGATGCCGAGGCGATTGGCCAAGCGATCACTTTGCGCCACTGGCATCCAGGTGACCGTTACCACCCCATCGGCCAAGCCGGCTCCACAAAGCTGCAGGATCTGTTCGTGAACCAAAAAATCGCCAAGGCAGAACGGCACCGGCTGGTCATCGCCGAGGCCGCCGACGGTTTCCCTTTCTGGGTGCAACACCTCCGCATTGCTGACGCCTTCAAAGTCACCGAGTCGACCGCCGGGTTGTTGTTGTTCAGTTGGCGAGGATAGCCGGATCCCAGTCTTTCCAGACAGGCTCGTAGCCGAGGCGTGTGAGCGTCTCGGCGACAGCGCTTGGCTTGCGCGCGTCAGCGATGTCAAACTGGCTGGTGGCATTGGCCGCCCATTCGCTGGCGTTCACGGCGAGTTCCTTGATGTGGCCGCGCTCGGTGTAGTGGAGGTTGTCGTTGCCGGCACCGGTGTAACCGCCAGGCTCGGTGTGGCTGCCGGCACTCATCGTGGTGATGCCGAGCGGAATCAGACGGTCGCGCAGGTTGGCTGGCTCGCGGGTGGAGAGTACGATGCCGACGTCCGGCAAAAATAGTCGCAGCGCACAGATAACTTGGACAAGGGCATGGTCGTTGAAATCGGTGAGCGGCTCGAACTCCCCAGCACAGGGACGCAGGCGCGGCAGCGAAACGGTGAGTTGCGATTTCCAGCAGTGGCGCAGCAGGTACTGCGCGTGGGCAGCAAGGCAGAGGGTTTCGCGTCGCCAGTCGCTCAGCCCGAACAACGCCCCGATGCCCAGCCGCCGAAAGCCGGCCGTGTGGGCGCGTTCAGGCGTCTCGAGTCGCCAATTGAAATTCCGCTTCGGGCCGGAGGTGTGCAGGTCCGCGTACACTTTCCGATGATAGGTCTCCTGATAAACAACGAGGCCCTCCGCGCCGGCCTGGACGAGCGGTTGGTACTCCTTGGTCTCCATCGGTCCGACCTCGAGCGAGATCGACGGCACGTCTTCGCGCAGTGCCCCGATGCAGTTGGCCAGGTAGCCACCGGGGATGAACTTGGGATGCTCCCCGGCGACTAGCAGGATGTTGCGGAAGCCCCGCGCGGCGAGCGCCTTAGCCTCGCACACGACTTCATCGAGCGAGAGCGTCACGCGCAGGATCGGGTTGTCGCGTGAAAATCCGCAGTACTGGCAGTTGTTGATACACTCGTTGGACAGGTAGAGCGGCGCAAACAGGCGGATGACTCGGCCGAACCGTTGTTGCGTGAGTCGGTGCGCACGCTTGGCCAACGGCTCGAGTTGGACGGCGGCGGCGGGGGAGAGCAGGGCGGCGAGGTCGGCTAGGCTCGGGTTGCGTCTGGTCAGGGCGGCCGATACCTCCCCATCGGAGGCATCGGAGGCGCGGCTCCAGAGCGCGTCGATGGGCAATCGGTCAAACTCGCTGACAAAACTCACGGAGCCAAATTAGCGGAGCGTCCGCGCTTGGCCAAGCGTGGTTGTCATTTGGCAATGGAATGATTATGGTTTCCCAAGTTGCGCGTCATGCAGGTCGCCTAATGTTTGGATCAAGGAAAAAAAGACCTAAAGACGGGGGGGAGGAGCATCGTTATTACCTGCTCCCAGGCATGGGGCGCTCCAACCGTCGGTACCGGAACAAGATTCAGCTCTGGAGCATCATTGCCGGGATCATCGGCTCCGTTCTGATCGGATTGGCGCTCTGGCTGTTCAACCGTTGAGTTCGCTCAACTCTTCAACACGGCCAGTTCCGTTCGTAGCAGGTCGGCCATGGGGGCGACCGTTTTGCGGCTGAAATCCAGCCGGGTGTTGCACCGCTCGAATAGTTCCGGCAACGGCCTCGAGCCACCCAGCGCGAGCGCGGCCTTGTAGTCGGCTAGTGCTTGGGATCGATCCTGTTTGCTGTTGGCCCACACCTGTAGCGCACCGAGTTGGGCGATGCCGTACTCGACGTAATAAAACGGGTGTAGGAAAATATGCAGTTGCCGGTGCCACAGCTTTGCCCGGGCGCGTTCGTGGCCGCTCCAGTCGATGCCGCCGCCGAAGCGGTCTATCAAGCTGTCCCAGGCGGCGTCGCGCTCGGCGACCGAGTGGCCGGGGTTAAGGTAGAGCCAGTGCTGGAACGCATCGATCGTAGCAATCCACGGGAACACGAAAACGATGCCCTCGAGGTGTGCGATCCGCGCGCGGCGCACTTCCTCCGTGTTGTAGAACTCACCGAGGTATTCGCCGCCGAGCAGTTCCATCGCCATTGAGGCGACTTCGCAGAACTCGATCGGCGCGTGGCGGTAGGAGTGCAGCGACTCCTGCTGACTGGCCATGGTATGAAACGCATGCCCAGCCTCGTGCAGCAGCGTCTCGACGTCACGCTGCACGCCGACCGCGTTCATGAAAATGAACGGCAACCGTGCCTCGGCCAGTGAGTCCTGATAGCCACCCGGCGCCTTGCCCTTGCGGTTTGCCAAGTCGAGCAGATCGAGATCCTGCATGGACTGAAACCAACTAGCGAGTTCGCCATCAAGCTGGTTGAAGATTGCCTGCGTGCGGCGGATCAACTGCGGGACTTCCTCGAACGGCTTGAGCGGCGCACGGCCCTGCGGATCGGTCGCCGTGTCCCATGGTCTCACTGATTCGATGCCAAGCGCGGTCTGACGTTCGTCGTGCAGTTCCTTGAGCAGCGGCACCATCTCCTGCTCGATGGCATCGTGAAACGAGAGGCAGTCGTCCGGCGAATAGTCGAACCGGCCGCGGCGGCGATGTGCGAAGTCGCGGTAGTTTGGGAAACCGGCGTTGGCGCTCATCTGGTTGCGCCGCTTGGCCAAGCTGTCGAGTTGTTCATCGATGGTTTCGGCCTCCTCTAGCCGTCGATTGGCGACGAGTTCCCACGCCTCCTGCCGCCGGGCCCGGTCGGTCTCCTCGAGGTGGCGGCCCATCTGCACGAGCGTTTGTTCTTTGCCGTCGAACTGCACGGCCAGGCCCCCGATGAGTTTTTGGTATTGCTGCCCAATCTTGGTTGTCTCGGTCTCGAGTGGGATATTCTCGGGGCGGAATAACTCGACCTCCAGCGCGGCGTTGCGGGTGAACACATCGTAGCGACCGGCTGGGAGTCCGCCGCGGTGCGAGTGTCCGGTGAGCGACTTGGCCAGGCGGAAGCTGCTCGCCTTTTCCTCCGGCTCGATCTTCTCGACGAAATCGAGGTAGGCCTGCTCGGCGGTTTTGTCCTCCGTCTGGCAGGTCATCGCGATGTAGCGCTTGGAGCCTTCCTCGGCGATGGCGGCGGAGAGTTCCTCCCAGTTGAGGATGGCCTGCTCGAGTTGGGCGGTATCGGTGGCGGCGCTGAATTGTTGTTCGAGTTGGTCGAAGAGCGGCGCGAGCGATGCCCATTCGCCGGCGTTCAGGTCGGCCGGCACAAACTGGCGCGGTGTGTGGAGGGTTATTTTTTCAAACATGAGTTTTTAATGAGCCTAGTTTTTGAGGGCGAACAGTAACGTGCCCTGCCGGTCTGAGCTGATGCTACAAACGTGTACTCGCAGTTGCCGAGCTGGATTTGAAGAGTGTCGAGTGCCATTGGCCAAGCGGAGACAGCTGCTCATCCGCTGCCGGGGAGTAAATTAAACACCACCCCGGATGGTCGAGACAATTCAGCCTGCCTCCGTGGCGGGATGTTTTTTTCTCGGAACACAGCAGGGCTGGCGCTAGACTCCTGCTTCTTGCGTAAGTTGGAAAACCAAGAGGAAAACCAAGTTGAATTGTCCGAATCCGCCGCCGGTGAATCTGCTGGCCAGGTGAAGATTCCGAAAACTTCCCGGCCGCAGGAGTCAATAGAGCGGGCTGAGCCTGGCTCCCACTTTAACGACCCAATCTTCGGTGAGGTCTCCGCCACGGCAGACACTCAGGGGGATGAGATTGGTGAGCCAGTTCAGGAGCGGCGCGGCTTTATCAAGTTTCTCTGCGCGTTCATCGGCACGCTCATCAGCGTGGTGCCGTTTGGCGCGGGCATCTGGGCTTATCTCGATCCCTTGGCCAAGCGCGAGGGCGGCGAGGGCGACGGTTTTATTAAGGTCACCACGATTGACGCGATTCCGGCGGACGGTTCGCCGGCCAAATTCTCCGTCGTGGCCGACAAGGTGGACGCGTGGAACCGATTCACCAACGTAAGCATTGGCGCGGTGTACCTGCGGCTCGTTGATGGCGTGCCCAAGGCGCTGCACACGGTCTGCCCGCACTTGGGCTGCTTCGTCGACTATCGGTCGGGCAACAACGATTTTTTCTGCCCGTGCCATAACAGCAACTTCAAGTTGGACGGCAGCATAGTTGCTGGCGTGAGCCCGCGCGCGATGGATCCGCTTGAGATTCGGATTCGAAATAAGACGGAGGTATGGGTGAAGTTTCAGAATTTTCAACCCGGCCACAGCCACGCGGTTCCGGTGTCATGAAGTCGCTGCTGGACTGGCTTGATCATCGCACTGGGATTCGAAACCTGACCCGGGAGGCGTTGTTCGAGAACATCCCCGGCGGCTCGAGATGGCGCTACGTCTGGGGGAGTACGCTGACGTTTACGCTGTTCGTGCAGTTTATCACCGGCGTGTTTTTGTGGATGGGCTACAGCGCCAGCTCCGGCGACGCATGGGAGTCGGTCAACTACATCCAAAACGAGATGAGCGGCGGCTGGCTGCTGCGTGGTATCCACCACTGGACGGCACAGTTCATGCCGGTGCTGCTGCTGCTGCACCTGATGCAGGTCGTGATCGATGGCGCGTACAAGGCGCCGCGCGAGGTGAACTACTGGTTCGGCGTCCTGCTGTTGCTGCTGGTGCTGGCCCTGTCGCTGACCGGTTACCTGTTACCGTGGGATCAAAAGGGTTTTTGGGCCACCAAGGTCGCCACCAACCTGATCAACTTGGTTCCGTTCATTGGGCCAGAGATGCAAAAGCTCGTGATCGGCGGCACCGAGTACGGACATCACACTTTGACGCGCTTTTTTGCGCTGCATGCCGGCGTGTTACCAGGCCTGCTGGTGCTGCTGATCGTCGGGCACATCTATCTGTTCCGCCGTCACGGCATCACGCCGGCCGAACCGAAGCGCAAGCGCGACGCCTACTTTTGGCCAGATCAGGTTTTCAAGGATGTCGTGGCTTGTCTTGCGGTGATGGTGGTGGTGATGGTGGTGGTATTCTCGGTGCACGGCGCGCATTTGGGTTCGCCGGCCGACCCGTCCGAGCCGTTTTCCGCTGCGCGGCCGGACTGGTATTTCCTGTTCCTATTCCAATTCCTCAAGCTGCCGTTTTTCGCTGGCGAGAACGAGGTCTGGGGTGCCATTTACATCCCGGGGATAGCCGTCGGACTAATTTGCCTGATGCCGTTCATCGGTCGCTGGAAGCTCGGGCACGTGTTCAACATCGGCATTATTTTTGTGTTCCTCGGCGGCTCCAGCGCGCTCACATACCTGGCCAAGCAGGAGGATGTCACCGGGCCGAACAGCGCCACGTATCTCAGGGGCGTGCTTGGTGACACCCGGGATGCCGATCGCGTGACCGCCTTGGCCAAGGCCAGAGGTATCGAGACCACCGCATTGTCGCTGCTCAAGGACGATCCGAAAACGCAGGGCGCACGGCTGTTCGCGCAGCATTGCGCGAGCTGCCACCGCTACGACGGCCATGATGGCCTGGGGGTTGAGTTGCCCAAGGCCGGTACATTGGCCAAGCTGCAAAGCCGCACCACCATGTTTAGCCGGTTTGCCTCCGGAGATGCCGTGCATCCCGGGTGGCTGGCACGAAAGTCCGCGACCAACGAATGGCAGACGGTGCAGTCGCTTTTGGACGAAAAGACCGAAGGACCGTTCGATGTGATTGCCAGTATCCAGCTCCGGGAAAAACAGAGCGCCCCGGACTTGAAGGGCTTCGCCACGCGCCAATGGATTCGAGATCTCCTCGACCCGGATAATTACATCAGCGCCCGTTATTTTGGCGGCACCACGCACAGGGACGGTGCAATGTACAAAAAATTCCTCGACCGCAAAGTCCGCAAGTACGCTGCCGATGAACGCGAAATGCTCGACGCCATCGCCGTGGCGCTCTCTGCCGAGGCCAAGCTGCCCAGCCAGGTCGCGGCCGACCAAACCGCCGTGGCGTTGATCAAGCAGGGCGTTGCATATCTAGAGGACGATATCGGCTGCATCGACTGCCATGCGTTCGGCGAGCCGGATCCCGACGCCGACGGCCCCGACCTTACCGGCTACGGTTCGCGCCAATGGATCATCGACTTTGTGAAAAATCCGGGGCACGAAAAATTCTATCCAGAGAACAATGACCGCATGCCCGCGTTCGGCGTGAAGAAAATCCTCACCGACAAAGAAACCGGCCTTATCGCCGACTGGCTCCGTGGCGATTACTTCAAGCTGCCGGCCGACGCTCAGGGTCACTGACGAGCGCTTGGCCGTGGACGCAGCAAAAGCCATTCGGCATATCAAAAAAGTCGACCCCGACCTCGCCAGGGTCATTCGCCGTATCGGTGCCTGCGACTTGGTAGCGGACAAAAGCCGTACAATTTACGCGTCACTCGTTCGTTCGATCGTGTACCAGCAACTCACCGGCAAAGTGGCGGCGATCATCTTTGGCCGTTTCCTCGAGCTGTTCCCTGGCAGAAAATTCCCCGAGCCGGAAAGGGTGTTGCGGGAGCCGTTCGAGCAACTGCGCGGCGTCGGGCTCTCAAACCAAAAGGCCGGTTACATTCAAAACATTGCCCAAGCGGCGAAAGACGGTATCGTGCCCGACTCACGTCAGGCCAATCGGATGAGTGACGACGAGTTGGTCGATCGGTTGACCTCCATCAAGGGCGTCGGCCGCTGGACTGTTGAGATGCTGCTGATCTTCCGGTTGGGTCGTCCGGATGTGCTGCCTGCGACTGATTACGGTGTCCAAAAAGGCTTCGCCGTGGCCAAGCACCTGGGTGAGTTACCCAAGCCGAAAGAGCTGCTCGCCGCCGGCGAATGCTGGGCCCCCCACCGCACCGTCGCCGCTTGGTACCTCTGGCGCACCGCCGACACCGCCACGCCGTAATCCTGGCTTGTCTTACTCGCTGATTTCCTCGGTCACTGCCTGGGTGGGGTGTTCCTCGCGGGTCTGCTTGATAGTCGGGATCAGCAGGATTGCCGAGAGGACAATCAGTCCAGCGCTGATCAGGCTTAGGCTGCCGATGGTCAAGCCGGAGGCCAGCACGGTGAAGCCGATCACAGGCGCGAGCACGCCGCGGACGCCGGTGAAAAACGTGTGCACTGACATGTAGTCGGCGACCCGGTTAGGTGGCGCGAGCTTGGTCACCCACAGCCCCCAGGCGATATCGGCACCGGCGTGGGCGATGCCAAAGAAAATCTGCCCAATCGCCATGCCGAGAAGCGTTTCACTGTTGAAAAAGATCAGGATACCCACGGCGAAAAACAGGTTCAGCACAGCGCGCAGCAGGAAGAAGTTAATGCGGTCAAAGAGCCGTCCCCAAAACGGATTGAGCAGCAACCGGAAGAGGTTCGGGATGATCAGGATCAACGTGGCGATGGTGAGCGCGTTTTTTTCGAACTCATAAACCGGGCTGGTCAGGTACTCGATGCGGATCGGGATCATCATCAGGTTGCCGAAGCCCATCATCATCCAGCAGATCAGCGCGTGGCGGAAGAGCTTGTCCGTCCTGGCGTAGCGCAGCGCCCGGAATGGGCGGCCGCCGGCCTCACCTTCAAGCGGCTTGGACGGGAATTGTTTCAGGCAATGCCACGACGCCAGGAACGCGAGCCCGAAGATCACCAACAGCCAGCGGTAGTTGCCCAAGCCCGGCTGGTCGGCTGTGCCGGTCTCGTTGAGCGCCAAGCCAGCGAGAAAGCTGAATGCTGCGGCGGCGATGACACGAAAGCACACCGTTCGCGAGAAGTAGTGGCCGCGTTTGTCGGCGGGATAATTGTCGCGGAATATTTGTGTGAGCAGCGGGATCGAACCGGTCGAGCACGACATCGCCACGATGCTCCCGGCGACGAACAACGGCAGCGACGGCACGGCAGCCATCAGGAGAAAAAGAGCCGCGCCGAGCAGCGCCATACGGCTGGCAGCGACGGCGGAGGGCAGCTTCAGCGACTGAACGACGGTGACCACCACCGGTGTAAGCAGCAGGCCCACGCTGGCTGCCGTCGAGACGAGCGCCTTGGGGATCAACCCCGGATTATCAAAGCCCTTGACCACAGTCAGCAGAAGGAATGTGCTGCCCGCCGCCTCGAGGATGCCGCTGCTGATGGCCCGCCGCTGTTCGATTTTGAAGGTGACTTTGGTCCGCTCGGCAAGATTCATCCGGGATGCGCATTATTCAGGAATCCGGCCGGTTGGCGATTCATAACAAAACCGCCGTCTCGCTCTCACGCCGCGAACGCAGTACAACAGCGCGGTGCCGGGAGTGGTAGCCATCGTCGGTCGGCCCAATGTTGGGAAGTCGGCCCTGTTCAATTCTATTGCGCGCAAGCGGATTGCGATCGTGCATGATCGTCCAGGCGTCACGCGCGACCGGCTCAGCGCCGAGGTCGAGTGGCTGGGGCACCCGTTCACGCTGGTGGACACAGGCGGCATCGGCCTGCTCAAGGGCGAGCGTGGTGGCGACAACTTCGCCCGGGAGATCGTCACCCAGGTGCAGGTCGCGCTCGATGATGTGGACGTGATTTTGTTCGTCGTCAGCGTCCAGGAGGGCGTCGTGCCGATGGATCTAGAGGTTGCCGGGATGCTACGCGAAGCCGGCAAGTCGGTGTTCGTGATGGTCAACAAAGTTGACACTGCCGCCCACGAACGGGGTGTCGATGAGTTTGCCGAGCTTGGTTTTGAGCACATTTTCCCGGTCAGCGCGCTGCATGCACGCGGTATCGACATTCCCATCGGCCAAGCGGTGGGCCGGTTGCCGGAGCGCTTGGCCAAGCCGGTTGACGAAACCGGCGAAGAGAGTCAATCCGCCGCTGAACCGCCGCTGAACATCGCCATTGTCGGCCGGCCCAACGTCGGCAAATCGTCGATCATCAACGCACTCACCCGGTCGGAGCGGGTCATTGTCAGCGAGATCTCGGGCACCACTCGTGACGCCATCGACGTGCCGTTCGAGGTCGTGACCGACGGCGTGCGGCAGCGCTACAACCTCATCGACACGGCCGGCATCCGCAAGCGGCGGCGTATCAAGGACGCGGTGGAGTTTTTCAGCGTCAACCGCGCGGACAAGGCGATCGAGCGGTGCGATCTGGCGGTGCTAGTGATGGACGCCGCTGAAGGTGTCACCGAGCAGGATAAAAAAATCTGCGACCGCATCACCGAGGCCGGTTGTGCCTGTGTCATTGTCGTCAACAAGTGGGATCTTTTCCTGGCCGGACTGGAGAAGGCCCGCAAGCGGGGGGTCAAAAAAACAGTCGCGCAGGGAGGCCGCAAGCTCAGCCGCAAAAAACAGGAGGAGCTAATGTACGAGGAGTTTGCCAAGTGGGTGAAGTCCAACCTGTTTTTCATCGACTACGCGCCGGTAATTTTCACATCGGCGATTGAGGGTTTCCAACTGGATCGCCTGCTCGAGGCCATTCGCTACGTCAGTTCGCAGCTCCAAAAAACCACACCGACAAGCCTGCTCAACCGCTCGCTGCAGGCTGCACTGGAGCGCAACCCGGCGCCCAGTTCGAAGGGACACCGGTTCAAGCTCTTTTACGCCACGCAGGTCAACTCAAAGCCGCCGACATTTCTGCTCTTTGTCAACCGCAAGGAGTTGATGAGCGACAACTACTCGCGCTACCTCATCGGCGTGTTGCGCAAGTCGTTCGGGTTCGAGGGATGCCACATCCGCCTCGTGGTCAAGCCGCGCCCGAAAAGCATCGAGCCGATCCGTCGCACGGTGACTAAAAAGAGCAAGACCAGCAAAAAGGTCACCAAGCGCGAAATCCAAAAATTGCGTGACGAGACCAAGCGCAAAAAGGACGCGAAGAAAAAAGCAGCCCGAAAAGGGATCGGGCGCACAAAAAAACGTCCCGCCAAAAAGGCGAAGAAACGTTAAAGCGCAAACTAGTTCTTGGCCAATCGCTGCAGAAATTTGCTACTCGCGACAATTGGGATGTTCACGTGAGCGAATCGGAGGAGGGGCCCTCCCAGTTCGCCTTCAAACTGTGATTTCTGTCGCCACTTGGTCTTGCCATTTTGGGTGTCTATGCTGAGCATCCGCCCCGGTTGATCCCGTGGTCATGGCGGCGTTGATTTCCCCTCATTTACTGAAGCGTTTGGAGCAGTTGCAGCTCCTGGCTCGCCGTCGTTCGAAGAGCACGGCGAAGGGTGAGCGCCGCAGTGGAGCCCGGGGCCAGTCAGTGGAGTTCGCCGATTATCGCAACTATGTCCCTGGGGATGACCTGCGCCGGATCGACTGGAATATCTATGGCCGGCTCGACCGGCTCTTCCTCAAGCTTTACGAGGAGGAACGCGAGCTTCCAGTCACCATTTTTCTCGATGCCAGCGAGTCGATGTCGTTTGGCCAGGTGTCCAAGTTTGATTTCGCCCGCCAGGTCACTGCTGCCGTGGGCTACGTGGCGTTGTGTGGGTTCGACCGCGTCACCGTCGAGCCATTTCCGTTGGGCGAGGATCAAGTGAGTCTGGCCGGCGAGTTACGGCAGGTTCGCGGTCGCAAATCGTCGATCCGTTTTTTTGAAAACCTGGCCAAGCTCAAGGTCGCCGGAACGGCGGACTTGAACCAGGCGATCCGGCGTGGCGCTATGAAGCACCGCGCGCCCGGTGTGTCGGTCATCCTCAGCGATTTTCTCGACCCTGCCGGTTACGAGGAGGGAATCAAGGCGTTGGCCCATCGCGGCTCGGAAATTCACGCCGTGCAAATCCTCTCGCCGGAGGAACTCGAGCCGACGACCTACGGCGACTTGAGAGTGATCGACTCCGAGACCGGCGCCGAGCAGGAGGTGACGTTCGGCAAATATCGGCTCAAGACGTACCGGGCCACGGTGCAGAACTACTGCCAGCGGCTGCAGGAGTTTTGTCGTGCCAGGGGCATTCACTACCAGTTGTCGCGCTCCGACACGCTGATCGACGATCTGCTGCTCAAGGCCATGCGGACGGGGGGCATGTGGCGATGAATTTTCTCACGCCCGAGGCACTCGTATTTGCCGCCACGTTGCCGGTCGTCGTTGTCTTTTATCTGCTCAAGCGCCGGCGGGTGGCCCGGCTGGTCTCGAGCACGGTTCTTTGGCAGCGCTTCCTCAACGAGACTCAGGCCAGTTCGCCGTTCCAGAAACTACGGCACAACTGGCTGCTGGTCATCCAGCTCATCCTCCTGGCGTTGGCCGTTTTCGCGCTAACCCGCCCGTACTTTGCCGGCAAATTTGATAGCAGTCGCTTCATTGTCGCCATTCTCGACGTGTCGGCGTCGATGCAGGCGACCGATGTTTCGCCCAGCAGACTTGCACAGGCGAAGGCCGAGGCGGCTAAGCTCATCGACTCAATGTATGAAAGAGACCGCATGGTTTTGCTGGTGGCCGGCGTGGTGACCGAGGTTCGCCAGTCGCCGACCAGTGCCAAGGCAGCGCTGCGATCGGTGCTTGGCCAAGCGCGGGCGACCGACTCGCCGACCCATCTGCTGGATGCTGTCAAGCTCGCCCAAAACCTAACGCGTAACCGTGTCGGGACCGAGGTGCACCTGTTCAGCGACGGTGCCTCGCCGGACTTGGATGAATTCGAGCTACAGGATCTCAACCTAGTATACCATCGAGTGGGCGAGGGCGGCGACAATCTTGGCATCGTGTCGCTTGAGGTGCGGCCGCACCCGGAGCAGGCCGGGCAACAGGCGATTTTCGCGACCGTCGCCAACGCCTCGACCAAGTCGCTCTCGAGCGACGTGTCGCTTTTTTTTGGCGACCGGCTTGTCGGTAACCGGCGTGTGCGCGTCGGTGCGACCAACACGGTGTCGCTCGTTTTCGTTGCTAGCCAGAACACCAACGGCGTCTTCCGGTTGCAGCTCAAAAAAAACGACGTGCTCGCCGTGGACAACACCGCCTCGGTACTCAGCCTCGCTCGGCGTAATACTCGCGCGCTGCTGGTTACCCGGGGCAACTCATTCCTGGAACGGGCGCTGCGCAGCGTGTCCAAGCTCGACCTCGACGTGGAGGCAAACTTCACCGACCCAGGGCAGGCGGTCGATTTCGTCGTGCTCGACGACATCGTGCCAGGCGCTTGGCCAATTGGCAACGTGCTGGCGATTCACACGCAGGCGACAAACTGGTTTCGCCCAAGCGGCTCGATCGACGGTCCGCCGATTGTGGACTGGAAAAGCACCCACCCACTGTTGCGTTTTGTTAATTTCGACAACGTGCAGGTGACCAAGGCGCTTGCCGCCAAGCCGCCGGCGTGGCTGATGCCGCTGGTCGAGTCGCCGTCCGCGCCGCTTCTGGCTGCGGGCGAAAACAACGGCCAACGCGCAGTGTGGATTGGCTTCAATCCGCTCGACAGCACGTGGCCGCTGCGGGTTTCATTTCCTATTTTCATCGCCAACGCCGCCGCCTGGCTCAATCCAGATGCCCGCACTAGTATCCGCGTGGGCGAGCCGTTTCACATGCGCCTGGCCGGTGGGGAGCAGCCGGTGAGCGTCGAACTGCCAGATGGCTCGACGCGGGAAACCCGGACCACGGCCACTGGCGAGTTGATCTTCGGCGACACGTTTCAGCAGGGCGTTTATTCGGCGACCTTTGGGACGAACGCACTGCGGTTTTGCGTGAACCTGCTCGACAGTGACGAGAGCAGCATCCGCTCGCGTGAATCCCTGAAGCTGGGAGAGTACGGCACAGTCGAGGCGACGGTGCAGGTAAATGCTGACAAGGAGGCGTGGCGCTGGATTGCGCTGGTTTGCCTCGGATTCATCCTGTTCGAGTGGTGGTTTTACCATCGACGTACCGCATGAGGAATCGGCTGCAAACGGCGTGGCTCATCGGCGTGTTGCTGCTCGCCGGTTGCTCGCCCGGCGGCGACTCTGTGACGGTTTACACCTCACAGGATCAGGTTTATGCCGAGCCGATTTTGCAGCGGTTCGAGCAGGAAACCGGCATTCGCGTTCGAGCTGTTTATGACAGCGAAGCGGTCAAGACGGTCGGTCTGGTCAACCGCCTGATTGCCGAAAAGAACCATCCGCGCTGCGATTTGTTTTGGAATAACGAGGCGTTTCGCACGCACCAACTCGCCGCTCGCGGCGTGCTTGCTGCTGACGTGCCGATCGAGTCGTTTGGAGTGCGCACGCGGCAATGGGTTTGGAACACGAACCTGCTTGGGCGCGCGGAGTTGCCGCCGAGTCTCGCAGCGCTGACGAATGTGCAATGGCGCGGCAAGGTCGTCATCGCGCTGCCGTTGTTCGGCTCAACGGCGACGCATTTCCAGGTGCTGCGCCAGCGCTGGGGCGCGGCAAAGTGGCAGGCGTGGTGTCGCGCGCTATCGGCCAACGGTGTGATGACGGTCGATGGCAACTCGGTGGTCGTGCAGCTCGTTGGCCGTGGCGAGGTTGCGCTTGGCCTCACGGACTCCGATGATGTCCGCGCCGGCCTTCGCAACGGCCTTCCGATCGCCGGCCAGCCGCTTGGCAGGGACGCTCTTACCATTCGCAACACGCTGGCCCATATCCGCGGCGCGCCGAGCCCCGGCTTGGCTAAGCGTTTGGCCAGGTTTCTGCAATCGGCAAAGGTGTACTCCGCGCTCGTTGAAGCCGGAGCGATCGATTCCGACCAACCGGCCGCGGCTGACACGATCGCTTGGCCAGAATTAATCGAGGTCAGCGGGCAGGCGGTGAGTGAACTGACATCTATTTTCCTCGACTAACATGAGCTGGGGTCTGTTGTTCAACAGTCTGGCGCTGGCCTTGCCGGTTGCACTGGCGACGGCGACGGTGGGATGGCTGGCGGCGCTGTTCATCGCCTCGTCGCGTGGAGGAGCGCAATTGCTGGCGCTTGTCGGGGTTATCGTTTCGTTGGCATTGCCGCCATTCCTGGTGGTCAACGCGTGGCTTGGCCTGCTGGGCAATGTCGGCGTTCTGAAGCCGTGGCTGTCGCTCGACATCTATTCCCACGGCGGCGTGGCGTGGGTACTGACGCTGATGCTCTGGCCGCTGCCGTGCCTGATATGTCTCGGCGCGCTCAAGCGGCTCACCGCAGAGATGCTCGATGCCGAGCCAGGACTATGCGGATGGCTGCTCGTGCGTTCGCTGCTGTTGCCAATGACACTGCCGGCGGTATTGCAGTCCGGGCTGATCGTGTTCGCGCTGGCGTTCAACAACATCGCGGTACCGGCGATT
>Ga0315333_10000331_pt1:0-12500 | contig 14820 bp, 10 predicted proteins | sample M120034915metaG_FD_204521 | JGI IMG/M metagenome (GOLD analysis project Ga0315333, IMG submission 204521) | Ammonia-oxidizing marine archaeal communities from Monterey Bay, California, United States - M1 200m 34915 | ecosystem: Environmental > Aquatic > Marine > Intertidal zone | place...
ATAATATAAAAATCTCATTTAGATCTCAAGACGGCTTTTCATGCAATGAATTTGCAAATAAACATTTTAATGGAGGAGGACATACAAATGCTGCTGGAGGAAGAGATGATGGCCCAATAAAAGAAACTATCCAAAAGTTTAAAAAATTAATTAATAAATATAAAGACAACCTTATTACTAATAAATAAAATGAAAAAATATTTACATATTACAAATGTCCTATTAATAACATTATTAATTTCATGTGCCAATTCTCAATCAGATCTAAAAAAAGGACTTTACGCTGAAATCAAAACAAACAAAGGGGATATAATGGTTAATCTAAATTTCAAAGAAACTCCTGTAACAGTAGCAAATTTTGTTTCTCTTAGTGAAGGAAAAAATAAAGAAGTAAGTCCAGAATATTATAGAAAAAAATATTATGATGGTTTAATTTTTCATAGAGTAATAGACAACTTTATGATTCAAGGTGGCTGTCCTCAAGGTACTGGAATGGGAGACCCTGGATATAAATTCAGAGATGAATTTAATGAAAATTTAACCCATGATGGACCAGGGGTTTTATCAATGGCCAATTCAGGTCCAAATTCCAATGGAAGTCAGTTCTTTATAACCCATAAAGAAACTCCCTGGTTAAATGGAGGTCATTCTGTATTTGGAAAAGTAATAAAAGGAATTGAGGTAGTAAACTTGATTAAGCAAAACGATACCATTGAAAATGTTTCAATAATAAGAGTTGGTAGAGAAGCAAGATCCTTTAAAGCTTCAAAAATATTTTCAAATTACTTTGAGGAAGATAAAATCAATAAAGAGAAAAAAATAGCTTTACTGAAAAATATAAAGCTAGGTAAAAGTATAGAACATAAAACTAAAAAGTCAATGTCTATTTCTACCAATTCTGGATTACAATACATTAAGACCTATAGAAGCAATGGTCCCAAAGTTGACCCAAAGAAAGCTATTATGACCCATTACGCAGTTTATTTTGAAGATGGATCACTTTTAGACACTAGTATTCTTGAGGTTGCAGAACAATATGACATTGTAAATTTGAAGAAAAAAAACGCAGGAGGATATACACCACTAGAATCTAGAGTTGGACCTGATGATGCGTTTATCCCAGGTTTTAAAGAAGGCTTAAGACTGTTAAATGTTGGAGATAAAGCAATTATTTATATTCCATATTATTTAGCATGGGGTGAAGTTGGAAGCGGATCAATGATACCGCCTAAATCAAATGTAATATTTGAAGTTGAAATTGTAGAATTAAAGTAATCTAAAAAAGGAATGTTTAAATCTAATACACTTCCTTTTTTTAAAAAAAACCTAATCTCTTTTCTTTGTTTATTTGTAATTATTTTTCTTCAGATAATTAAAAAAGATCCTATTTTAATAGAGAACTATTACAGTACATCATTCTACAAAATTAGCTCTGAGATACCTCTTTATCTTTTTGGAAAACTACCTTTTTCATTCGGAGACATATTATATTTAACTATACCAATTATATTGTGGTTAATAATAAAAAATAATAATACCAGAAGACAAAATCTAAAAAATATTTTTCATTTTATAGCTACATTATATATAGTGTTTCAATTTCAATGGGGTTTAAATTATTATAGGACTACTCTCAAAACAAAACTATCTATTGAAGATAAATATGAACTTAGCTCATTAATTAAAGTAACAGATCTATTTATTACAAATACAAATAATATTCATAAAAAACTATCTAACAGTGATACTTTACCAGTATTATTTGATTATAAAATTAATAATCAGCTATATCTAGAATCTATAGAAGCAATTAAAACATTAGAGAAAGAAAACATAACTAATGATAAAGCCCCTATAATTAGTGTTAAAAAATCCTTGTATAGCACTCCCCTTTCCTATATGGGCTTTAGCGGATACATAAACCCTTTTACATTAGAGGCACAAATAAATACAAATACACCCAAAATATATCTCCCAACAACCATATGTCATGAAATTGCACATCAAATTGGATATTCAGCTGAAAATGAAGCTAATTTTATTGGAATAATGGCTGCTATACATTCCAAAAATAAATTTTTTTCATATAGTGGTAATATATCCACTCTAAAATATTTATTAAATGAACTTTATAAAACAGATAAATTAAAATTTGATGAATTATTTATTAAAGTTAATAGAGGGGTAATTGAAAATATAAACCAAGCTAATAAACAACTGGAACAATACAAAAATCCTTTGGAACCCTATTTTAAAGATTTTTATGGATTATTTTTAAAGGCTAATAACCAAAAGCAAGGTATTAAATCTTATAATATGGTAGTTAGCCTTTTAGTTAATTACTACTCTAGTCAATAATTTTTGGAGATCCTATGTTTTCTAAATATTGAATTTTAGATTCTACATCTCTAATAAATTTCTCTATTAATGGTTTTAACCCTTCCCACTGTTCTCTAGCAATTTCAAAACTATTCATATGATGCTTTGTGGGGCCATATGAATTTCCATAAAAACTTCTTGTTGCTATTGAAATTCTTTGAGAAATTGTAGGATTATCTTTTTCACCAATCTCTTTCTTAGAATTGTTTCCATTAATTAACACATCAATAGAATTCTTTTGATTGTTTAATTTTTGAATATCTGAACTTAAATCAGAATTTATTTCATCGATATATCTCAATGCTTGTTCAAAATTAGATAACTTTTTCTTTGATTTATCATATTTATCATAAACCAAACTAGACTCTTTATCAAAATCAATAAGTTTTACAATAAATTCATCTATCTCATCTTCAAGTGGATTTTTTAGTACATTTTTTCTAATTCTCTTTACAGTAAATTTTTTATCATTTGTAACTCGATTTAATTTTCCATTTTTTGATTCAATTAAACCAACAGTATAATTTCCTGGTTTAACTGGAATTGATGTTTGATAATTCTTTGATTTTGAACTCAATGCTGATACTAATGGTTTTGAAAGCCCCCAAGAAACTCTATTTACACCTTTATTAGTAGTTCCTTTAATTCTATCAATTAGAGCACCTTTATCATTTCTGATTTCTAAGATTATTTTTGGATTATTTTTAGATTCTTCTTTATCAAGTTGATTCCAACCAGGAAATGGAATGTCTTTTTTTAGTTTGTGCAATTCCTTTTCTTTTTTCTTTCTTTCATCTTTTACGGACTTATAAGAATCAGGCAAATTATATGTAAATATAGCTCCATATGGAGGGTTTTTAGAAGTAAAGTATGATGCGCCTTGGCTTGATGTGCCTGAGTTAATTGGATTATACTGTAGAGCTGCTTTTACATCAAATAAAATAAAATTTCTACTATTTTCCTTATTTAAAGATCTTAGCGGAGAATAATCATCTAAAACATAGAAACCTCTACCAAAAGTAGCTAAAACCAAGTCATTTTCTCTTTTTTGAATAGCTAAATCTCTAATAGAAATAGTAGGTAAACCATTTGAAAATTTAATCCATTTTTCTCCTTGATTATTTGAAAAATACAGACCATATTCAGTTGCTAAAAATAATAGATTAGGATCTATATGATCTTGCACAATCCTCCACACTAGTGTTCCTTTAGGCAAACCATTAACTATAGGTTTCCAAGATTTTCCTCCATTTATACTTTTATATAAATAAGGATTGTAGTCTCCAAACTTATGATTATCTAAAGCAACATAAACAACATTTGTATCATGAAGATCTGCTTTTATATCATTAACAAAAGATGTTTTAGGAACATTTGGTAATTTATCAACAGAAATTGAAAACCAATCTGTACCATTGTTTGTTGTAGAATGAATCAAACCATCATCAGTTCCAACATATATGTAGTTTTCATCCAAAGGTGACTCCGATAAAGAGGTAATTGTATTATAAGTTGACATAGCATACACATCCCAAGCAGCATCCCAACTCTGTTTTTTTCCCATAATAGGTAATGACATTCTTTCTTGATTCAAAGTTAAATCCCCTGAGATAGCAGACCAACTATCACCCCTATCGTCAGACCTCCATACTCTTTGAGAACCAAAATACAAACGTTTAGGATCATGAGAACTAACTAAAATCGGAGAATCCCAGTTAAATCTTTCATATTGTTCATCTAATCCTGAGTAAGGCTTAATAAATACTGCTTCGCCTGTTGTTCTATCTACTCTGTGGATATTTCCTTGCTGAGATTGTGCATATACTATATCAGGATTACCTGGTTCTGTTGCTGGTTGATGACCATCACCTCCTAAAAGAACAAACCAGTCATTATTTGTAATTCCATTTGATCGAAATGTTCTACTGGGACCACCTTGAGAGTTATTATCTTGTGTTCCACCATAAATGTTATAAAAAGGATAGGTATCATCTAGTGCTAGTTTATAAAACTGGGTTATTGGAAGGTTATTTACAAACTTCCAACTTTTAGTTTCGTCAAAAGACTCATAGATGCCTCCATCAGAGCCAACTAACAAGTAATTTGGATCACTTTTTTTAAAGGTCATTGAATGATTATCTGAATGCTTATTACTTTCATTCATAGTATAAAAAGTTCTTCCACCATCATCAGAAACCTGAACTCTAACATCCATTAAATAAATTTTATCAAAATGATGAGGAGAAGACACCAATTCTTGGTAATAATGTGGGCCGGTTCCACCTGAAACTGTATCAGACATTTTTTTCCAGCTTTCCCCCCCATTTGATGATCTATAAACTGCCCCTTTACGTCGATCCAGTTCAATTGCAGCATATAAAACATCAGGATTAATTTCGGAAATAGCCAAACCTATTTTACCCATATTTCCACTAGGCAATCCAATCTTTAATTGTTTCCATGAATCTCCACCATCAATACTTTTATAAATCTTAGTTCCTGGTCCTCCACCAATATAAGAAGCTACATTTCTATGTCTTTGCCATGTAGCTGCATAAATGACATTCTGATCTCTATTGTCAACAACAATATCTGTAACACCAGTCCATTGATTTACTTTTAAAACAGATCTCCAATTATTTCCCCCATCAGCTGATTTGTACAGGCCTCTTTCACCTCCAGATGACCACAATGGACCTTGAGAAGCAACTAATATTGTATTTGAATTATCTTTATTAACTATAATTTTAGAAATATGTTCTGATTTATTAAGGCCTTTATTTTCCCAAGTTTTTCCTCCATTGTATGAAACATAAACTCCTTTACCAATTCCAACATGTCTTCCACCTACATTTTCCCCAGTTCCAAGCCAAACAGTATCATTATTATTTGGATCAATCGTAATACTTCCTGTAGAATAAAAAGATTGATCATCTGTTAACGGTATCCAAGTGGTACCGGAATTAGAAGTTTTCCATGCTCCTCCAGAACCTACTGCAACGTACCATTCATTTTCATTTGATGGATTAATTGCAATATCTGCTATCCTTCCAGACATAAATGCAGGACCAATACTTCTAAACTTTAGTCCGGAGTATAAAGAAGCTTCATTGTTTGTCTCCTTTTTAGTTTTTTGAGCATGTGAAAGTGTAAAAAATAATGTTAAAATTAAAGCTAGGGTATATCTTAAAGAAAAATTCATAATAAATAAGTTTTTTGGAATTACATAAATATAATTAATAATATCGGTTTTTTCATTTTAACTTAGCCAAGTGTCAAAAAAAATAAAAACATTTAATTCAGTTGAAATTATGGATATTGGTTCAAAAGGACAATCAATAGCTAAAAGTTCTGAAGGAATTGTAATAATGGTTAAAAATGGAGTTCCAGGCGATATTGTTGATATAAAAACTTATAGAAAAAAGAAAAATTATTTTTTAGGCAACATAACTAAATACCAATCTTATTCAAAAATAAGAGTAGAACCAAAATGTGAACATTTTGGCACTTGTGGAGGTTGTAAATGGCAAAACATGATTTATGATTCACAAACTCAATTTAAAGAAAATAAAATAAGGCATACATTTAAAAAAATATTTAACAATATAAAAATTGATCCAATAATCAAATGTAAAGAAGAGTATTACTATAGAAATAAATTAGAGTTTTCATTTACTGAAAACCGTTGGCTTACAAATAAAGAAATTAATAGTAAAGAAAAAGAAATTGAAAAAAGAGGGATTGGTTTTCATATATCTGGTATGTGGGATAAAGTAGTGGATATAAAAAATTGTCATTTGCAATCTGATCCTTCAAATAAAATTAGATTATCTGTAAAAGAGTATGCTATTAATAATGATTTTTCATTTTATAATTCTAGATCTAAAAAGGGTTTATTAAGAAATTTAATAATACGAAACACTAGTTTAAATGAGTTTATGGTTATCATTCAATTTTTTGAAAAAAATACAGAAAAGATTAAATCAATACTTAACCATTTAAAAATTTCATTTCCTGAGATCAAGTCTATTCAATACGTGATTAATAACAAAGAAAATGATTCAATATATGATAGAGATATTAAATTGTTTTATGGAGAAAAATTTATAACAGAAATTATAGATAAATTGAATTTTAAAATCTATCCTAAGTCTTTCTTTCAAACAAATATTAATCAAACAATTGAACTTTACAAAACTGTTAAAAAGCTAGCAAATTTAAAAGGAAATGAAATAGTGTATGACTTATATTCAGGTTTAGGAACGATTTCTCAATTTATCTCAAAAAAAGCAAAAAAAGTAATTGGAATTGAAAGCATTAAAGAAGCTGTTCAATCAGCTAAAGAAAGTGCAATTGAAAATAAAATAAACAATGTAGAATTTGAAGTTGGAGATATAAAAAATATTTTTACTTCAAAGTTTGTAAAAAAACATGGTGATCCTGATTTAATTATAACTGATCCTCCAAGAGATGGAATGCATAAAGATGTAATTAAAGAAATTTTAAAATTGGAAACTAATTTAATTATATATGTAAGCTGTAATCCATCTACTCAATTAAGAGACTTAGAAAAATTACAAGAAAAGTATACTATTAAAAAAATACAACCTGTAGACATGTTTCCTCATACCGATCATGTAGAAAATGTTGTACTTTTGAAAATTAATAATTAGTTATTTTATAAAATTGAAAAAAAGCATAATCCTATTTTTTATAAGCTGTATAATTCTTTCATGTGAGCCAGATGATATATGTCTTTCATCAATTCCTGATACTCCAAAACTTATTATTGTTTTTTATGATGAATCTTCAGGTCTAAAAAAGGAAGTTACAAATCTTAAAATCCAAGGATCTAACAATGAAAAAATTTATCAATTTAAAACAACTGATTCAATTGCCGTACCATTAAAAAACCTAGAAAAAATAACCAACTATTCTTTTGTAAAAGATTTTAAAGAAAATGTAGATAATTCAGGTAATAATGACAACATATTAATTAACTATCAATACAATCATATTTATATAAGTAGAGCATGTGGTTATTTTTCAAACTATGATTTAAATCAAATTGTTATTGAAAATGACAATCTTAATTGGATTATTAAATCAGAAATAATGAATTCAGCAGTTAAAGACGAAAAAGTTATACATGTTAAAATATTTCATTAATATATTATTTATAGCTTGTAGTATAACAGGGTTCTCACAAGAAGACATTGCATTAGATAGCATTCCAACAAAAACTACATATGGAATAAAAATAGGTTTAGATATTAGTAAACAAATTAGAATGTTAACTGAATCAAATTATAAAGGCTTAGTATTTACTGGAGATTATAGAATTCTTGATAGGTTATTTATAGCTGCTGAATTTGGAAGTGAAGAAAAAAAAACAATTAATGAAGTATTAGATTTTGATACTGATGGGACTTTTCTAAAATTAGGTGTTAATTATAATGTATACAATAACAGAAAAGGATTAGATAATGAAATATATGTTGGATTCAGGTACGGTATTGCAAAATTTAATCAAAAACTGAATTCTTATACTATCCATGATCTGGATCACTATTGGGATCAAAACAATGTAAATAGTATTACTGATTTTAAAGATCTAACAGCTAGTTGGTTTGAATTAGTATTAGGATTTAATGCTGAAATTCTAAAAAACACTTATATGGGTTTAAGTTTAAGATTAAATAGACTATTAAACCAAAAAAATCCTGAAAATTTTAGCAACCTATATATACCTGGATTTAATAAAGTATTAGAAGAAAATAATTTTGGAGTTGGTATTACTTATTCAATTTTTTATCAGATACCTATATTTAAAAAAAATAAAAACAATTAGAGCTATTTTCTTTGTTTATGAATTTTTTTCGAACCACTATAAATTTCATATTTAGCTAATCTGCTTTCCAATTTACCATTATACAATTTTATTTTTCTCGAAGGTCTTAATCCAACGAATTTTAAAGATTCTAAGTTAGAAGTTATAAACCAAGCATTCGAGTTTGAATAATTACTTTTAAGAGTATCCCCTATCTCTTTATAAAATGATTTAATATCTATTGGTAGGCGTTCACCATACGGAGGATTAAATAAAAGATGTGAAAAATTATCATTATTCTTTTTTGTATTGAAGAAATTATTTTCACAAACATTTATTATGCTTTGAAATCCCGAATTAATAATATTTTGGTTACATTTCTTAATAGCTGATGGGGATTTATCATATCCTATTAAATTATAATTAAAGGTTTTCACTTTCTTTAAAACAGATTTTTTAATTATTTCAAACATCTGAGAATCATAATTTTTCCAATTTTTAAACGAAAAAATCTCCCTTTTAATATTAACAGGATAATTAGTAGCATACATAGCTGCTTCAATCAAAATAGTACCGCTTCCACACATAGGGTCTAAAAAATCTGACTCACAATCCCATTCAGAAAGCATGATTAGTCCAGCTGCTAAAACCTCATTGATTGGTGCAATGTTTGTTTGTAATCGATAACCTCTTTGATTTAGAGGTTTACCTGATGAATCTAGTGAAATAGTACAATTATTTTTAGTAATATGAATATTAATTTTTATATCAGGATTTTCTTTATCAATATTAGGTCTTTTATTAAACATTTTTCTAAAACGATCAACTATTCCATCTTTTACTCTCTGAGATACAAAAAGAGAGTTAGAAAATATCTCTGTATTTAAAACTGATTCTATATAAAAAGTGTTTTCAATAGAAATATAATCCTCCCAATTAAAATTATAAACATAACTATAAAGGTCTTTTTGATTATTAATCTTTAAATATTTTATTGGTTTTAAAATTCTAATAGCTGACCTTAAAAAAAGGTTAGATTTATACAAAAAACCTAAATCCCCATAAAAACTTACATTTCTAACCCCTATTTCAATTTTTTTTGCACCTAAACTTAAAAGTTCATCTGCCAATATTTTTTCCAAACCAAAAAAGGTTTTAGCAATCATTTTAAAATCATTAACCATTACATACAAATAATTTTTAAAAATACTCTAATTTTGAAGTTTATGAGTAAAAATTTTAATATAGATTCAGATAATGATTACAATCACTGGTTTGATTCTCCTTATTACCATATTCTATACGAAAACAGGGATTATAAAGAAGCTAAAAAGTTTATCAAAAAAATTTTAAAATACTTAAAATTAGATAAAGGATCTAAAATATTAGATGCTGCATGTGGAAGAGGAAGACATTCAATAGAGATTGAAAAGCTAGGTTATAAAGTTTTAGGAATAGATCTGTCAAAAAACAGTATTAAAAAAGCAAAAAAAAATGAAAATGAAAATCTAAATTTTATAATTCATGATATTTCAATTCCTCTTAAGTCAAAATTTGATGCAGTTTTTAATTTATTCACAAGCTTTGGATATCATAATAAAAAAAAAGACTTAGATGTTTTACATGCAATGGAAAAGAATCTTAAAACTGGAGGAATTGGGATAATAGATTTTTTTAATATAAATAAGATTAAAAAAGATTTAATAGAAAATGAAATTATCATCAAAAAAAATATAAAATTTAATATTAAAAGAAAAGTCAATCAAGATTATGTAAATAAAAGTATTTCTTTTAAGGATAAAAAGAAACAATACAATTTTAATGAAAAAGTAAATGCCCTATCATTAGATAATTTTAAAAACTATTTAAACAATACCAATTTAAGAATTCAGGAGGTTTTTGGAGATTATCATCTAAATCCGTTTGATAGTGATAAATCTACAAGATTAATAATAATTTTAAAAAAAAAATCCCAGTCAAATAAATGACTGGGATTCGAAGAAGGCGGTGACATACTCTCCCACCAAATGGCAGTACCATCTGCGCTATTAGGCTTAACTTCTCTGTTCGAAATGGGAAGAGGTGAGCCCTAATGCAATAACCACCTTTAAGGTTCTCATTAAAAAATAATGAGTTGTTACGCTAAAAAGAATAACACAATAAGTTAACATATTAAAATTCAAGATATATAAAGAAAAGTAGTAAAATAAAAAATACAATATTAAGAAAAAGTTGCACGATAGGCCTACGGGTAATTAGTATCACTCGGCTATGACATTACTGCCTTTACACCTGTGACCTATCAACGTAGTCGTCTCCTACGACCCTTAAAAGAAATCTCATCTTGTGGAAGGTTTCGCGCTTATATGCTTTCAGCGCTTATCCTTTCCCGACATAGCTACTCTGCAATGCTCCTGGCGGAACAACAGATACACCAGCGGTCAGTCCAACTCGGTCCTCTCGTACTAGAGTCAGATCCACTCAAATTTCTAGCGCCCACTACAGATAGAGACCGAACTGTCTCACGACGTTCTGAACCCAGCTCGCGTGCCACTTTAATGGGCGAACAGCCCAACCCTTGGGACCTTCTCCAGCCCCAGGATGTGACGAGCCGACATCGAGGTGCCAAACCCCCCCGTCGATATGAGCTCTTGGGGGAGATCAGCCTGTTATCCCCGGAGTACCTTTTATCCTTTGAGCGATGGCCCTTCCATACGGAACCACCGGATCACTATGCTCTACTTTCGTACCTGATCGACTTGTCAGTCTCTCAGTCAAGCTCCCTTATGCCATTGCACTCTACGCACGGTTACCAAGCGTGCTGAGGGAACCTTTAGAAGCCTCCGTTACTCTTTTGGAGGCGACCACCCCAGTCAAACTACCCACCAAGCACTGTCCCTTGTTGAAGGTTAGACTTCGGATAAGCAAAGGGTGGTATTTCACAGGTTGACTCCACAACACCTAGCGATGTTGCTTCAAAGTCTTCCACCTATTCTACACATTACTTATCCAAAGCCAATACTAAGCTATAGTAAAGGTTCACGGGGTCTTTTCGTCCCATTGCGGGTAATCGGCATCTTCACCGATACTACAATTTCACCGAGCTCATGGCCGAGACAGTATCCAGATCGTTGCACCATTCGTGCAGGTCGGAACTTACCCGACAAGGAATTTCGCTACCTTAGGACCGTTATAGTTACGGCCGCCGTTTACTGGGGCTTCATTTCAGATCTTCGCCGAAGCTAAACCCTCCATTTAACCTTCCAGCACCGGGCAGGTGTCAGGCCATATACATCATCTTTCGATTTAGCATAGCCCTGTGTTTTTGATAAACAGTCGCCTGGATCTTTTCACTGCGGCCCATCCGAAGATGGGCGACCCTTCTCCCGAAGTTACGGGTCGATTTTGCCTAGTTCCTTAGCCATGAATCACTCGAGCACCTTAGAATTCTCATCCCAACTACCTGTGTCGGTTTGGGGTACGGGCTGCTTCACTTGCTTTTCTTGGAAGTCGTTACTTTGGATTATCACATCCACCGAAGTTTCAGTGTACTATTGCCGTGTTACCACTGGCTTCAACGTACTATTCCGTCAGTACGCACCAAATCCACGCCTCCGTCACGTTCAATGTGAGCAGGTACAGGAATATTAACCTGTTGTCCATCCACTACCCCTTTCGGGTTCGCGTTAGGTCCCGACTAACCCTCAGCTGATTAGCATAGCTGAGGAAACCTTAGTCTTTCGGTGTGCGGGTTTCTCGCCCGCATTATCGTTACTTATGCCTACATTTTCTTTTGTAGAAACTCCAGCAAACCTCACAGTTTACCTTCAACGTCGCTACAATGCTCCCCTACCCATCTTTCGATGCCATAGCTTCGGTGATATGCTTATGCCCGATTATTATCCATGCTCGACCGCTCGACTAGTGAGCTGTTACGCACTCTTTAAATGAATGGCTGCTTCCAAGCCAACATCCTAGCTGTCTGGGCAGTCAAACCTCGTTTATTCAACTTAGCATACACTTTGGGACCTTAGCTGATGGTCTGGGTTCTTTCCCTCTCGGACATGGACCTTAGCACCCATGCCCTCACTGCTGTACATCATTTCATAGCATTCGGAGTTTGTCAGGAATTGGTAGCCGGTGAAGGCCCCGCATCCAATCAGTAGCTCTACCTCTATGAAACTAATACAACGCTGCACCTAAATGCATTTCGGGGAGTACGAGCTATTTCCGAGTTTGATTGGCCTTTCACCCCTACCCACAGGTCATCCCAAGACTTTTCAACGTCTAC
>Ga0315333_10000333_pt1 | contig 14772 bp, 18 predicted proteins | sample M120034915metaG_FD_204521 | JGI IMG/M metagenome (GOLD analysis project Ga0315333, IMG submission 204521) | Ammonia-oxidizing marine archaeal communities from Monterey Bay, California, United States - M1 200m 34915 | ecosystem: Environmental > Aquatic > Marine > Intertidal zone | place: USA...
AGTACTGCCTACACTACTGCACAAACTAACGCTACAAGTGGTACTAATAATACCGCTACTTCTTGGAATACAAGCACCTCTTTTGGTCAAAGTGGCACTAATAGTACAAATACTGGTTGGAGTACAAACACCTCTTTTGGGCAAAGTGGAACTAATAGTACAGGGTATGACTCTAGTAGAAACACTAATACTGCTTGGAATACTTCTGGTACTAATACTACTAGTAGTTCTAATAACACAAACACTTCTTGGACTACTACTTGGAATACTAATACTTCAAGGAATACTACCCAGAGCACTAACACAAGTCATGCAACAACTTGGAACACCAATACAAGTAAAACTACGACATGGAGTACTAACACAAGTAAAACTACAACGTGGAGTACTAATACTAGTAAAACAACGACTTGGAATACAAACACAGCAAGAAGCACTAATTATGAAACAGCGTACGGTACTTCTAGGGTCTCGAGCCGTGCTACAAGCACATCTAGAAGTACCACTACTACGTATGCTACTAGTCACAGTACAGCGAGTAGTAGAGCTACTTCAACAAGTAAGAGTACTACTACAACTTACAACACTACACACAGTACAGCAAGTAGTAGAGCGACTGCAACAAGTAAATCTACCACTACAGTATATGCTACTACGCTTGGTACACTTACTAGTCATGCTACTGCAACAAGTAAGGCTACAACTACAACTTACAATACTACACATAGTACAGCATCTAGTAGAGCTACAGCAACGAGTAAGGCTACTGATACAGTATATGATACAACAACAGGAACACTTACTAGTCATGCTACTGCAACAAGTAAGAGTACTACTTCAACGTTTGATACTTCAAAAAGTACCACTACGACGTTTGATACTACGAGAGATTCAGGTACGGTTTATGCAACTACTAGAGACACCTCAACAGTCTACAATACTAGTAAAGCAACCGATACTACAATTTTAACAGGACATTTGACTACTTTTGCAACAGCAACAAGTACGCAAATATTTGAAAGAATAACAGCCAGCTCAGCTGGAACCATCTATGATACTGAAGTGTCAAGCGCTACAGATTATGGGGCTTCCTATTGGGATGGTTCATCATGGAGCTAAGATGGCAGGATTTGAGAGAAAACATAAAGGGCTTGACGTTACCCCTGACTATGTAAATAGGAAAATGGAGAGCATGATGGCTGCTCTCTTTGATACGATAGAAGACTTTGAGAATAGAGTAAAAGTGTTAGAAAAGCAAGTTTACGAACTCAAGCAGGAAAGAAATGGCAAAGTTCAAGAGTAAGAATACTTTAGACGCCCTTTCGATAAATGAGGAATTAGGCGATTTACCTACTCACTATATGAAGTCGGGTAGCACAATGAGACCTAAAGCCCAGTTGCAAGAGCTAAATAAGTTTAAGCATTTGCTAATACCAGAGAGTTATAGAGGGGCAGACTTTCAATATGATCTTTGGTATAATACTAATGAGATTAGCACCATTAGAACTTGGTTATATACAGACTTTCTAGGAAAGGGTATATATGTAAGAGTAAACACAGTAAAAATAAATAATAGGTTGATGAATTCTATTGTTGATGATCCAGAAACAACAGTTGATGAAGATCGAATAGAAAAAATCATCAATAACCTAGAAAATAAATATGTGTTACAATGGAACACAGAATTTTATGATAAGGTTATCTTTCCACCAGGAAGTAATTTACTACAGAAAGGAATTATGAACTGGTATAGAGTAGATAAGTTAATAGATGAGGGATATGTAATTAAGCCTCACCCTATAACTGCTCATCTTTGGATAGCGAAAATGCAACTAAGATATGGGAAAGATAAAATTTTAAATAAGAAAGCAGGAGGGTATGAACTACTATTGAACTGTAAAGAAATGGCTATGTGTCCTAATAGTGAAATGGGACTAATAGGATTACTTTTAGGAAAAAAGATTTCAACAGTAGCAACCCCAGTGAAAGCAAGAGAGAAAAGTCATCTTACTTATGAAGCACTTTACCAAGCACTAGCGGGAGCTAAGATTGGATCTGGAACTGCTTTAAAGAAGATACTATCAAGTAGACGATCAGGAATTATATTTAATTTTGACCCTGATCCAAAGGAAAGATTACAAGCCTACTTAGATAATTTTTGGGAATATATAATAAGAAAATGATTGATATAGCAATACATACAAATGAGTTAACAACTATGTTTACTTTGTCCTCTTTATTGGATAAAGGGGAGAACTTTCGCCTGCATCTTTTCACCAGACCTCAATCATGGGATAAGCTACAACCAGTTCACAGATGGGCATTAGCAAACTTTAGAGAAGTACATATTTATCAAAGTGCTTGGAATGTCAAAGGATCTGTTATGAAGTATGGCAAAGGCGGTCCACAAGTTATGGCTAGAATGATACTGCAGTTAAAAGAGTATTGGAAAGATAAAACTATAAACTCTGGTCCTATGACAAAAGTTTTATGCTTAGATCATATGCCACGCATATTTAATCAAAGCACTTTAGATCAAGGACAATTACCTACTGTTGCACAGATGGGCGATAAGATTGCATACTTTGGAAAGCAATGGGTTTATTTAAATCACCCATTCTATAAGAATTATTATAGTATTTTAGATATAGAAGCAAATGAAAAAGATCATGATAAAGGTATGCTACTTTTAAACTGGGATAAGATAGATAAGCTAGATTCTAGAAACTTCTTTAAAAACGGTAGAGCAACAAGAATGCCTCACCAGACAAAGAGACGTATTAAGATTTCCAACAATAGACGCTTTCTAGAAAAGAAAGGACCATTACATCAAGATGTAGACTCTTTCATTCTTTCTGCGACTAATAAAGATTTATTTTCTTCATTCTATAATATAGGGGTTGGCTATGCTCCTACCTATTTTAATGGTAAAATAGATAAATTGTTTCTAGTAGAAGCAATGGGAGCCAAAGAGGCGATCAATTGTAACATCATGTTACGAAAAGCCTACACAATTGGACTAAGGTCTCTGCATGAGTTAGTAGCTCCATACCATAAGATGCAGACTTTAACCTTCCTAGCAATGCCTTGGGATTTATGGGCGAAACAACTCGATAACATTCCAACTAATCTAAAATCACACGCAGTAGGAGATAACCTATTAGATAAGGCAGAGAGACAACGAAAGATGATTTCGTCTATTACTAAAGCAGGATATCTTTACGGAAAGATATAATGTTTAAAGATATTGCTCTTATATTTAAACTCCTCTCCATTCAATTCAAATCAGGTAATTACGACACTACCTTTATAGCTAAGTTTATTTCCCACTTTAATAGAAATTCTTTAGACACCACTATGCGTGTCTGGGCAGTTACGCCTACAGGTAAAAGGTACTTAGAAGGGGATAGTATTATGAATGATCTTTCACAATATAAAGATACAGAAGGTACTCTTGCTAGAGAATATTATGATTTTATGGAAAAGTATTATTACGGTAAACTAAGTGACGCAATAGATCCAAAAGACTGGGAAGCAGTTAAAAAAGCAAATAAGATACAAATGGCTTATGGTAGGTTCATGGTAGATCTTCATGATTTTACTCATGTCCTTACTGGTTATCCTCCCACTCCTCTAGGAGAAGTATTAAGAATTGAATATCTTAAACATTTAGAGGGTAATGGTTGGAAAGTTATAAGCCGTGTTGGAAAAATGCGAATATTTCTCAATGGATTTAAAGAAGCGTATACTAGTCATTTACTGTACAAAGAGGCTCGTCAATTAGGAAAGTTCTCTAAGAATTATATACTTGCAGATTGGTTCAATATTCTGGGCGAGGATATCAATAAAGTCCGCGAAAATCTCAACACCCTTCCCACAACCAAATACCATTGGAGAAATGCCTAGAAATCTAGGATTTCTTCCTTCAAATCAGATAAGATTATCCACTTAATTATTCCATTTCGTTTCAAATCCAATGCAAAAGCTCTTTCCGTATCTCCATGATGCGGGGTCTCTATATGCTTATTGTGAGGTAAATGCCAGCTTTGTGGCTTTGCTTTGCCTACCTTAATTGGATAATATTTTGCAAAGAAGTCAAACCCTATCAAAGTTAAACTCTTATAAGAACATTTTCTAGTTAAGTATAGTAAGGTGATAAAACCGTTGGACGGACGTCCATATTTAGGATTAGTTTTATCGTTTGTGTCAATAAATCCAAATTCATCATAAATCTCAAGAATTTGATTGTCTGTGAACATTGTTGTATAGTCTTTTAAATGATAAGGTTCGCGGGGGGATTTCATATACATTCTTGTTCTATTAAGTAGTATATTTGGTACTTTTTTAATATGGGGCTGTTTTATCATGTTCTCTCTTAAGAACCCTGTAACCCACACATCAGTCTTTGTACCAATAGCTTTCGTATTATCTTCTAACCCGTTCGGGTTTGGGATTCCCCTACCCATACGAATAACTATATCATGGGAATCGATAAACTCCCCATGTTCATAGTTTAACATTTCAACTGAATTGCCTACTAATATGAGGTTTTTATTTTTTAGTGCCTTAGTAACTTCCATACTTCATTCCACTCATCTGCATATGGAGTTTTTTTATAATCATCAAGCCACGGACCTCCGTCCGTAAAGTGAACTGCTTTGGGATTAGGTATACTGTAATACCCTACCATCATATTGTAAGTTAGGGGCAAACTTCCGATAAGTTTGTCTGTCCACAAAAAACTGTGCAAATCACCCGCGTGGGCTTGAGATACTGTTTCTGGGGTTAATCGTCTTCCGCCCGCACAATTGATGTACATTAAAGATGACCAGTACTTTCTGTCGTATGGTCTATTTACTTTGCCGTCCATTTTAGAATGTTCATTCTCTACTAAGTTAGGGTGTTTCACAACATGAACATCATATTTATTCTGTTTAAAGTGTGTAATTTCCTGTGGATCGCTTCTCCATAAAAAGTCGCCATCACAAAATAGAGCATAGCCCATATAATCACATAGATATGGTACTAAAAATCGGGTAAAAGCAAAGTCTGTAGACTCTCCCTGAAAGGGTCTAGTGTAAATTCCTTGCTCCATAAGTTCAGATTTAATTAAAGGTCTCACATCATGAGCACTATTAAACCTTAGTATAGAAGCTTTACACACCTCATACATTTCTGGGTGTGCTTCTTCATACCCTATAAAGATTTTCACTGTGTTGTAAACTCTTCTTCTTTTCCGTTTAGTTCTTTTCCTAACTCATTGATATAAGCTTGTCTACCTGTAGTAAGAATAGCAATTAAATTTTGTAATTTTGCTATTTCTTGATCTGCTACTTGAACATGACCAATAACAACTTTATGCTCTTCGCTTAAGTTGTCTACTGGGTGCTCTACTCCGTCAATAGTTATGGTAGGTGTTGGTTGTTCTGTTGTCATTTGAATATGTCCTGCCAATTTCCTTGTGTACTAGCCTTAGCATACTCGGTAGCACGGTTTTCAAAAAAGTTGGTATGCTCAACTGCATTTAATTGATAGTCAATCCACGGTAATGGATTAACTTTTGTATGAAAGATATTTTTCATTCCTAGTCCTAATAATCTTCTTCCTGCTATAAAACGAATATATTCTTTGACATCTTGTGGAGTTAAGTCAGGTATTTCTGCTTTGTCAAAACAAATGTCAATAAAATTATTTTCTAACTCTACTACTCTTTCAGCAGCACAGTAGATTTCATACTTGAGGTCATCATTCCATATTTCAGGGTTCTCTTGAACGAAAGCTCTGAATAGTTTTGACATACCTTCTACATGAAGTGACTCATCACGCACACTCCAAGTTACAATTTGTCCCATTCCCTTCATTAAGTTATGTCTAGGGAAGTTTAGTAGTATTGCAAAACTACCAAATAGTTGTACTCCTTCTGTAAATCCGCTATATACTGCAAGTGTTTTTGCAATTTCAAAAGGATTTTCCATATTAAAGTTTGTTAGATACTCATGTTTTTCTGCCATCTCTTGTATATCCATAAACTCTTTATAGAAATCTTCACTTTTACCTAGAGTATCTACTAGAAGTGCATATGCTTCCATATGTGTTCCTTCCATAGCGGCAAAAGCGGATAACATCATTCTTACTTCTGGTGCTTTAAAAGTTGGTAAATAATGCTCAGCATATCCACCAGCTACGTCTACATCAGCTTGTGTAAAAAATCTAAATATATTATCTATAAGTCTTCGATTTGGAACTGTAAGTTTCTCTCTATAATCTCTAATGTCATCATGTAGATTAACTTCTTCAGGCATCCAATGGCTTTGTTGTTGTTTTTTATAGGCTTCAAATGCCCAATCATAAACAAATGGTTTATAATAAATTCTTTCATCTGTTAAACTCATACTAACCCTCACACGCTAAGCAATCGGATTGTTCAAATAAGATTTCTCGTTTTACTTGATCAGATACTATATCTGCTCTTGAGATAGCCTCGCTCCGTAAATAATACAGAGTCTTTAAGTTTCTAGCCCAAGCTAACATATGTGCATTATGTAAGTCTGACTTATTAACATCTGGTGGAAAGAATAAGTTTAAACTTTGGGATTGACAAATATACTCTTGTCTATGAGCAGCGTGGTCAATAAGCCAAGCCTGATTTATTTCAACTGCTGTCTTAAATACATTTCTTTCCCACTCACTTAAAAAGTCTAAATGTTGAACACTACCTTTTTGTGTTACTATACTTTTCCAAGTTTCTTCATTATTCCTATTATAGTTTTCCAATACTTTCTCTAAAAATTTATTTTTCATAAGGTTAGATCCAGACTTTGTTTTCTGGTTAAAAGCATTAGCACGGAAAGGTTCTATACTAGGACTTGTGTTTCCACATATAATACTAGAACTTGCATTAGGGGCTATCGCTAATAGATGTGCATTTCTTACTGTGCATGTATCATCATCAGGACAAGCGCCCTTTTCGACTGCAAGTTTTCTAGTTGTTACTGAAGCATCTTCTTTAATGTGCGAGAACATTCTTAGGTTTGCGCCTGTGGCTTGTGCACTCTCGAAGGGTATATTGTTCTTCTGTAAGTAAGCATGAAACCCCATTGCGCCTAATCCTAAACTTCTTTCTCGCATAGCACTAAATTTTGCTTTGTGTAGAGGTTCTGGAGCTCGGTTAATAAAATCTGTTAAAACATTATCTAACATTCTTATTAAATCTGGAATGAACGCAGGTCTGTCTTTCCATTCATCAAAATATTCTAAATTGACACTAGAAAGACAACACACTGCAGTCCTTTCATCATTGGTGGCTAACGTTATTTCTGAACAAAGATTACTATGGTTTACCTTTAAACCTTTGTCCTTTTGAAAGTCTGGTAGCTCTGCATCTATTGCGTCTTCAAACATAATATATGGTTCACCTGTTTCCATACGATTTTGTAAGAGCTTAACCCATAGGGTTCTTGCACTTATTCTTTTCCTAGTAACGCCGGTATGAGGATCAACCAGATCCCAGCCGTCGTCAAAATTATCGTACTTTGTTGCACTCCATATTCGTTCCATAAAGGCATCAGGAACCACGACGCCATGATGAAGGTTAGTAGATTTCCTATTAACGTCCCCACCCGTAGGTTTGCGAACATCTAAGAACTCCTCTATTTCGGGGTGTGATATATGTAGATATGCGGCGTAACTTCCCCGTCTTGTTACACCCTGAGAAAACGCTAGCATCTCAGCATCTACAACTTTTACAAAAGGTATTACTCCTGTACTTTCCGATCCTTTAGAAGTTGGCGTACCTTGAGATCTTACATCACTCCAAGTACCTCCAATTCCACCTCCAAAAGATGATAGAAAAGCATTTTCCACATAGTGGTCTGTAATACCCTCCCTACTGTCATCAACGTAGTTTAAGAAACAACTAATGGGTAACCCACGAGTTGTACCCCCATTAGATAAAATGGGGGTTGCAAACATGAACCATAAGTTACTAACGTAATCGTATAGTCTTTGTGCGTGATCTTCATCATCAGCATAAGTCTCTGCCGCACGAGCAAATGCTTCTTGCGGAGAGTTCTCTCCCGCGACCATATACCTATCTCTTAGAGTATTCATTGCGAACTCATCTAAGAGGCTATCCTTGCTATAATCAATCTTTACTGACATAATTCCTCACTAATCCTATTATTTCATTTCGTTTGCCCAATACTTGTGCATCTGGGTCATATGTCAAATCCATTAACTCTATATTAGTCTCAAGTTTTTCTGCTCCGAACTCATTTAAGTTCTGCATAAACTTGTATCTACTTTCTATTGGTAGAGTTGTCATGATGTCAAAGACATCACCATAATCTTCAATAATACCAGAAGCACGTTTTGGACCAATTCCACTTACACCTGGGACATTATCCCCTTTATCTCCAGTTAAACACTTGAAAGTCAAGTAGTATTCTGGATCAAAGTCATAATGTTCGTCCCAATTATCCATTGTTGTTTCTTTTCTTGTTACGGTTGAGAACCGTGATATGTTCTCATTTACTAGAAGATCCCAGTCTTTATCCGAAGATACTAACCAGATACTATCTATCCCTAACTCTTCTCTTGCGAGACTTATTACTGCAGCGATATCGTCCGCCTCAACTCCATTATATCTAATGGTAAGGTATCCTTTTTTACTACATAATTCGAAGGTTTTTTGAAATTCTGCCATAAACTGTTCAAATTCCAACCGTTCTTCTTCGGTTTGGTCTTTATACCGCTCTTTACGGTTTGCTTTATACTCAGGATCTATGTTTTTTCTATAGTCACTTCCCCCATCTCCTAATACAACTATCTCTCCACAGTTGTAGGACTTTGCGAGGCTCTCTACTGTTCTTACATATTCTAGTTTATAAAACTCTTTTCTTTGGTGTTTCCATCGGAAAGCTAAGTTGAGACCATCAACTATCAGCAAGTTCCCATTCGGGGCTGGCTTTCCAAGGTTCGTAAATTCTATTGCCATTACTAAATTCCGTTATTTCATGTTCTAACCACTTTTCAGCAAGACATACATATACCCCTAACCAAGAGACATACATATACCTAATATTACTTTGTGGTTTTCGTACTGTTGCTACAAAAAATTGTGCATAATTAGCTTTATAAAATAGTAAAGGCTCAAGACTATTATCCTGTGCTTGTTTTACTACTTTTGTCCACCATTGCACAAAGTTATTACTTTTATTAGTAAAGAGTTTAGAGGTTACCGAATCATCTCTATAGAATTTTACTTCTATAAGAAATATGTTATGCTTGTGTTCAAGGTATATGTCACCTTTTATTTTACCACTACCTGAACCCGGCGTTTGAACAAAGCCCAGTCCTGTGTATCGATTCAGCATATTAACGACTAAGGCTTCTGCCTTAGCCCCTTTCTGGCGACTATTAACCATTATCTTCGATATATTTTATTAGTTCCTCTACTGTATGGATATTCTCCACATCTTCGTCTGGAATTTCCAATTCAAAATGTTCTTCTAAATTCATTACTAATTCAACTATATCTAACGAGTCTGCTCCTATATCGTCCATAAAACTGCCTCTAACAGCATCTGTGTCTATGTCGAAATGTTTAGCTACTATGCCTTTAACTTGATCCGCGATCATAATGTATCTCCTTTTAATTCGTCTCTATATTCTTCTTGTCTAATCCTTGCCTGTTCTAGTGGACTTAATCCATTCCACCAACAATCAGGACACTTTTTTCCTGTGGGTATGTATGCCATGCGATTAGTAACTTCACATACATGATACCAAAAGGTATCGCCCTCTTTTATTACCATTTGATTACTCTAAATGACTTATATTGTCCTCTTTAATAATTTCTACTTTCTCAAGTAATGGGTGTGTCCACCCATGAGAAACCAGATAAGTATTAAGATTTTCTTCTTTAAGGAGAATTTCTACGACCTTCTCCTTACCTGCTTCGTCGAGTGCTTGATTCACTTCATCAAGGAATAGCACATTTATTTGACTTCTACTTATAGAAGTCATTAGTTTTCTAATAGCTACAAGTGTAGCAATATTAACTCTAGCAAGCTCACCGCTAGAAAGAGCCAAAATATCAATAATATTCCCATTGTCAGATACTTCAACATTTAACTTATCATTCTCCACCACAAAATTGATAGAGAAACGTCCGTCGCTAAACTCTGCCAAATACTCATTTGTCAAGTCCTCTAGCTCTTTGACGAGGGATTCGATTTTATAGGCAAGGAGCCCGTTTGTACTAAATGCCTTTTTAAGTATCTCAAGAATCGAAAGCTTATCTTCGAGAAGTCCGAGTTTATTCGTGACTCCATCCAATTCTGTTTCAAATGACTCAGTTTGCTCTCCAATAATACTAATTCTAGTATTATGTCTTTCTCTTCTTGTGTTTTCATCTATTATCTCATTGAGGGCTTCACGCGCTTTTTCAACTTTGTTTTCCAATTCTCGAATTTGACTTTCCACTTGTTCTTTGTCAAGTACTCTCGTTGGGAGTCCAGAGTCAATACTCCTGAAGAGTCTTTCCCATTCTTGTACTGTTCTGGTTGATTGCCTATATATTTGATTTTCATTTTCTATTATCTCTAATTCTTCTTGGACTTGTTCTATTGCTAAACTGTGTCCTTGTACATTTAAACTATGCTTAGACCATTGGTCGTTTACAAACTTCTTATCTATTTCTTGATTACAAGTGGGGCATGTCATAGCCTCCGCTTGTTTAGTTTTTACATCATATGATCTTTCCTTACTACGAAGAGTTTCATATTTCTCCTGCATAGCCAACTCTTGTTCTTTACGAGATTCTAAACCTCCAATCTTAGAAACTAAAAGTGCGGTTGGTTTAACCTTCTCGTATTTTTCCACATCAGCTTGTATCTGTTCTATATCTATTGATTTTAACCTTTCCAATAAGTTATTATTATCATTTATTTTTCGATTTTTCTCATGGATATTTTCAATTTCTACATGGAGAGAACGCAGTTGCTTCTCGTCTTTTTCTTCAATTTTTGGTAGATCCAACTTTGTGAGTATATCTGTACTCTCCAATTTGTTGTCTGTTAACCATTTAACGATTGTGTCAGTTTTTGCGTTCAGGATTGTAATTTCTTGAGACACCAAGCGTACTGCATCTTTAAATGTCTCGAAATGGGCTACATAGTCATCAAGTTTCAGTAAATCAATTAAGAACTTCTTCCTATTAGTATCGGTAGCAGTTAAGAACTGCAAACTTGCGTTTGTATTTTGATAAACTAATTGAGAGAAAGTTTTAAAATCAATACCTAATATATTAAATAATGTTTTATAAGTATTACTAGCCGTATGACTACTAATATCTTCTCCATTTTTTGTTAACTTACACTTTAAAGTTGCTCGTCTAGCTACTGTTATATTATAACTATCTTCGTCAACGCTAAAGTCTAAACTAATATCATACCCTTGATTCACATATCTATTAGCTATGTCAGCCTTCTTTACATTTTTACTATTCTTGTTGAACATTACTTCTTCAAGAATAAGCGGGACAGATGATTTTCCTACTCCATTAGTACCAACTAATTGAGTGAGAGTGTCTCTGTCTAAATTGATAACATTATTACTACCATAGGAGAAACAGTTATCCCAGCTCAGTTTTTGTAGAATAATCATTATACACTCCTATAATATTTTTTATTTTATTCCCATCTAAACTTAGTATTTTATCTAAATATACTATTAGTTCATCACTAATAGTCATTTCAGAAGTAAGATTTAAAGTTGCTTCAACCTCTCGTTTTACAACTTTTTTATCTAATAATTCCGAGTTCTTTACTAAAGCTAAGTCCTGTACATCTCCTTCGAGTTCATATATTGTATGATCCCAATCAGTTGCTATCATGTCATCTGGGCTGTCTACTGTTTTTCTAAGTAATTGGGGCAGGTTAAATTCCCCCCACTTCCAACTAAAATCTTCGTCTATCAGTAAATAGCCCGTCCGAACATTGGTTCGATGAAATGATGTTGTCATTGGACTACCAGGATATACTATGTTCCTTTGAGTATTCTCGTGGGCATGTAAATCCCCCGCAAAAACAAGATCAAATTTATCAAACCTATCTAAATCAACTTCAGGTATCACATGAGGTGGAATTTCACCCCTTACATGAGTAAACAAATATGGGATACCGCTTATTGATTCAATACTATTTTTTCTATGCAAGTCAGCATAAGGTAATATAGCAAAACCTTTTTCTGGATACAACATAGTTACATCTACTATCTCAACCAGAGAGTTTATTTCTTTTGTTGCTTTCTTTAGATTAGAAAAGAAAGTTTTATTTTTCCTAGTGGCTTCATGATTACCGTCATATATAATAGTCGGTATCGTTACTCCACTAATAAAATCGAAATAAAGTGTTAATTCGTCCATAGAGGGAACTCGATCAAACAAGTCCCCACCTATGATATGCATATCACAGTCAGTTTCCAACTCTTTTACTTGGTCGAAAAATAACTTATAACGAGCGCACGCCCATTCCATTGGTACATTCTTCTGTCCTAGCTTTAAGTGCCAGTCTGCCGTGAATAAAATCATGCTACGAAGTCCTCTCCGTTGTGCCAGTTACAACCAGTAAGTCCGCCAGCTCTGAGAGCCTCAAGTGTCCTTTCGACTTCATAGTGGTTTCTTCCTGTATCGAGAGCATTCACTGCTAAAGATTGAATGACGTTATCCTCATCGAGGATAAAGGTGGCTCTGTATGGAACCCATTCATTAGATACTATTCCTACTTCCATAGCAAGTTGATTACTACAATCTGCTACTAGAGTATGTTCTATATCACGGATAAGCTCATTGTCTTCTTTCCATGCTATTTTACAGAACTCGTTATCTGGACTGAATCCCAGAACGTCTACATCATTTCCTACTAATGCATCGAAACCCTGTATTTCTGTAGGACATATAAAAGTGAAGTCTTTTGGATAAAAGTATAGTACAGACCAACTTCCTAAAAGTCCGTTGTCATCTATATCTACAAAGTTATTATCCTTGTCAACACCTGTTAGTTCAAATTCAGGGAATACATCGCCTACCGTAATCATGATACGTCAAACTCCTCATCAACAGTTTCTTCTTTGCCCGCAGCTGTAATTCTCTTTAGTAACTCTAGTTGAGCATCAGGGGTAGGACGCGGAAGTACGTCGTCCATAGACTTTAGTTCTCCAACTAAGTCTGATTCCCAATCTTCTAAAGCACGAGGCTTACATTTGAGTGCCTGTAATTGGTACTCTACATTAAAGACCTGCGGTCCAGTCTTCAATCTTTTAAAATAAACGTCCCAGCCAGATTCATTATCTGTTGGGTTGCCTAAGTCTTCCATAGCGACCATAATTTGATCGAAAAGTTTTCTTTTCAAATTAACTACTTTGATTTTATTATCAGCGTAGTCTATGCCTTGGACAGCGTATGCCCAACCACATTTTAAGTCTGGGTAAAAATCACGAACGTGATCGTGTTCCTTGTTGTTAAAGGTTTCGGTTTCCCTGTCGAACGACAAACATTCCATTGGAATATTTTTGTTGTTCTCGCCTTTAACCCAATAAACGTAACGAGGAAGTAGATCGCCTACTAGACGAACTTTGTGATCCTCTTTGTTGCCAAAATTGTAAGTTTCAATTTTGTCTTTTTGGGCAGAGCCCTTGGTTTGATTAAAGCTAATTGCCATAATATTTCTCCGTTGTTGTCTCCTCAAATTTAAAGTGAATAAACCCCTCTCTAATTTCGAGCAGTCTGTTTTTTCTAATAATGTCCTCACTAACTTTACAGAAAATGAGGTCTAAGTTGGTATCTTTAGTTTTTACGTACTCATGATAATTGCGGTATGATGCGACACCAACATATTCTGCAACTTCTTTATCACTATATTGAGCACGACCAGTAGTAAGTAGTTTATCTGGGTTTATCAGAAAACTACTACCACCAAAATTCTTTTCATAAAACTTAAACGTTTTATCATAATAATTCTTAGGTGTAATTCTATAAGTAATTATTCTAAGGATTGTAATAATGTCACCAACGTTTCCGTTGCTCGCTTCTACAATCTTTTTCCAATTATAATATATCATATATTATACCAAAAATACAAGCGTTTGTCAAGCACTATTTTTTCTCTGCTCAACACATTCCCTTTAAACCCTTTCATAATACTCTAACCTTATAATCTTGTTTTATGTAATAACCCATTCTGGCGTTTGCCTGTCTAGTAGCTGTTTTACCTTTTAAATGAATATCTACAACAGTAGGCTGTAACTTGCCCTCTTTTTGTCGTATTACTCTACCAATTAACTGCGTTAATAGTGGTTCATTATTTACTGGTGTAGCCAATACTAAACAACTAAGATCATCTAAAGATATGCCTTCTGAAAATATTGCTTGTGTTCCAAACAGTATATTTTTAGATCTCCCAATTAGTTTCATAGTTTTCTCTCTTTCCACAAAGTCCATATCGCCTGTAATACATACTGAATTATCTCCTACCAATTTATGACAAACTTTTAGAAATGCAACTCTATCCGATACTACTAATACTTTATGCCCTTCAGCTGCATACTTAGAAGCAATCAAACTAATACTATGTACATATTCTTCTGTATTTACTAGATGATTAACTCTTTCTGCCCATGGGGTATAAGAACCGTCTAGAAATCGTACTTCCGATTTAATAACATGAACTTTTGGAGTCATGTAATTTTCTTTTGGTGGTTTTAGTACTGTAC
>Ga0315333_10000341_pt1 | contig 14642 bp, 16 predicted proteins | sample M120034915metaG_FD_204521 | JGI IMG/M metagenome (GOLD analysis project Ga0315333, IMG submission 204521) | Ammonia-oxidizing marine archaeal communities from Monterey Bay, California, United States - M1 200m 34915 | ecosystem: Environmental > Aquatic > Marine > Intertidal zone | place: USA...
TATTTCATTTTATTTCTTTTTTTATTCGTGAACCAAAAACGGGTCTGAACTTGTCAGACCCGTTTATTGGATTGTATGCGTGATGTTCTCCAATAACTGACTTAGTCGTTAGACTCTAAAACAGCTGAATAAACATCCTCTTCATCGTCAGCAGTGAATTTTGTTTCGCCATCATCTTCTGATTCTAATTCATCGCTTTCATCTTCTACTGGTGCAGTATTAGCAGCAAGTTCTTCTGCGTAGGAAGTCGTGTATTCTTGACCTTTCCAGCTAAATGCATGACCGGATCCAAGAAGAGCACGAGCTTGAGAAAATGCTTCATTAAATGTTGATGGTTCTGAAGAATCGGATTCTTCATCAACACGTAAGTTTTCCTCGATGATTACATCGATTGCTTCTATTGCTTCTGCAATATATTCCTCGGCACGATCATCTAGTACCACTTCCTGTGAAGGTTCTTCATACGAAGCTTCATATGATAATTCAGGTGCGTTATTATTATTGGCACTCAATATCATTAAACCTGCGATGATACTGAAAGAAAGTGTTACGAAAACTACTCTGCCACGATTTGTTTTGTATTTGTTCATTTTATACTCCTTTTTTCATTTTGTTTGTGATTGCTTTTCGTTGCAATCGTAATGTTTTACATGCCTAGTAGGGATTCAGTTCCAGTAAATTATTTGTGTAGATGCTTTTTGTGCGGACTATCACAATTACTGCAACCACAAAAAAAAATAGGGAACTTGGGGGAGAAGAAATGATTTAATGCGCTTATTACTTATATGGATATTGTATGAAGTAATAACATATAAATTATATTGATCATGATTAACAAAACAGGGTACCTTTTTAGGATATCTAATCGACTAAATAATGAAAAATAAAATTTCACTAATTATTTATTCTCTTATTGCATTGGTTCCTGCAGTATTTATTATTATTGCTATTTTTGGGCCTAAGCAGGATTCCACAATTTCTTTAAATGGCTTAGATCCACTAGGTTTAGATGATGTTAAAGTGACGAAGAAATATGATGAATCTGAAGAAAAACTAAGGAAAAAAAGAGAAAAATTTAAAAATGCCGTTGAAAAAAAGTGGGATACCTATAAAGAATCAACATCAAAATCATATGTCACTTATAGCAAAGACCTATCATCAAGAACAATTGTAGATTTTGAAAAAGGTGAGGTTACAATTGAAGTAATTGTTGATGAAGAGGATCCAAAATATGATTCGTATGAATCTAAATATGATTTGGACATAGATAAGCAATTTGCAAATAAATATAAAACCAATAAAAAAACTCTGTCAATTAGAACCAGATTATTAAATATAATAACAATGTTTGTTCTACAGGATGATGAAGATACAAATAGTGACGGAAGTTCCAATTCTTCCTTTGTAAAACAATTATCAAAACTATTAAAAGAAAAAGGAGATGATGGTCAGCCTATATTAAAAGACCAGCTGGTTGATGCAGGAGGGAAGGCTGTAGAGGGAGTTGGAAATACACTTAGCGCAGCAAAGGACCTTATTAGCGACAAAACAAAAAAAGTAAGAATGCATTTTGCAAAAGATGGAAAAAAACGAACAATAATTTCTATTAAAATCCCATTGAGTGATGACCATATGGAGAAGCGAAGAGAAAGATATAAAGAACTTATAGAAATAGAAGCACGGCGATTTAATATACCTACTGAAATTGCACTGGCAATCGCAGAAACAGAATCTGCTTTTAATCCAAAAGCTAAATCACATGTTCCTGCCTATGGGTTAATGCAGTTGGTCCCCAAAACAGGTGCGCGAGATGCATATCAATGGATTTATAAAAAAGACAAATTTATATCAGGTAGATATTTATATAAGCCAAGGAACAATGTTGAACTTGGATGTGCATATCTTTCTATGATTAGACATCATTATTTTTCTGATATACGCGATGATGAACGTGCTTATATCTGCGCGATTCCCGCTTATAATACTGGAGTCGGAAATGTATCAAAGGCGCTTATTAATAAAAAGAATATTAAAGAAGCTTCAAAAAAAGCAAATAAGATGAATAGAGAGGAATTATATGATAAGCTTTATTCGGATCTTAGTAGTAAAGAGGCAAAAAATTATTTAAAGAAAGTTTGGACTAGGAAAGAAAATTATAAATAATTAATTATTCTTTTTTTGATAAGCTTACTCTCAAAATAAAGACTCGTAAAGAACTCAATATTATAGTTCCAATGATTACAACGTACACTACCCTAGCAAGATACTCTGCATGCGGCATTCCCGCTTGAATTACCGCTTGAATCAGTACAGCAGCAGCAAGTCCACGTGCGAACACAGCATTTACCAGTTTTCGCTGAGCCCCTGGCATTCCTTTTGTTAATGGCATAGAAGCCATTCGAACAACCATAATTAATACCGATAAAATACTTCCTACAAGTAGAGCTGTTTGGTCTGTTATATCCAGTAGTATGCCAACATATATAAAGAAAAATGCTTTCAGAAAAAATGAAATTAAATGGTAGAATTTTTCCTCGTTCGCAGATGTTACTGCCACCCCCAGCTCTCCTTGAACCGCTTTTTGCTTTTCTTTAACTGAACGGGAAAGAATGCCTTCTTTAATTGACGTTAGCTGTTTAGAGTTATTTAAAATTAAGCCAAAAAATAAAGCAGCTATAGGACCATTTCCTCCAAACTCTTCTGTCACTAAATAAATCAGGATTAAAAAAGCTATGGTTATGATATAGTTTTGTTCTTCGAAAACTCTGATAGCAATCCAAACTATTCCACCCAACGCACCAATAAAACCTGCTATTGCAAACAACCGAACAAGATAACTAAGTGTATCTTGAATCCCAAAAATTCCAGTTGTATACACTTCAATAACGGATAATGTTGCCACTATACAAAATACATCCGTAAGTGCTGACTCAAGGGCCAATCTAGAAAATAATTTTCCCCCCACCCGAATTTGATTCAATATAGGAATGACAAAAGAAGAAGAAACGCCGGCAAGAGAAAAGCCAATTATCATCGCTGCCATCATTGTAGTCCCACCAAGATGAAACTGTTGGATATAGAAGAAGATTCCGCCAACAACAACAGTTGAAAGAACAAAGTTGTAAATAGTTAATATTAGACTCGAGGAAAATTCTCTAATTAATGATGATAGATTGATATTAAAAGCACCATCAAAAATTAGAATTAATAAAGTAAATGTAGTAACAATTGGGGCAAAAGAAGCAAGATCTTCAGGAGATGTAAATCCATATCCATTAGGTCCAATTAGAAAACCAATGATTATAAGAAATATTACATCTGGGATATTTGTTCGACGGAATAATGTTTCAGAAATAAATCCAAAAATTGCGATTAAGCTAATAGATAATAATGCAACATTAACATTCATTTTATTGTTCCAACGCGTGCCTTAACCATAACAGTTTCTGTCCAATAAATAGGCCAAAAACCTTCCGTAGTTTTTGAAAACTTTGGGCTAATTAGCACATCATATTCTTTATTTTTATTTAATAGATCATTTAATGCAAGTGACTCTGTATCAATAATTGTTAATCCTAAAATTTGAGAATCTGTTGCGCCATAGTTCACTAATGTTATTGGTTGAATATTAGTTGTAGATAAACCAACGTTTGCTGACTCAATATTTCTTTTCATTAATCTTTGAAAATCAACCCCTAGAATCTTAGTTGATTTTGCTTGACCCCAAACTTCATCAGAAACATTTAAATCACTCAAATAAATCATAGGTGTCGGGACGCTGTGGTTAACCATTGTGCACCCAGATACAAATAAATATATAGTAATAATGAAAAAAATATTTGATTTCATAATTTTCCTCTTGTTTATAAGGGATTAAAAATATGACTTGTACTCTATAATTAATATATATTTTTATAAAACTAATTACATTTGCATATGAAAAAATATATATTTATAAACATTTTATTAGTTATAGCCTTTAGTTGCTCTGAGAAGAATAGCCAAGAAGAAGAAAAAGCAATGAATTATAAACTTACCTGGGGGATGATTTCTAATTATCTTGAAGGGAAATCTTCGTGTAGAGCAGCGTTCACAATCCATAATACTACAAATCAGAAGTTAGGAAATAAGGGCTGGACAATTTTCTATTCACAAAGCCCAAGAAGAGTAACGAATCATTCTAATTCAAATGCAAATATCAATCAAATTAATGGCGATTGGTATTCTATTACACCAAATGAATCTTTTTCATTGCTACCCGGGGATCAAATTACAATACAATATGATATGTCAAGTTTTATAATTAAAGAAATAGATGCTCCATTATATCCATATTTAGTTTTGTATGATCAGGATGGAAACGAAAAAGATATAAGAAAGATAACCGACTATTCTATTTTACCATTTGATAAACCAGAAAAGATTAATAGAGGTAAAAATGATGTAGTGCCAATTCCAAATCCAGAGAATCGGTATCTATTAAATAATAATCTTTCATTATTGGATGAAGATGAAGTTCACAAAATTATACCCACTCCATTTAAAATAAATTCAAATGATGGCAGCTTATTAATAAATGATGCTTTGCAAATTTATTATAGTGCAGATCTTAAGTCCGAAGCAAAATATCTTAGAGAAAAATTGCGACAATTTACTGGAAGAAAATTTTCAATTCTTCAAAAGGATTATAAAGGTGGGAAAGCAATCGTGTTAAGAACAAAACCAATTTCAATTAATAAAGTATCTACAGAAGCATATGTTTTAGAAATTTCTCCTGATAGTGGTTTGATTATTACAGGATCTGATCCTGCGGGAGTATTCTATGGCATACAAAGTTTTATAGCTTTGTTACCTATTAATGTTTTCCAATCACCTCAGTCAAGCATAGAAGTTTCTACTGTTTACATTGAAGATGCCCCCCGTTTTTCATACCGTGGCCAACATTTAGATGTATGTAGAAATTTCTTTTCAAAGAAGCAAGTATATAAACTTCTTGATATCATGTCTTTTTATAAATTGAACCATTTACAGTTATATTTGTCTGAAGATGAAGGATGGCGTATTGAAATTAAAGAATTACCAGAACTGACAAAAGTGGGAGGTCAACGTCAACACACATCTAAAGAGGCAGCTGCATTACACCCATCATATGGCAGTGGACCAAATGCATATGAAGATAACACATTTGGAAGCGGGTTTTATTCAAGAGAAGATTTTATAGATATTCTGCAATATGCAGCTGAAAGGCATATTAAAGTAATTCCTACGATTAATTTTCCAGGACATGCAAGAGCAGCAATTAAGGCTATGGAAGCACGATATAAATATTACATGGAAAAAGGCGAAGAAAGCTTGGCCAATGAATATCGTTTAATTGACCCGAATGAAAAGTCAAAATATTATTCTGCTCAAGGATATGATGATAATGTTGTAAATGTAGCAAGAGAATCAGTATATAGGTTTTATGCTACAGTTATAAAAAGTATTAGTGATTTATATAATGAAGCTGATGTCCCATTTACCTTTTTTCACACAGGAGGGGATGAAGTCCCCCAAGGTTCATGGTCAGACTCTCCAATGATTAATGATTTTTTAGAGTCTATGGATAAAAAAATACATCCAATGGATCTTCAAATAAATTTTTTCCGCAAAGCAGTTAACATGTTAAAAGATTACAATGTAAAGATTGGCGGTTGGGAAGAAGTAGTTTTAAAAAGGATGGAAAATAGAGATGAGGGAGGAACTGAGATCAACACGGAATTTGTAGATAAAAAAGTTATCCCTTACTTTTGGATTAATGCATGGGGACAAGAAGATTTAGCTTATCGCTTAGCTAATCTAGGATATGAAGTAGTGTTATGTAATGTAACGGATTTTTATTTTGATTTGGCTTATGATAAAGATCCAAAAGAACCAGGTTTATATTGGGGTGGCTTTAATAATACTAGAGACGCTTTTGAAACAGCACCTCTTGATTTATTTAAGACAACAACAACAACGACTAGCGGGAAACCAATTGATGTTGAAAATACTTTTAAAGATAAAGAGCGTTTAAAAGAGAAAAATAAAAAGAATATTATCGGGGTTCAGGCACAGCTATGGAGTGAAACTATCAAAGGCGATGGGATGCTAGAATATTTTTATTTACCAAAGATTATTGGATTTTCTGAGACAGCTTGGAAAGAGCGAAAATGGGAAACAATCGATGACAGAAAGTCTCGAGAAAAAGAAATGTTAAAATCATGGAATGCTTTTGCTAATACAATTGCAAGAAAGGATCTCCCTAGGTTGTATTCCATTTTTGGAGGATTTAATTATAGAGTACCTCCACCAGGTGCAATAATTGAGGATGATCTTTTAAAAGCAAACACGCAATTTCCCGGTCTCGAAATTCGTTATACCATGGATGGCACTGATCCTACAGCAAAGTCTACTTTGTATGAAAAACCTGTTGAGGTAACAAAAAAAGTAAAACTACGTTCATTTGATTCGGCAGGAAACGGCAGTCGAATATCCGTAGTAAAGTATAAGTAAAGCTATGTAATGGTAGGTTGATAACAGCGAATAAACTCATCGGGCATTCGTTCTGGTTTTCCATTATCAATATTTAATGATACCCAATCTGTTTCAGCCCGTAAAATTGTCTTTTGATCACCCATACGAATGATTTGATATTTACGCATGCTTCGAAAACGATTATCATTTGTTGCTATCCATGTACCAACAATTAGATTATCATTTATATAGGTTGCAGATAAATAATTTATTTCATGTCTTTTTGCTACCATAGCTATGCCTATAGATAAATAATCATTTACGGATAGGCCTAAGCTTTCGGAATGCTCATATGCTGCTTTCATCATCCAGTCAAGGTATACTTGATTATTTGTATGGCCTAATTGGTCAATTTCATTATTGGAAACTGTTATAGATACTGTAAATGGGTTAGGATAATCCCAAATTACTTGGTCAATATTTTCCTTAATTGATTCCATATTAAATTAATAAAAATTGATGCTAAAATTTTCTTCTATAATCAATTTTCATCGATATTTCACCGCTATCAATATCTTTATCTAATTTAAATTTTCCTCTGGTAAGAGCTTCAATATTATGGAACATTCCATCTTTATGTGCAAATTCTCGTTCAAGTGTTGTCCATAAAATAATTACCAATGATTTATGTAATTGCTTTCCATAAAAGATTTTTATTTCCTCCGAGAAAAGTTTTTCTGTAAGTACGCTCTTAACAACATAATGTTTTATTGTATTAAAAAAGTTTTTTTTATCTAAGGCGATATTTATCCACTCGTCTCTACTTTTAGCAAATAAAACTGTTCGCATTCGGAGTCTTTCATCAACACTAGGCTCATATTCAGGGTCCTCTAAATGTCTTATCAATAGATTTCTATCCATAACAGATGTCCAGTCTTTCCGAATTTCATTTATATGGTCTTTTGCTTTTTCTTTCCAAGATTGTACTTGAGAAATAATATACATTTCATCTAAACCGTTTTGGCTGAAATAATCTTTTTTGCATTGATAATAAAAATCCATGTTATTAAACATCCACCAGTCGCCTAATCGATCACGATTTGCGCTCCGCAATGTTACCATTATAGCTTCAGCCCAAATATCTAATTCTATAATCCGTTTTACTTTATCAAAAATTGTATCATTTTGAGCATTCTGTATATCTTCTGTTGCAAGTTTTTTTTCATTTTTCAATGCTTTTATCATCTGATCAAATACCTTTTGATCTTCAGCAATTTCTTGAACCAATGAAATAATTCCATCAAACCCCATCTTTTTAAAATCATCAGTATTTATTTCAAATGCTATTTCATTATCTATATCAACTGGTTCTTTATCTTCTGATTTATGGATATAATTATTTGAATCATAAATTAGATTTCCGTCTTTGTCTTTCATCTGGAAATCAAGAGGCATAGGTAATAAATAAATTAGATAATTGGTTAAATAGCATCTTTTATAATGTGGAATTTAGGTTAATTAAAAATATAATTGTTTTGAGAAAAGCTAATAAAGTAAAAACTAATTTTCTATAGGCATGAGTGCTTGAAAAGAATGTGGGCCCTCAGGGACTCGAACCCCGGACCAACGGATTATGAGTCCGCTGCTCTAACCAACTGAGCTAAGGGCCCAATAATGGGTGCGAAAGATAATAAGAGCCTCTCGATATACCAAGATTATTGAGGGGCTCTCTTGTATTATCAGTCTTAAAATATTCCATCTAAATTACTATTATATACTGTGCCAGAAAATATCTATTAGTTCCTAGAATTGCCACTTGGCGGTCACTTATTGGCGGTCATAGTAAAATCTAATTCACTTTCTCAACCAAAAGAGACCCCAACGGGATGAAAACGATGGGGGTGGTCGATGTGTATAAGAGGCACTCCCATTCTGAAATAATCTTTTAAAAATTTCTGAAAGTAGTAATATTGCTATTATGAAGCGATTTCTACCATTATTTATACTATCTAGCTTCTTGTTTGGGTAAGATTTACACTTTAAGAATGTTAATAATGAAACTATCAAAATTTCGCCAATGATTTTGAAAGAAATTTAATTAAAATTTAAAAAGGGAGAGTAGATGACAATTATTTATCCATTATTATCAATGATATTTTTGACCTTAATAGTTGGTGTTCAATTGCTTTATTCTAATTCAAAAGCTGTTTTAAAAGGAAAAGTTAACATTGAATCTTTTAGGTTATTTGATTCAGAAATTCCCAATCATCTTAAATCTGTTTCACAACATTACAAGAATATGTTTGAGTTACCTGTTTTGTTCTATGTTTTATGTATTCTTTTTTTTATAAATGATAATTATACTGATTTTGATGTGATTATTGCTTGGGGATTTGTTTCTTTTAGATTTCTGCATAGTTTAGTTAGAATACCTAACCAAAATGTTGGTTTAAGATTTGGACTGTTTATTGGAAGCTTTGTAATGTTAATAATAGGTTGGATTAGCTTTATATTAAGTTACTTAAAATTAATTAATTAACTCACCCTGCTGTTTCGTGGGGTTTTTTGTTTCTAGACATTAGGACTACTGGTTTTTAACTAATGTTTTACTCTACAGCGGACAAAGCATTGAGTAGGGGACTGGAAAGGAAAGACTGCACGATTGTTATGCTATTTTTGTTATTTAGGCTGGTGGGGTGTAATATTTTCTAAATGCTGAATGCTGACTTCAATTTATTCTCTTTGTAAATTTCATTATAATATATAATCCAATGAATATATTAAAGAAAAAAATTATTAATAAAAAAGAACGCTATGGACTCACGAAAGTGGGATGGATTATTTTTCTATTTACAATGATTTTTCTATTAATAATATGTCTTCATTCTTTACACCCATTCTTGGCATTGAGTACTCGGGTTGATGGTGACATAATGGTTGTTGAAGGATGGTTGCCTGATTATGCATTACAAAAAGCTGTGGATGATTTTCATCATGGGTCATACAAATTTTTAGTTACCACAGGTGGACCGCTTGTGCAAGGTAGTTACTTATCTGAATATGGTACGGTGGCAGAGTTGGCTGCTGCAACGATAACAAAAATTGGATTTGATACAAATAGATTGGTGCCAATTCCTACACCAGCCGTAGACCGTGATAGAACTTATGCCTCTGCTATTGAGCTAAATAAATGGCTTGATAGTGCAAATATGAATATTGAGTCATTAGATATTTATTCATTCGGTCCACATGCAAGAAGATCATGGTTGTTATTTCAATATGTTATTGATCCAGATATAGCAGTTGGTATAGTTGCCATCGAAAATAGAACTTACGATTCCAAAAAATGGTGGAAAACCAGTATCGGAGTTAGAACAGTTATGAGTGAAGTTATCGCATACTTCTATGCAAGATTTATCTTTAATCCTCTAGAATTAGAGGATTAAACGGTGATTGGGGGACATATATATAGCGGGGTTTTTTGTTTCTAGACATTTAGGGCTACTTGATAGTATAAAAAAAGGGGTGCATAACACCCCTTTTTAATTATATGGTGTGGATATGTTTTCGTTATTGTCTCATTTTATTTCGCTTTTCAGTCACCCGATGAGCCAATTCTTCAAGGTTTTCATGTGATAACATAGATCTAATAGATCTTTTTATTGGTTTCCAAGTATGATGAATAGGGCAAGGGACATCATCACTACAGAGATCGAGACCAATTGCACATCTCTCTTCTTCATGGGGCGGGCCATCAATAGCATCCACAATTTGATGTAAATAAATATCTTTTGCGTTCCGGTAAAGATTAATTCCTCCAGTTCTACCACGGGTTGCTTTTAATAGTCTGTGTTTTACAAGCGTTTGTACTATTTTCGCTAAAAATTGATGTGGGATACCGTACTCTTGAGAAATTTTGGAGGTCATGACCGGCTTATCCGATTTATACTCTGCAAGATAGATCATTGCTTGTATAGCATACTCAGCTGATTTACTGTATAACATTATCTTAGATTTTACCATTAGTATAAGAACTATTCAATTTTATAATTCAGATTATTATATCTTATTATCATAATTATCATTCCTATTAGAACTTTAAATAGTATTATTAGAAAGCTTGTCCTCTTGCTTCGCGGATATTGCTCCCTTTAGAACGTATACGATCCCAAAGTTGAAAAAATATAATAAATAAAGTAACGATTTGAAGTAATGCTGCCCAGAAACCAGGAATCAACATATCACGATTAATTTGATACCCTGCTAGTATCTCAAAATAAAATCTTCCTAGGGTTGCAAATAATAATATCCAATATAAAATCCACATTAACTGGGGATCGTAGAAACGGTATCCTTTTTTAGAACGAGGAAAGAACCATGTAGCTACCCCAATAATCATATTCATCACCCCACCAACTAAGATGATATGTGTGTGAGCCATAATTAGTGTATTCGGTGCAGACCATTGAAATACATAGTGACCGTACTGCCATAATCCACAAATAATTCCTAGAATAAAAAAAATAAATGATGTCTTGATAAAGTATCTTGATGTCGAGGTCATTATCTATGTTTTTCTGAAATGTTTATTTTATCAACTAATTCCGCAATACACTCATAAAGCTGTACTTTACTCTCAAGAATGAACAGTTTTTCCTGCATTTGATCAATCCGAAATTCTTGATTAATAATTTTATCTATATCAAAATCAATCACTTCAGGTTTTCTGCTAAGTGAAAATTCGCATTCACCAATTGATGAAGCAATTCCAGCACCAAAAGCGCGAGGGCCGTTAATTGTTTTAATTAAACCAAATTCAACAGTGAACCAAAAAAAACGTTCAAACTGATGGAACTTTTTATCATCATTGATATACATGCATGCTGTTTCACCAAACTGTTGGCAGAATTCCGCATATTCAATATCAACTAAAAATGGTATATGTCCATAAAGGTCATGTATCATATCAGGTTCAGGGGTATAGCTCAAATCGCTCTTATTCCTGATAAAATTTCCAATAGGAAATAACTTTTTTGCTAACATAGTGTAAAAACTTTTTCCATCTTCAAGCCCTTTAACATATACTCCTTTAAACCCGCTTCTTTTTTCTAGTATATCATTTATTTCCCAAAGTTGTGGGATTGTAACAGCTTGTATATTTAATGTTTTTATCCCGCTGTGGAAAATATCCACGACCTGTTTTTTTCGAGTCTTTTCATGAGTAACTAATACTGTATTCCATGCTTCAATTTCATCATTCGAAAAGGCCCTATCTTTAAATTTTGCCATTATATAACACCTCTTTTTATTTGATCTCTTTCAATAGAATCAAACAATGCCTGAAAATTTCCTTCTCCAAAACCATTGTCATCTTCACGCTGGATTAATTCAATGAAGATAGGACCAAATAGGTTTTCAGTAAATATTTGAAGGAGATATGTATTTTCAGCTTGGCTGTCTACCAAGATTTGATGTTTCTTGATTTTTTCTTTATTCTCTCGTACCCATGGTACTCGATTAAAAATAGTATTGTAGTATTCTTCGTGAATATCAAGTGTCTTAATATTGGTGTGGTTTAACAATTCACAGGAGCCTACTAGATCTTTGGTTAAAAAAGCTAAATGCTGGATACCCGGCCCGTTGTAAACGTCTAGATATTCATCAATCTGATTATTATTATTATCTTTACCTTCATTAATTGGAATACAGAAGGAACCGTCAGGACTACGCAATGCATAAGATAATAGTGCTGTTTTTTGACCTTTGATATCAAAATACCTAACTTCCTTAAAACCAAAAACTTCTTTATAAAAAGTTGCCCAGGTATCCATTGTACCTTTTAACACATTATTTGTTAAATGATCGATCTCAGTAAACCCTTTTGATGGAACAATCGCTTGATTTTCAAGATTAATAAAGTCATTATCCCAAATCGAATTGCCATCTTCATATTTATCAATAAAATATATCAGACTACCACCAATCCCATAAATAGCTGGATAGGATAAATCTGTCAAGGTATCATTTGCTGGCATAGCACCACGTTTTACAGCCTCATCAAAGGAAAATTTTGCATCATCAACCCGCCACCCCATCGAACTGATAGAAGGGCCATGCTCGTTTGCAAAGCCTGAAGAGAAACCACCCGTTTCATAATTTAGTAAAAAGCGAATATTATTTTGACGATAATAGAAAATGTCCTTGTCAATGTGTTTCATCAATTTTGAAAAGCCAAATGCGAAAAAAGTCCCAGATATTTGATCTACCATGCTCCCGTTATGTTCTTTATTTATTGGCGCAGTAAATTCAGCAAACTCAATACCTCGCATGTTTAAAGGATTATTATCACTCATATATGATCCTCATTAATTAGTTTAGTTTTGATTATTTCGATTTCTTGTACTCAGTTCTTTCTCATGAAGCCAGGCAGCATGGTTGGGTGGGCGTTTTGTGCGATCCCATTCTTCCAACATTATAGGTGCTAATTCATTAAGATTTGCCATTTTTTCCCTTGAAATTGGTGAATTAACTGCCAATTCAAGACGATGTCCATTAGGATCAAAAAAATAGATTGATTTGAAAAGAGTGTGATCAATAGGACCAAGTACTTCTATACCCGTAGCCTTGACTTTGGTTTTAGCTTCAAGTAATGTTTCCATATCGTCAACCTCAAAAGCAATATGCTGGACCCATTCCGGTGTATTTTTATCATGAGCCATATCAGGAGATTCGGGAAGTTCAAAAAAAGCGAGAACATTACCCATCCCCGCATCAAGAAAAACATGCATGTATGGATTTGATTCTTTTGTTGATGGAACATTTTTTTCTGCAAATGCTAACGTGAAGGTCATTCCCAATGTGTTTTGATAAAATTTCACAGTTTCCCTTGCGTTGTGGCAACGATAAGCCACATGATGTATTTTTTTTATTATCATTTTAAATTTCCTTTTCTTGTTTTATAAAATATTGGACTAACCTCTACTTCTTGTGGGTGACAAGTAGTAAAAAGAAGGCATGCCATTTTCTAGGGACCCAGAAAATGGATCATTATTATATGTCAAGATAAGTAGAGGCTTGTCCAAATATTTATCAATTTATATTTATTATTTATATCCATCTTTTTACTCGCTAACTACATGCTGATCAAGTTCTAAAGTATTAGGGCAAAAGCAGCAATATCCAATTTCATCACATTTATTTTTCATTTTTATCCATATTGACTCATCGCTAATTAGATTTAATGCTAAGGGATATAAAACGGTATTTTCTTTGTAGATATGTTGCTTAAGAATGTTGCATAATTCATTAATAAGAGAAGAGATGTTTGCAAGTTTTTCATTCAAATTTTCATCAATTGTATTCGTCTCTTCTTTTAGTTTGTGTTTTATTTCCCGCATAATTTCATGCTCCATTTCCATATGTTGAGTTGGGCCAACTGCTCCTTTATTCTTTAAGACCGGGAATAACACTTCTTCTTCTCTTTTGTGGTGAGGCTCAGCGCTGATGATTTTTCTAGTTAATTGATTAATTTTAAATACTATACCAGCATAATTCTTTTCATCTGTATCTGATAATAAAAGTCCCAATTCTTCAAGTTCATCAAGAATTATTAAAATATGTTCATGTTCTTTCATCATGGTTTTAATTACGTGTCCATCATTTAATTGATTTATCATTGTTATACCTTTCGTAATAATTATTTGATCTGTAGTTGCATTATCCATTATTTAATATTTGAATAAATTGACATTTTCAATTTTCTCCTAAAATCTAACCCAATACTGCTTTCTTCATAACATTATTAATATAGGGTACGTGGAGGGCGAAGAGAATGGTAGCAAAACATTACAAGCGGGTGAGTGTGCGTTCCCGCTTAATTCAAACCCTCCACGTAAAAATATTTTATGTATAGTATGTTTATCTAGGAAATTAATTTCCACGCAATCAACAAATGACTGTAGTGTATTCAACAGATAAGAGGAAATTATTCCTACTAATAGCCTTATTCTTACTTTGTAATGCCTTGTAAGATTGGAAAAATATGAATTCATTATCATAATATAATTCTTTATTACTATCATTCAATTTCCTCTTGATTAGTACTAAAATAAGATAATAACATCCAAATATAATGTTAATATTTAACA
>Ga0315333_10000346_pt1 | contig 14607 bp, 16 predicted proteins | sample M120034915metaG_FD_204521 | JGI IMG/M metagenome (GOLD analysis project Ga0315333, IMG submission 204521) | Ammonia-oxidizing marine archaeal communities from Monterey Bay, California, United States - M1 200m 34915 | ecosystem: Environmental > Aquatic > Marine > Intertidal zone | place: USA...
GAGTCTACCTTTACTAATTTGTATAGCACGAATCTCTTCTTTAGTAATTGGTACAGATTCTGTTCTCTCAAATTCTTCATCTGGAATTCCAGGAGTTTTTGATTTCCACATTTTGTAATTATATACCAGGAATCACTGATTGGCTGGTACCGGTGTTAACTACAGTGTAAGTAAATATCCAGAAGAAGAGATACATGAAAACGAAACTACCAATTCCTGTTGTGATGTATTTTTTCTTTTTTGCAATTCTAATTCTCCAAGATTTGGCAATTATGTAAGTGGCAATAAACAACGCTATCATAAAACCAATTGATGTCCAACGTTTTTCTTCAACATCAGCAATATCTTCAAATGCAAAAGTGGCTATAACACCACCAGCGATTGCAACAGCAATTCTTAACCAAAATAGTCTGTCTGTAAGTTTTTTTGTTGCAGACTTGTCTAAAGGATCATCAGCAGGGTCTGGTGTTGATTCTGGTTGAGTGTTTTCATTAGGTTCTGATGCTTCAGTAGATTCTGATGCTTCAGTAGATTCTGGTTCTTTATTAGGTCCTGTTGTCCATTTAGCAATTTCTTTTTTTTCGTCTTCTGTTGCTTCAATTTCTGGAAGATCGTTATTTTCCGCATCAGAATCTGGTTTTTCTGCTCTAAATTTCTTTTTTTTGAACTTTGCCATTTGAATTTCTTGAGTTGACTCAGAAATGCCTCGTTTAAAATCTTTGGCAGTCACTAGGCAATAGTAAGAGTATAATTTCTAGATAAAATTGCAATACCATGACTCTTGCTGGAATTGAATTAGTATATCTTGTAAATGACATTGAAGAAAAGACTAGTGGATACTATGCAAGTAATATTTGGGGAATAAATCGAAATAGTCTTTTATTCAAATTACATCATACAACAAAATCAGACATTATGTTAATGGTGTCCAGCATAGGAATGTGGATTACAGATAAAAAAATCGATACAATTGAACCAAATAAAATGCTAAGAAGACTACGTAGCGATCTTTTACGAGCAAAACTAACAAAAATTGAACAAATTGGAACCGAGAGAATTGCTTACTTAACATTTACAAATTTTGAAAAAGAGTTTATTTTAATTATAGAATTTTTTGGAGATGGCAACATTATTTTATGTAATGAAAATAAAAAAATTCTAGCACTTTTACATTCAATTGATGTAAGACATAGACAACTTCGTGTAGGATTAGATTATATTCCACCACCAGAAGATGGACTAGATGTTTTAAATTTAACAAAAGAATCTTTTAGAGAATTATTTTCTTCTAGTGGAATTGGAAAGACTATAGGTAGAGGATTAGGTTTACCAAAAAAATATGTTGAAGAGATAATCAGACTCTCAGGAATTGATTCTAAAAAACCAAGTAATGAGATTACAGAACAAGAGTTTGAGGCATTATTTGAAATTATTACATCAACTATTTCGAAAGTAACACTAGGTCCACATGATCCATCTATAATAATTGAAAATGATGTACATGATGCATACCCAATAAGATTTTCAGATGATAACTTGAACGCAAAAAAAGTGGATAGTTTCAATGAAGGATTAGATATTGTATTTACTGAAGAAATTTTAGAAAAGGGTAAATCATTATTCAGTAGTCCAGCTGATAAAAAGATAGAATCTCTAGAAAAAACATTAACTGAACAGAAAAATGCAATCAACGTAGTAATAGAAAAATCCAAAACAATAACAGAAATTGCAAATTTGCTCTTTACAATGACATCTCAAGGTCAACATGATATTAAAGATGAAAGTATTACCAGTTCACTAAAAGAAAAAAATGCAGAAATAATTAATGAGAAAGGAATTCCTTACATGAAAATTAATGAATCAAAGATTAGAATAGATCCTGATTCATCTCTTCCAACAATTGCTTCAAAATTATTTGATGAATCAAAAAAACAGAAAGGTGCTGTAAAATCAATTGAAAAATTAATGAAGAAGACAGAAGAAAAATTAGAAAAAACAATTGAAAAAGGAGAAATTGCAAAAGGCTCGGTTGGATTCAAAGAGGTAAGAAAGAAAAGCTGGTATGAAAGATATCGATGGTTTTTCACATCAGATGGAGTTTTGGCAGTTGGCGGAAGAGATAGCTCATCAAACAGTGCAATAATTAGAAAATATCTAGAAAATAATGATAAAGTCTTTCATGCAGAAGTTCATGGTTCGCCATTCTTTTTGTTAAAAGCTGAAGATCAAGAGTTACTACCACTGAGTTTAGAAGAAGTTGCACATGCTACAGTTTGTTTTAGTCGTGCATGGCAAATATCTGCATATGGAATGAGTAGTTTCTGGGTTAATCCAGATCAAGTGAAAAAAGGTGCGCCAACAGGACAATCAATGGCTAAAGGATCATTTATGATTAATGGTACAAGAAATTTCATCAAAGTTTCATCATTAAAACTTGCAGTTGGAATTTTTAAAGAAGATGAAAATTTTTTAATGGTTTGTGGTCCACCTGGACCAATTAAGAAAAAATGTTTGTGTTATGCTATAATTGAACCTGGGGGTTCAACAATGTCAGATGTAGCAAAAAAGATTCGAGCTGAATTTGATAAAACAGATGAAGCATTTAAAAAAATATTTCTTATTGATGATTATGTTAGAGTGTTACCAACAGGTTCAAGTAAAGTTACAGAAACAGGTTCAAGTAAAGTTACAGAAACAGATTAGTTGAAAAGTTTTTTAGAATTTGTATCAATAGTAATTTGATTACCATTATGTATGGAATCAAATTCTTCATCAGATACTATAATCATAGGTATATTTGCAAGTGCACAACCAGATGCAACAGTTAGATCTGCTTTTTGACAAATCATTGCAACAGGAGCAGATTGATAAGATTTTAATGAAAAAATTGTATATGCGCCAACACTACTTCCAATTCCATGTGGAAACACAAGTACCGTATTTTTGATTGATTTTTCAAAAATATCATATTTTTTATCACGTATCATTCCTGTTTTTTTATCAACTGCGCCAAGAAAATTAATTGGGCTAGTAGTTTTCAGAACAGTTCCTTGTGCCATTCCCTGAACAATTATTTTACTCATTTTGTTTCATCCTCAATGATTTTTGATAATGGTTTTAGATTTACATCAACACCTGTTGAGTTTTTCAAATAGTATGCACCTTTAATAGAATTAGTAGTAACTGCATCAGTTTCATTAGTATCAATTAATGGTGTGAGACATGTACAACAATCAGATAAAATTTCTCCTCCAGCTCTTTCAATTTCATTAATGTAATTAAGAGTACGTGCTTGTTCTTGTACAAACCTTGAGCAAAATATCATGCAACGTTTTTCAAATGATTTTCCTTTTAGCATTTTTGATAGATCTGATAATTCTTCTAATCCTAATTGAGGACTTCCCAGAGTGATTATGTCACCTTTTTCAGCAGTGTTTAATTCATCAAAGACTTCATTCATCTCTTCTTTTCCAAAATCAACCTTCTCAGATGTATCATCTTCAGTATCAACAAATTGGAATTTAGCACATGTACCCGAGGTTCCCATTCCACCACACAAGGCTTTACAGCTACGTCTGTTTGGTTGTGAGACTCCTGATATGTTAACAGATGTATCACCAACTTTTCCTGCAAAAAATCCAAGCATTCCAAAATCTAGCTCATTTGGATTATTCATTTTCATTCGTATTGTCATTGGAGTTGAAATGTCATCTTTTCTTAAATCAGAATAAGGAGATTTTCCTGTAATTGCGCTTGCTAATGCACTAAATGCACTTTCTTTGTTTGTTTTTAGACCACCAAGTGAGTTTGCAAAGATTGCAGCATTACTTTCAGCAAATGAAACTTGAGTGTTTTTTTCTGGTAAATCAAAAATGTCATATGGCGTACATGAAAATGTTGGTTCAACTCCCATTCGAATGTAAGAATCACGAATACTTGCCTGTTTTTTGATAAATTCATCATCAATGTGATTAAATTCAGAGATGTGATCAAAATCAATTCCCATTGGATTAACAGTTGCTTTAACCTTAACACGAGCATCTTTACTTAATTCTCGAAGAAATTGTTCACCAGCATCACCAATTGTATTATAATTAACACCTGAAAGATGTGCCCATGTTATAGGAATGAGTTTTTCTGCATTAGTTGCCTCGCCTGTTGCAACAAGAATTCTGTATGCAGTTTGTAATGTATCACCATGTTCACCATTTAATGCAGCTTTTTCTTCAGAAGTTAATTCCATAATCATTACAAAGGTTTTACAGATATAAGACTTGTATTGTATCAACCACGTATGAAAAAAATTCTAGATGGAATGCATAAAACAATGAATTCAGTAAAAACTCCAAGAATTACAGCATTAAGAGATTTACATGATGCTGAAGATCACGGGCCATTTAGTATTTTGATTGGGACAATTCTATCTGCAAGGACAAAAGATGAATCAACTACAAGAATTGTTAAAGATTTATTCAAAGTATACAAAAATGCAAGACAATTATCAAAAGCCAAACTAAAAGATGTAGAGCGAATTATCAAATCAATAGGATTCTATCATGTAAAAGCAGAACGTATTATCGAGGTTGCAAAAATCATTGATTTAAAATATAAAGGAAAAGTTCCTGACAATTTAGAAAAACTAGTTGAATTACCAGGAGTTGGAAGAAAAACTGCAAACTGTGTACTAGTTTATGCATATGAAATTCCTGCAATTCCAGTTGACATTCATGTTCATAGAATTTCAAATAGAATTGGACTAGTCAAAACAAAAACTCCTGAAGAAACAGAGTTTGCATTGATGGAAAAAGTTCCAAAGAAATACTGGCTTGATGTAAATGATACATTTGTAATGTATGGTCAAAATATTTGTAAACCAATTTCTCCAATGTGTGAAGTTTGTAAGATAAGAAATGGATGTAAATATTATAAAACTAATTCCGCTTCTTAGTGAAAAGTAAAAAGGCTACTACACATCCAAGTGCACCAACTACATAAAATGGAAACAGGTGTAGTGGTCCATCTTTTGGATCACCTGAAAGAACTTCAAAATTTAGAAATCCAGCAGTGGTAGCAGGTGGATCCTGTGAACCTTTCAACCCCCAAACAGAATATGATTTGATTGCAAATCCTTCCACATCAAGATTTGTTATCACAATTCTCTCTCCATTGTTGATAGTTAGTCCAGCAGTATCAGCATATGCTAAGATGACCTTTCCATTTCCAGGCCAACCTCTGTCAAGTTTATCATGAACAACAACATATCCTTCCTCAGGAAGTTGAATTGCAACCCAAAATGGTCTATCTGGAATTGCACCCATTCCTATTTCTATGAATTTATCTTCAATATTTGCATCATACAATCTTACTACTGCAACTCCATCAGGATTGCCATAAAGTAATTTATTTTGTAAATTTACTTGCCACGTAGTTTCATGAATATCATCAAATGGAATTATCACTGCTTCCCTTGCGGGTAAATTGAATTCGTCCCAATCAATATCAAATTTTGCAACAGAAAGTGATTCGTTAGGTGTCATTTGCTGTCCAAATGCAGGAAAAATCATCAAAGAGGCAAAAAAGATTATAGAAATTTTGTATTTCATGTTATGAATTTTCTAGATCTTGATAAAAAGCTATTCAACAAATGGTTTATCAAAGTCAATGATTACTTTGGCAACTTCAGGTCTTAAGATAAATTCTGATGGAGATTCACCATTGTTAATCATCTCTCTCATTTTTGTACCAGAGATTTGTTCTCTGTCATCTGCACTATGTGGACAAACATTTGGATTTGTAAATGTAAGACATTTTCTGCAGTAAAAGAATGCTGGGAAAAAGATTGGTTCTATTTCAAGTTCTGGATAATCATCAAATATTTTATGTGCTGCAAATGGATCGTAGAATTTTCCAACTCCAGCATGATCTCTTCCTATAATGATATGAGTACAACCATAATTTTGACGCATAATAGCATGATGAATTGCTTCTCTTGGTCCAGCATATTTCATTTCTGTATGTAGTGTTGCTAATTGACACTTATTTTCTGGATAGTATTTTTCAATCATTGTTTCATATGCTTTTACAATAATTTCATCTTTAAAGTCACCTGGTTTTTTCTTTCCAATTAATGGATTTACAAATACACCATCACGTGTTGTTATCGCATTTTTTTGTAACATTTCATGTGCTACATGTGGAGGATTTCGAGTTTGAAATGCAACAATTGTTTTCCATCCTGCTTTTTCAAATAATTCTCTTGTTTGAGTTGGACTCATTCTATGTTTTCTAATTTCAGTCTCATTTTGGCTTTGAATATAATCAATTTTTCCGCCTACAAGAAAATCTTTCATTAAATTAGTTTTTGCAACACCAGGATGAGATTCATCATTTGTTCCATAAACTCCATTCATGGTAGCTTGTTTATCATAAGAGTAAACATCTTCTACATGTAAAATTGCAATTCCTGTTCCATCTGGATTTTTAAGTAATACATCTCCAGCATCTTTCATTTTTTTACCGGTATCATCATCAACGTCTAAGACAGTTGGCATAGTCCATGCCATACCGTTAGCAAGTCTTCCTTTTGAAATAACAGATTCAAAATCTTGTTGATTAAGAAATCCTTCTAACGGAGAAAATATTCCATCTGCAATATTTTCTACATCATTTGCTAAATCTGCAGAAATATCAATTGAAATAAGTCCAGATGGATCAACATCTTTAACTCGATTTACTAGTTTTCCACCGTGTGCGTTAATCAATATGAAACGATTTTGTAGGATTAATTTAATTGTCGTGATTCATATGAAGACCACACTCTTTATGTTCATCATTTTCCCACCACCAACGACCTGCTCGGATATCCTCACCGATCTTGATTGGTCTTGTACATGGTTCACAACCAATACTAGGATATCCTTCATCTAGTAGTTTGTTGTATGGACAATTATTGGATTTAACATAATTCCATGTTTGTTCATATGTCCAATTAATGAGCGGATTAACTTTAACAATATCACCATGCATTTCATCAATCTCAAGCATTTTTGCTGATGAACGGTTTTGGTTTTGATCATTTCGTAGACCAGTTATCCAGCCGTCAAGTGTCTTAAGCATTTTATTCATTGGATGAACTTTTCTTATAGCACAACATAGTTTTCTGTTTTCAACACTATCATAGAAACAATCTAGGCCTTTTTCATTAACCATTTTTTGAACTTCTTGTGTATCAGGATGTAACATTTCAATTTTTGTGTTATAATGTTTCTGAACTTCATCTATAACATCAAAAGTTGCTTGAGGTAATCTTCCTGTTTCGAGTGTGAACAACCTAGCATCCGTATTAATTTTAAACATCATATCAATTATTGCTGCATCTTCTGCACCAAAACTAGATGCTTTTGCTAGTTTAGGATGAAGATTATCAAATGCCCATTTCAAACAATCTTCTGGAGTAAGCAGAATTTTGTTTACATTATCTAGTTCCTCTTGAGTAAATTTTCCCATAAATCTCAATATCTAATCAAGTATTATAATTATATCAAAATTAGCTCAAGTTAAGAGATATTGTAAAATATAAACTCCTTAAAAATAACAAATGAGATGACAGAAGATACGCTGGTAGTTATTTATCCATCATTATTTGCCGAAAATAAAATAGATCAAATAATACAAAATATTAAAAAAATTTTAAAAATAAAAAATCTAAAATTTGGAAGAATAACTAAAGATGATTTTTTAATTTGCGTTCAAGCTGATGATCCAGTATTTGTATCGAGCGCAATTTCATTATTATTTGGTATAAGACAGATTGTAATTGCAAAAAAAATTAAGAATGATTTTAAAACAATTGTATCACAAGTTGGGGAGATTGGTTCTAATCTTCTTTTGAAAGGTGAAAAATTTTATGTTAAAGCAAATGGGAATGCAAAAGGATTTGTCATAAAAGATTTAGAGTTAGCTGCTACTTCTACACTAATACAAAAAAATCAAAAAATTTCTGCAAAACCAGGTACAAAAACAAAACATGATAAATTATTACAGATTTATGTTACAAAATCAAATGCATATGTCTGTATTTTTGTAGATGAGGGATTAGGTGGTACAGCGAATAATTCTCAATTGCAAAAATCAATTTGTTGTATAACAGATGAATTTTCAGCTGTTAGCTGTTTGGAGACAATTAAACAAGGTTTTGAAGTGAAACTTTTGATTTGTTATGAAACTCGGGAAGATCTAATACATTTAGTGAAAATTATAGATAAAATACTTCCTAGAATGCTTAGATCAGAAATAGAGTTAGAATTTAACAAGATACCAAAATTTGGTAAAAATTCTGAAGATGTATTATCAAAAAATTCTCTTATTACAGATATTCAAATCAGATCTGCAAAAAAAGAGAATATTTCTCATATATCACTTGCAACTTCACCACTAATTTTTCCATTAACATATGTAGAAACATTGCAAAAACGAGTTTTTGCTGCAGGTATTATTCCACATATTTCATTATCCGGAATTGATTCAGAAATTATAAAAAATGCAAAGGAAATAGGAATGGAAAAATATATTATAAAAATTGAAAAGTTTATGAAAACAAATTTTACAAAATCCAAATCAAGCCCAAACAAAAAAGAAAAGATATCAAATGAGATTATCAAGATTAGATTGGGACCAAATAATGTTCATACTATATTGGACTCTTTAGAAATTGAACATTGAGAATTTAAGCGGGAATTTTGAGTAAAGAGATATGGCAAAGATAGGACAATTCATCTATCCGTGGGGAAATGGTCACTACTCCAGAATGATGAGGTTGAATGAAAAATTAAAAGAAATGGGCGATAACGAATTTCATTATTTTAGTAAAGGCGATATTTATCAAAAATTACTAGAAAAATTTCCTGATGAGAAAGAGAATATTCATGAAGTTTTAATGCCTACTCCAATTGATGGTAAGTTTGGACCAAGTTTAACAAAATCTTTGTGGAATTTTCTATTGCCTGTAGAAGGAAATGAACCTCTAGTAACACAAATTTCAAGTTATCTGAAAGATGAAGGCAAATTGTATAACAAAATTGGGTTTGATTTAGTAATTAATGACGGAGATATGGGTTCAAATGTATTAGCACAACGACGAAATGTCACAAGTTTGTTTGTCACCAATCAATTCAAACCAAAATTATGGAAATCCAGAATATATTTCAAACCAGCATTAGAGTTTGTCGCAAAACAAATTTCTAAAGCATCCAAGATTCTTGTAGCAGATTCTGAATCGCCATATACAATGTGTGAATATAATCTAAATTTTACAAAAGAGGTTGAAGAGAAAGTAGTCTATGTCGGACATTTTACCAATGAAAAAAAGATTGAGAAGACTGAAAAAAGTGACTTAGAAAAATTAATTTCAGATTCAGTGTATGGTTATTGGATGAGAACTGGAAATAAATCAACAAATGATGGAACAGGTGAGAGATATGAAGAGGCACTTCATCAACCTGAGATGAAAAATGAGAAAAGAATCATCTCTCATGCACAAAATGATCCAAGCATTGATAGAGTTTTAGATAAAGATGGAAATGAATATTCAATATCAGAAGCATATGAAAAAAAAATAGATTGGGTTCAAATTGACAAAGGATTCCTTTCTGAACAAGAAAAGGAAACGGTTTTGGATTTATGCAAATATGCAGTGATAAATGGTTCTCATACAGTAATGGGAGAAATTTTAGGTGGTCATGCAAAACCGATAATTGGAATTCCAATTTATGATGAACATACTAATCAGATTGAATGGGTAAAAGAAAAGAAATTGGGATTATTTGCTCAAAATAGAGTGCAAATAGCAGAAGCAGTTAGAGAAATGTACGAAAATTATGAGGAATTTACAGCTTCAGTTAAAGAATTTTCGAGAAATTTCAACGGAAACGGCGTCAGTAATACAGCAAAAATTGTATCAGAAATTTTAGAAGACAAAAAATAATAGCTTTCAAAAATTAACAAAGATGTACTGGTGCGCGGTTGTCGATGGGCGAACTGACCGCAAGGGATGAAGAGTTAATCCGCGCATCAGTCATTTTTGTGATCTCAAAAATGAGGCAACACTCTTATGTAAAAATACAAGGAAATCGATATTGGTAAACTGCCCTGAGTGTGTAAGTAGAGAGATAACAAAGAAAAAGACACAGCTAGAAGCAGAATTTAACGCCGAAGAACAAGAAGATGGTTATGAATTTAGGGCTCCGCCATATAGAGAAATAGAAGATACCATAGATTTTGAAGAATTAGGTTTAATAATGAAATTAGATCCTGCAACAAAACACTTCATTTGCAAAAGATGCGGTCTTTATGCAACAAGAGAACAGGTTAGTGATATTAGATACAAATTATCTCGTAAAGAAAGCACAAAATCAGATAAACAGTATGATTATCTAGATTGGTGGCAAAAAAGCAAGTCAGATAAAGCCAAAGAATAGTAATTTGATGATAAATGGTCAAGAAAAAGGATGAGGTTCCAGAAGAAATCAATAAAGAATTAGAATCACCAAAATTTGGAAAACCAAAATCACTAACAAACACAGGGTATGTTTTAGACATTAATGAAAAAGATAAGAAAGTTGACTTACAATTGTATGAATCAGTTCAAGGAACAACAATTCTTGAAGGATTAAATCTTTCAAAAGATGTAAAATTAAATGATTTAGAAAAAGGAGTTATGTGTGAATTCAAATTAAATGAACTAAAAGCAAAACTAAGTAAACAGACAGTTGATTATCTTGCAGAGCAAGGAATCAACCTTACAGAAATAATTCAATATGAATTAATTGAGATAAAGATTTTAGACGAAAACGCCTAAGAGTCTCTTTTATCAAGTTGTTTTCTAAAAGCATAACCAAGTATTGGATTAATTAAAAATGGAAATGTTTGTTTAAACCAAATTCCAATTCGTACAACAGATGGAACAACAATTTCTACTCTAGATGAATTTGCAGCCTTGATGATTGCATTTGCAACAGTTTCAGAACTTAATGAGATTGCTGTTGCATGTTTTGTGAAGTTTTTTAAAGATGGATGATCAAATAGAGCAGTTCTGACCATTATTGGGCTCACAACGGTTACTCCAACATTTGTTTCATGAAGTTCATGCCGTAATCCCTCAGAAAAACCCAACATTGCAAATTTTGTTGCACAATATGATGCAATACCAGGTATACCGAAGCTGCCACCAACTGATGCAACATTAACCATATGACCAGAATTTTGTTTTAGAAAATGTGGTAGGAAGTGTTTTGTGCAGTTAATCATACCAAAATAGTTTGTCTGCATCTGAGATTCAATATCTTCAATAGATAATTCTTCTACTTTACCATAAATTACAAATCCAGCATTATTTACTAAAATATCAATTTTAGAAAAGGTATCAATTACTGTTTCAGACATTTGTTTGACTTGTTCTTTATCAGATACATCACAAACGTATACCATAATTTTAACTAAATATTTAGAAAGTTTCTTCTCAACTTCTTCTAGCTTGTCTTTTCTTCTTGCAACAAGCACAATATTTGCTCCTTTTTTAGCAAATTGTTCAGCAGCCGCTTCACCAATTCCACTAGATGCACCAGTAATCACTATGACTTTATTTTTAAAATTCATTTATCATGTAGAATTTGGTTTACTAATTTTACTTAATGCTAGCTTAACTAACAATATCCATGTGACAGCAATTGGTATGTAGTATGTGGCAATTCTCCAACCAATTACAGCATTCCATTGAAGTGGATCAACATCAGCTGAGAAATTAAATGGATCTAAGTTATTTAGATAAGCAATTATTCCAAATTCTGCTAATCCTGAACCTCCTACAGTAATTGGAAGGTTAGCAATTGCATTTGCACCCATTACTGCCATGATCGAATCAAAAAATTCTACTGCAAAACCTACACCATCTGCAATTATTAAAAATGAAATTCCATAACAAACCCAAGATACAATTGATACAAAGAATCCAATAACGAATACTTTCTTTGATTTGCTAGAATGAAGATTTTCTCTACTCATTATACAAACTTCTTCAATCCAACCATTGGTTTGTTTAACATATTTTTCTCCACGTTCCTTTCCTAATGTAGTAGCAATGTATGAAATTACTCTAGGAAGTGTGAATGTGCGCTTTGATGACATAAAAAATAATACAATCCATAAACCGGTTATAGGAATACTTGTTCCTAAAACTACTGCACCAACTAGATATGCACCTGCAGCTAATGCTAAAATTCCTGCCATGATTGAAAGTACTCCTGCAGCAAATACTTCAGTTACAATATCTAACAATGCAACCCAAGATGCCTTTGAAGTGGAGATTCCTTTTTTAGTCATGTAGTAAATAACTGCAAACTCTGCTCCAACAAACATCGGAGTTGTAAATTTGATAAACTCACTACCAACACGCATTGCAGTTAGACGTTTTATAGAATCAAATGGTCCAAGAAAAGTTCGTGCAATGTATGCAAGCTTTAATCCCTGTAATCCTAATTTTGTCATTATTGCTAGAACGGCTAATGCGAAAGGAATAGCACCTATTGCAAAGATATCTTCAGCTTCAATATCAAATTGAACAGCAATTATGATGATAGGAATAAGGGTAACAGGAATAACTGCCAGTCTCCAGTTCATTGCTAAATTTTTAAGAGATTCAAATATAAGCGAATAAAAAAGAATTTTTGTCGAACCATTGAAAGTTATTTTTGTTACAGGCACAGCAGGGGCGGGAAAGTCATTACTGACTTCAAAGATTAAAGAATATTATGCAAAAAATGCTACATTTCCAATTACAATGAATTTAGATCCAGGAGTTGGAAGTTTACCATATTCACCAGATATTGACGTTCGAGATTATATTGATCTCAATACAATAATGGAAAAATACGAATTAGGATCAAATGGTTCATTAATAATGGCAAATGATCTAATTGCTACTAAAATTGATGATATACAAAAAGAGGCAGACACAATTAATCCAGATTATCTAATTGTAGATACACCAGGACAGATTGAATTGTTTGCATACAGACAAAGCGGTCCATTTTTTGTAAACGAGTTTGTTGCAGATGAAAAAATGAATTTGTTTTTGTTTGATGGAACAATGGTTTCATCTCCAAGTAACTTTGTGTCACTAACATTATTGTCAACATCAATACGATTACGATTAGGATTACCAACTGTGAATGTAATTACAAAAACTGATTTGATACAAGAAAAATTAGAACAGGTGTTAAGTTGGTCTGGAACAGACTCACAGTTAGAAGCAGATTTGGCTGGTGAACTAAATGGAGATACGTTTTCGCTAGTATCAGATATGTTATCAAGTTTAAACAGACATGACTTTCAGCAAGATTTGATTCCAGTTTCAAATCTAACAGGAGACGGAATGGTAAGTCTACAAAGTGCACTAAGCAGAACTATTAACTTGGGCGAAGAGATAGAAGATTAATGGTAAAATCAGTAACTGTACGTGCTCCTTGCTCTACTGCAAACTTGGGTCCAGGATTTGACGTGTTTGGTTTAGCACTAAATGCATTGTATGATAATATTGTTCTGACAAAGAAAGGAAAGGGAATTGTCATAATAAGTTCAGATAATATTCCATTAAGTCCATCAAAGAATACTGCAGGATTAGTTGTTTCTGCAATGAAAAAGAAATTCAAAATAAAAGATGGTATTGAGATCAAAATTAAGAAAAATATTCCAGCAGGGTATGGAATGGGAAGTAGTGCCGCATCAGCAGCTGCATGTGCAGTTGGTATTAACAAATTATACAATTTGAAATTGACTGATGCAGAATTGGTTGAATTTGCCGGAATTGGTGAAAAAGCTAGTGCAGGAACAATACATTATGATAATGTAGCAGCGTCAGCACTAGGTGGATTTGTGATAGTTAAGACAAAACCCTTGCAAGTTGTAAAAATTCAACCTCCAAATGACTTAGTTTTGTGTGTAGCAATACCAGAATTGAAGGTTCCCGCAAAGAAAACCAAAGTTTCAAGAGAAGCTATTCCAAAAAAAGTTTCATTATCAGATATGATTAAAAATATTTCAAATGCATCAGGAATAGTTGCAGGTTTTTCACAGAGAAATTCTGAACTAATTGGAAAATCAGTACAAGATGTAATTGTTGAACCAGCAAGGAAACATATGATTCCTGGATTTGATATAGTTAAAAAAAATGCATTAGTTGCAGGTGCATATGGGGTTACAATCAGTGGTGCAGGACCATCAGTAATAGCATTTACAGATAAAAAACATGATGCAATGAAGATTTCTAATGCAATGAGACGAGGATTCAAAGCTGCAAAAAAAGATTCTAATGTTTTTGTATGTAAACCAAGTAAAGGTCCAATAATCAGAAGGTAACAAATGAAAAAAGCAGTAATTATTCTAAGTGGAGGTTTAGATTCAGCATGCATGATGTCATATTTAAAAAAAGGATACCAGTTGTATGGAATTACATTTGCATATGGTCAAAGAGCATCTGAGGAGATAAAGGCTGCAAAGCGTATAGCAAAGTTACTAAAACTAAAAGAGCATAAAATTCTCGATATCGGTTTCATG
>Ga0315333_10000351_pt1 | contig 14497 bp, 9 predicted proteins | sample M120034915metaG_FD_204521 | JGI IMG/M metagenome (GOLD analysis project Ga0315333, IMG submission 204521) | Ammonia-oxidizing marine archaeal communities from Monterey Bay, California, United States - M1 200m 34915 | ecosystem: Environmental > Aquatic > Marine > Intertidal zone | place: USA...
AGTTCGGGATCGGTCTAGTGCTAACGCTGTTCACCGGCCCTCTTTACACGGTCTACTTCCTAGCGACCTTGATCCCAGATATCGCAGTCAGCGTCCGTCGGCTGCACGACATCAACCGATCGGGGGGCCTTGTGTTCCTCGGTTTGATCCCTATCGTTGGTTGGATCGTCCTGCTGGTGTTCGCCGCGCAGGAGGGCACTAAGGGCCCCAATGACTACGGAGTCGAGACAGTTGATACTGCCGCTTGAACGCTAGGACGATACTGCCGCTTGAACGCTAGGACAGAGTTGCTAGGTCGAGGTCGGGAGGGGAGTTGATGGGTGCTCTGCGTCGATTGATTAGTCGCCTGTTCCTCTATGGCGGAATTGGCGTTGGGACTTTCGTCGCAGTCGCCGTGGTTGAGTCGCTTGCGACCAGGTACCTCCTGGACGAAGCTCTCGACCTTTCTTTGTGGCAGAAACTGGCAGCCCTTGCTGTGGTGTTGGTCCTTATGGCGCTTCTTCGACGACGGGTTCGAACTCCGCGTCGAGAGCGTGGGATCCGAGCTGCCCTCAAGGCGTTGCGCTAGCCGTCAACCGCCGTTGGTTCAGAGCCAGCCCTTCCGACGGAAGAAGGTGAATTGGACAATGGTGATTAACAGGATCATTAGCCAGGCCATGAGGTAGCCGTTGAGCCAACCAAACTCCGGGAAGTATTCGGGGTCGATGTTCATCCCATAAAGCCCGACTACGAACGTTGGGAGGAGCATGATCGATGCGATTGCCCCAAGTCGATTCCCGGCCTGCGCCTGCTTCCTTTCAAGGTAGTTCGAGAGGTTGTCGGTCAAGACGTTCATCATGTCTCGCCCATACTCGGCGCGACTTCGAGCATGACGGAGGTGCTCAGCGACGTCGATCAGATAGATCTCAGTCGACCTTGGAAAGATTTCAACTTCTACCCCATCAACTTGCTTCTTGAGGTCGAGTCTGTCGTCGATGATCTTTTCGGCGACGTTTAGAGTTGGGGCGATGATCGTCTCAAGTTGCAGGTAGATGTTCCGGAGCCGAGCGATTTGCTGGCGACAATCCGATGGAGGTTCATGATCGTGGTTCAGGAGGTACTCGAGCTGGTTTGTCCGCTCGTGGGCCTCGTCGACCAGACGATCAAGTTGGTTGGTGATGATCTCGAGGAGGAGCCAGATGCAGTCACCGCTGGGAAGCTGGCGGTTATTGGCGTCTTCGGCAGTTATTGAGAGGTCCGGCATTGGGATCGCGCTCGGTCGGTCGGTCGGTGCCTGTGTGACCGAGACGAAGCGGTCAAAATCGATTATGACCCGGATGCCAACGGTGCCGACTTCGTCTACAACAGCGTCGTACACCGGGTATGCGAGCTCGCCAAAGAGGTATGTGTCATGTGATTCGAGGCGAGGGAACACTTCGTCCGAGAAGCTTCGTATCAGGCGAAGTCGATTGTCCGCAATGGGGTGAAGGTTTCCTGGTAGGACCGATTGAAACTGCTCCTCTGTCGGGTCTGCGAAGTCGTTCCAGATCAGATTGGGCATAGGTAAACCTCAGCTCTCATTCGCTTACACGACGGACTCAGAGTTGTCCTCACCGTCGCCAACGGGACCACCGGGCGAGGCCTGCGCTGGGTTGCCGGCGTCGCTCGATCCGCCGTTCTCCCGGTACCCGGCAAGCAGCCTTGGCTCTATTGCAGGGGAGAGGACGACTCGAAAGGTGGTGAACACGAGAGCACGTCCAGGACGAACATCGGCCGCTACGAAGAGCGGCGGGAGTTCGTTACCGTTCGATCTGTCTTCCGGGAGTGACAGCTCGAGGTTGTCAATTTTAAGTCGCAGAGCCCTCGGGTCGTTCCCAAAGATCTCCGGCCTGAAGTCCTCCACCTCAGTGAGAGGGGTACCTAGCGCTCGGAGGAATTCTTCGGGGCTACATCCGTTTAGGGCTCTACCGGGTCCAGTAACTGTCACTGGTGAAATGAGGTCATCCAGTGGGGTATCGCTCAGACGCGTCACGATGGCGTCGGTGTGGACCCTGTTCACAGCCGAGTGAAGTCGGTCACTCGTCACACGGATACGAAAGTCCTCCCGGGGTGAAAAGATCTCTTCGTTGGTCCCGGGGATTCTGGCCCTGACAGCACCAGCTGGGCTGTTGTCCGATTCTGGTTCGAGTGCTCCTCCTCCGGTCCAGAGCACGTCCTGCTTGTAATCGCCTTGCCACTGTGCCCTCATCTGGAGAAAGGCTTCAGAAAGCCATTTTGGCTTGAAAGATGTCAGACGGGCCTGCATTTGCGCCCTCGTGATCTGTTCCTGATTTGGGACGGACGTCGACAGGACGAAGGACTGGGGACGGTCGATCGTTGCCATCTCATCAGAGGCTTCACCGGCATCGAGCAACGAGCCGAAAGGCCGGTGAACAACAGTCCGGATTACTGCCTGCCAATCGTAGAACTGGTCGCGGGTGTTAATCAGTCGAGCGAGCTCGGTCGAACTGTGTTGGATCTTCAGCAGAGCGGCCTTTCGGGTCCGAAGGCCGGCACTCTGAAGGGTCTGGACACGGGCCAACTCGCGGGTAAGGACGAGCCCGCGTGTGAGGAGGCCAACAACAGCACCCGCGAACGGAATGAGGATCCAGAAGAAGGGGAAGAAACTGAAGAGGAGGTTCACGACAGTTCCCAGCCCGGTGAGTATGGAGAGTGCCAGGTTTCGAAGAGTCGCCAGCCGTAGCTTGGCCTGGGCGGCCTGAACCTCCTCCATGGAACTATCAGGTGCCTCTCGTTCGAGCATGCCATCAGCGAGGTTCTTGCGGGCATCGTCAATTCCCGTAGCGAGGTGGCTGCCGACCTGCCAGAGGAGGCAATGGCGGCGCACCACTATCCAACTGCGCCAGCGATCCTGGAGCGAGAGGACGATCGTTCGCGATGGATCCTTGTCGGGAATCGGGAGTGAAGACTTCCGAGCACAGATGTGGCCAATGTTTACGAGCAGTCCAGAAGGTGTATGGCGGTAGCAGACACCGTGGTGGAAGGACGTTCCACAATGGTCACAGCGCCCCTCGGCCTTCCATGGCCCGTCAATCAGTTCGTGTTCTCGAAGGGCGTCCTTATGCATTGCCTGATGGGTGCCGTACTGGTCGGGGACCACGTCGGAGGGCCCCTGATAGAAGGCGGCGACTGCCAGGTAGTTGGTTGGATCGAACTCCGAGTGGTCTGGTCGGTGGTATTCCGGGTGGGAGGCATCGTCGGAGACTTCCGCCTCCTGGTCAGGCTTACTCGGAGCGCCTGAGTCCATGCGGAGGTCTGTAGACGGATCGTCGCCGGTGTCGTCTCCGTCAGCGAATCGGGTTAAAGCGGCGTCTACGGCCCGCGCATTGACGACATCCATCGAGCCGATCTCTGATAGATCGGTGTCCAAGTCGAGTAACTCGAGTTCGAGATCTGACAGACTGAACGTCTCGTCGTCTGGTGCCGGCCCGACAGCTGCCGGGTCGAGGTAGAGAAGGCGCTGTGTGTCGTGCATCGGAGTGGGAACCCCTTCGGGAAGGTCGCCTCCATCGACGAGGCTGAAGGCAGCCTCCCGGAGAAGAACCCACGGCTTCGGATCAGGTATCGCGGGTGGCCCCGTGTCCGGCATTCCCACCTCTTGGAGCCGAAAGAGCAGGTTGTCGGACTCATTGTTGGACATTCCGGGGCGGAACCTCATGACCACTCTGGAATTCTCACCGAACGTGAGGTGCTGGGCTGCCGCAGCAACTCCCTCACCAACCCGTGTCGCGACCTGGTCGATCACCAGTAACGGGGCCTTCTTGGCTGCTGCGATGAAGTTGCGGAGGAATAGGCGAAGGCCTTGGAGGAGTCCGATCTCGGTTGCTCGATGTGCGGGAGGCGCCTGGAATCTCCGAAAGGCGAAGCCGCTCGCATTGGCGATGCCTGCCGAAACCTCTAGTCCGATCGGTGAACGGTGAGAGGCCGGAATGGCGTTGATGCCCGGTGGGACGATCCACGGGCCGCTCTCCGGAAACGCACCGGCGAGCACGTCGTCGACCATGTGCCCGGAGTTGACTACCCGAAGTTGGCCCCTGATCAGGCGTGCCGGGGTGACATTTCCAGTCGGATCATCGTGCAGGCTGAGAACCGGCTCTTCCATCCAGCGGAATCCCCCCGCAACGAGAAGGGCGATCAGCAAGCAGGCGCTTGGCTGGTTGCGAGTCCGAAGTGGGAGGACTGCTACCGCCGAGTCGGCGATCAAAACGAGATCGTGAAGGAAATGGGCATCCCAGCGCGGATCGAACAACTCTGGTCCGAAGACGCCATCTGGTTCTGCGCAGCCGACGGTGTAGGCACGGAACTCACATCCACTGAGGAACGCCGATCGGACAGCGTCGAGGAGCTCCAACTCTCGATCACATCGAGTGCTCTCGATAGAGCTCAATTGGCCAGTCCTTATCGAGGCAAAAGTGACCGCTGGCCACATCTCACCGGTCAGAACCTCTTCGAGCGTGCACGTGGTACTGCCTTGCGCACGGACCCAGGTGACGGGAGCTTCAAGGTCTCTCCCCGCATCTGCCAGGTCTATGAGCGCAACCGCGTCCATGTGGTCTTCGGTAGCCCACTGATGAAAGGTCTCGCCGAATTTCGCGTCCGGACCGGTTAAGTCCGCCGCGAGGATCGTGAGGTGTCGTGTCTCCGCCGCAAGGGGAATTACAGGGGTTGCGATGTTGTCTGTCACACGACGGATCCGGTTGACCGAGTGTGCAGAGAAGTCAGAACCTCGCTGTAACCACGAATTAGGTCGTCGACCATCTCGTGGGTCATGGCGTCCTCAGGTTCTACGACGCCAACCGACTTTCGGAACTCCGTACCTGCGAAGGGCATGGCCTTAACTCTTTCGAATCGTTTAATGTTCGCTTCGAGGTACGTCACCAGATTGGTAGTTCTTTCCTCCTCAGTTTCCCCACAGGCCTTCTTGTAACGGTCCTGGTCCTCTGCGGTAAAGGGAACGGTTCCCTCTCGCACGAAAGTTTCGGCCTCGTCGTGGAGCATGTACACCCTTCCCGAGCCCTCACCCAGGTGGTAGAGGCGCTCATAAGCGGCGAAGGCCCATTGGTGTTGAACTGAGACCGTGCCGTAGCATTTGACGAACGCTTCCATGAGCGCCGGCAAGATGTTGTCTTGGCTGACGTCGGTTAGCAGCGGGAATGGGAATCGGAGCGGACCACCGGTCCCTGTGATGCTCACTTCTCTTGTCGGATCAGCAGTGGCATAGCCGAGCATGCGGGCCACGGCAAAACCCCTGATCATGGCGAGTCGCGTGTGATCTGGAAGGGGAATGAAGTCCTCGAGGGTCTTCGTCCGGCGGAAGCGCCAGAAGCCACCTTGTAACGCTCCCTGCTGATGGCCGATTTCATTGAGCACTTCGCCCAGAGGTTGCACGAATGAATCCACGATCATCGGGTGGAACGGGTATTCGATGAACGATGAGATGAGAACCGATTCCCGGTCGTTGTCGGAGAAATGCGCCCCGGGGCCCATGACTCCTTCGACGATCTCCCTGGCGGGATCACCAATATTGAACGGAAACCCCTGAATGAGCGGCTTCTCCTCGATCATCGGATGACTCGTGTGGATCACAGCGTTGAGCCCGTCGTTGAGTTCGACGAGGGGCGCAGACTGGTTCTTGGCCTCAAGGAGCTTCTGGCGAAACGAGTTGAGACGCCTTGTATGGTCGCTTATGGGTCTGCCGTTCGCGTCCGTCGATCTCAGGTATGCCCCGAGTCCTTCGGAGAAGTGGCGCGACATCCGGCTGGCAGGACGATTCATCCAGCACGAAACCCGGTCCTGCATCTCCTCTCCGGTGCAGGCAGCAATGATCTGAGGGGTTGCTCCCGGTACCCACTGGGGTGATTCTGACTTGGACCACAGGATCGGCGAGACGTTGTGCTGCTCGTCCAGCGGAAAGCCACCCATGTTGACGAGGTATCGGGTGGCGTCGATCGAATTGCTGGGCTGGTAACCGCTATCTGCGGCGAGTTGTGTCGCCTCTTCGGCCAATTCCTCGATCGCTGCTTCCCAGCCTTCAACGTCCTCGAGGAAGAATTCCAGCGGTGACGGCCTGAAGCTTTCTTGAATACCACCCCGGTAGGTCGGCCAGCTTTCGACCAAGGCGGGCTGCCCATCTATCTGAGTTACCAGACTATGGACTCCTCCGTGTGCTTGGCTGATCTGCGCCTCCAGGGCTTTGAGAATCTCGTTGGCTAGCGCCGTCATGGCGTTTGCTGCGGATTTCCGGCGGCTGGCTCGCCATTTGAAGAGGATCGACTGGGCAAACTGGTTGAAGGCTGCCTGCACCGGTGCGGCTTCGAAGTTGAGCGCGCCATCGGTTCCGGTGTTTCTAAGGGTGCTCTTGGCCTCCTCATGCTTGGCGGCCGCTTTCTGTAGATCTTCCGCCGACTCTTGGAGGACTTCGGCCGCGACTTGAAGCACCTCGTTGATGGCTTTACCGACTAGGAGTTCTCCAACCTTGAGGCCATAACGGCTAATGCTCTGGGAGGTGACCTTGAGAATCCGTTCGAACGACTCAGGACCCCATTCGCCCACGAGGTCATCAAATCCTGAAGTCGCTCGATCTAGAGACGGCCTCTCAACCATCGAAGCCTGAGCCCTAAGCCTCTGGTACCACTCGGGCGGAGTGCCTGACTGCGTTCCAAACGGGAGTTTCAGTTCATTCTTGATTTCCTTGTCTTCTTCAGTGGCGAGAGCTTTGGAGGCAAATCTGTCGGTGATCTGGTTGGCTTCTGTTCCCCGTTCGTCGAGGTGACAGTTGGTTAGGTACTCCTCGAAGCGGAGACTGACGATGGCCTCAAGGACTGCCGCGTCAGTCATATTTTTTGCGTCGTCACCAAGTTCGATTACAGCCTTCTTGTTATGACCCTCGTAGAGCCCATCGAGGACCTCTCTCATGATCAACTTTGACGTGTAGTCCCGGAACCTGTCCCGGCCGATCGAGATTGTGGCCGCGCCAAATGAGGAAACAACCCCTGGCTGGCGGACCGTGTCAAACGGGTAACCGCCCTGGTTATCTGGAGCGTTCATCGCCCAGTTGACGGTGATGAAGTTGTAGATGGATTCCTGAACGCTTATCGAAGAGACCCAGGATCCGAGACATTCACCGACAGCCCGGTAGACGTTGCGTTGATCCTCCAGATCGATGCCATTCAGATTTTTTCGCCCGATCAGGAAGGTCGAGTGAGGGCCTCGGTTGTCTAGCTTTACCTGGGTGGGGATCAGCTTGTCGTGGCTGATCTCTGTGTCCCAATAGGCCGACATGAGTTCGGACATCATGGCCAGGCCGTTGGCGGTCATGGCAGGGTTGGAGTCTGCTTTGAAAATGTCCGGGGTAAAGATGACGGATATCGGAAAGGCGCCGCGCAGGTCAGTACGACGAATCAGATCCACTACGTCGAGAAGGATCCCAGCCCCCGTCCCACCGGCCATTGAACCGAGGACAACGACCATGGGGTCAGGTACTGGTGTACCGGGCGGAACCGGAATACCAAGGTGCTTGGAGACCCGCTGAAGTTCGGGCCCACCGGCATCACAGTCGGAAAATGCGTCTATGACCTTTTGTCGGACCACGGTGCCGAGGGCCAGTACGCCCGCTATCCGACCTACGGCACGCATCTGGCCTGCCCCGGCGAGGAGTGGAACGGCGACGTCAGCCGGGTTTGGACGCCATCCGACCAACTCGTGGTAGCCCGAAGCATCATCACTCGGCCTGTGCTGGGCGAGGAGGGCATCGGTGAGAGCGGGATACGTCCCGAACCTCAGTGCGATGCTCTCGTAGTCTTCAGCAGGCAGCGTGGGAATCTCGCCGGGAGATTCTTGAATATTTAGGGTGTCGAGGCCTATGAACCGCCAGGACTTAGGGACACCACCATCCCAACCGGAGTGTTCGAGACGGCGACGTACATTATCTCGGACGTAACGGACGGCCTTCTGCCCGCTACCCCCGCAACCGATCATGATCACTGGTCGAAGCATTTGTCTGAGATCCCTTCCATACAGGTTTCTTAAGTCTTGGTGTGATTAGCCGATCATGCAAACGGATCGTCTGGATCGTGTACTTGGTCGTCCCATTCAGAGGGCTCTGTGGAGCCCGACGATGTGCTGATCGGCGATGTGCTGGTCGGGGAGTCATCAAACGGGTCGGTGGGGTCCGCTGCAGGCTTGTCGAAGGGGTCGTCATCTCTGTCGGTCCCGTCGGTTCTGGTCTCGTCCGCATCAACGGCACCACTGGACTCGTTGACCTGTCCGGCTTCGATGAGTCGGGGAATCTCCCGGGCTGTCACATCGTTGAGGCGGTCGGATATCTCGTCGAGTTGGTCAGCAGCAGAGGGCCCACCTTCGAATGGCTTGAACACCACGAGAAGTTGAGCGGAGGCGGTTTCGCCGCTCGCCAGAGCGGAGATCACACCAGTGGGGACCTGAAGCACCCAGCATTCCCTAAAAGTGGTACCTACAAGGCCGGCGGATGCTCCAGCTTCCTTCGAGGGTTCAGACCCTTCCGGAGCGATGCAGTGGTTCGTGGCGGCCGTGGCACGGATCACGGCGCGTTGCGATCGGCCGAAACCGGTTTCTTGACGCTCGCCGACGAAGGTCCGAAGCCAACTGATTTCGAACTGGACGCCATCGACTACGGCCCTTGAGTTCCGGCTTTCGAGCTCGGTAGCAAACATGGTCGTTGTCGGGTCGACCGTTAGCGCCCCGCCACCGGCGGCGGACACGGCGCCATCAGGCCCAATGGTCACCGGCAGTGTCTTCCAGCGACTGTTGGGAGCGACGCCGTCCCACCTCGTAAGCCGAGTAGTGAAGAGGGCTCGGAGTAGGACCTGGACGAGCACGAAGAGCAGGAGGAGCTTCAGAAGTTCGAAGATGAAGCCGGCCTTGTTCAGTGGTCGACTCATCTCGAACTCGACCGGGATTGTGTATTCGCGTACCTCACCTGCCGGCTTTGTGTCGGTTCCGCTTATTGCGAGGGTGACATCGAGTTCTACCCTCCGGTTTGCCGTGAAGTCCGTATCCAAAACGGTCTCACAGGTCACGATTTCGCCAGTTTTGACCCGGCACGTCTGCTTTTCGATGGTGAAGGAGCCCTCGAGGTCCTCTGAGGTTGGCGTAACCGAAACGATGGTCACCTCGCCGGTTCCTTGATCGGGGCCCAGGACAAGGGCACTTAGTACGCCAGATTCGTTTTCTTCGATGTCGGTGATTTCTACGCGTTGGATGACGGGGAACCCGGGCCCGGATCGGACGCCAAACTGGATGGTGCTGGGCGTCAGGCCCGGATGCGAGTCCCCGGCGATAGTGGCGGAGGGGGTAACTCGGATTTGCAGGAGCGACAGTGGGCTATCTCCGGCCGCCCTGAAGGAGTCCACAAAGAACTTGGCTGGGATGACCCGCTGGGTACCGGGGTCATAGTCAATGACGGTGGTTGGTCCACCATCAATGAGAGCTTCGAGATGAAGTGACATTTCTGCACGTGGGTTGTCGAACGGCTGGCCATTGGCTGATGCAGTCAGGGTGTGGCCGCGGAACGTCTCGGGGTCTTGGTCGTCTAGAACGCCATCGGGGTTGGTGCGCTCGTAGACGATTCGATCGTGGACCCAGAGGTTGATTGCGCTTGACCCTTTGGCGAGACCTGCTCCTTGGCCGGCCAATATCTGTGGTGTGACCTGCAGGTCAAGTCTCAACAGTGTTTGACCCGTCTTTGCACTAAGCGCTTCAGCCAGGAGATCCGCAGGCAGGATCAGAGGCTCAGAGTCGGAAAATTCTTCGGTAGTGGCGGATCCAAGAGCTTGGTTCTTGGGGGCGGTGCGGAGAGCGACATCGACACCGCCTCTGTCGAACAATTGTCCCCCCTTTGACAGGCGAACTTCTATTGATTCGTAGGATGCGGGGTCTGAACGACTAATGCGAGTTCCTGCCTCGTCGACCAGTTCGACGACCACGATTTCCTGAACCCAGAGTTCCATCGTGCTGGCTTCGAACTCGATCGGCTCGAATGGTCCACGAATCACAATCGACGGTGTCACCGTCACTGACAATTTAAGTTCGTTGTTTGTGCCATCGCTTAGAAGGTCCGCGAGGAGGGCTGCGGGAACCTCACAGGGCTGCCCTGCTGTGACGGGTTCATGTTCCTTCGTTAGGCCCCCAAGACTCCCGGTAAAGGCCAAGGCGATTGGGGGTCGGTGTGTTGCACAGTCGAGCTCTTCCCCTCCGGAAGTCAATCTGAGTCCGACCCCCGAATATGTAGATGGATCTGTGGCGTCGATCCAGTCACGTCCGGCCAGTTCAACACCGACTGCTCCGTTGATGAAGTCGTAGTGGGCTCGGGCGTTATGGGCTCCCGGGCCTTCAAAGCGAAGGTGCCACATGCCGTTCCACACATTCCCGGGCCCGTTACGCACTCCGTGGAGTTTTCGCCAACTCACTGTTGGCGACTCTCCAGAAATCCCGGGTAGGTCCGGATGGATTGGCCCATCGGGTCGGTCGATCAGGATCGGTTCCCGGTTGGGTGGCTCAAGGAAGACCTGAACCCTCTGCCCATCCAGCGATGGCGGCAATTTGAAGACGAGGTGGAACTGGTTCGTCCAGGGGCCGAGATCGAACGGAATGAGGCAGAGGTTGGAGTCCGGCCCACAGGGCAGTGGGTTTTGCAATTCTTCGTCTTCGAGGGTTTCAAAGAGTTTGTCGCCGAGGATTCTGGCGAAGTCCTCGATGAGTTCAGCGGGCCGGTCAGCCTCGTAGAGGTTGCCGGTACCAGGCAATGAGCCGCATTCGGAGTTGCCGAGCTCGAACTTGGCCGAAACGACCTTGTCGCCGGAAGCGATACCTCGCACCAAACTCAGATCCGGAGGATCCTTACCTTCTCCTGCAGCGAAGTCCTTGTTGGAAAGTCCGATGACGATCATCGTGATTTTGCCTCTGCGGAGGGCATCCACTGGCCCCGTCGCAGCGCAGAGGTCTTCTCGGATTTCTACCTTTTCTTCCTCCACCAAGATTCCGTCAACCTTGTTGTCGAACTCGCCGTCGGTGAACCAAACCAACACCCGGCAGCCCTTACCCGACGCGTCGAGTTCGTTGGTTGCGCCCCTGAGCGCCACCGTGTAGTCGGTCCAAGGCCCGGAGTTCCTGGAGCTGTAGTGCCTAGCGAATCCCTTAAGTGTTTCCAAACTGTCCGGCGAGTCGAGGTCGATCCATGACGGGTCGTGCCTGTTGTACGTCTTATGGAATCCGTGGATCGCCACCCGAATGGCGATGTTCTTGTCCTGGAAGTCTCTGCCGAGTCGGTAGAGGGCATCCAACGCTGCAATGGTTCCTTCGACTCGATGGTTGTCCTTGTCCTGATTTATGAGACTTCCGGACTCGTCGATGAGGAAAAGTAGGGAGAGATCGTTTGTGTCTTCCCCGAGGCCACAGTCGGTCAGGCTTGAAACCACCAGGTCCTCGGGCTCCGTCGACTGGGCTGCACTCGTAGGCGCCAGCGTGAATAGTGCGACTGCGGCAAGAAATCCGAGAAAGGCCAGTTGGCCAAGGCGCGATCGCGGTGGTGAGATCACTGCGCAGCTTGCTGAGCAAGTCGGATGATGTGGATCAGGCACACGATGAATGCTGCAATCCGAACCATTCGGACGTGTTGATTAACCTGAAGGCCGGGAGTGGCCACGTAGTTCGGGCTGCCCCTTCTTTGCCGGTCGATGACCGTGACCACCATGCACAAAGCTGTTGTCGCAACTCCGGTGAAATAGCCGAGCCAAAGTTGGCCGAAAGGAATCAGTACGGCCGAAACGGCTAGGGCGGCCGTGCAGGCCCAGGCAAGTCGCGTGGGCGAATGAACGAGTTCATCGACGAACGGTCGGTCAAGACCAATGCTTCCGTCTTCCCAGTCGTTTGTCTCCACCGAAACACCACCAAATGGTTATTCGTCATACCGCGCCAAAACTCGATGGTAGGCCGCAAAGCACTTTTGCATCCACCGCAAGGTCTGAGACCGACTCCCTTGAAGAGATTTCGTGCTTGAATCACTGGCGCAACCGACAGAACAGAAACAGGCAGGAGCCAGAAGTGCCGACGTTTCCACTAACGCCCGCCGACTACAGCAGGAGGGCAGGCGCCTACATCATTGACGTCCTGTTCGTTTTGGTCCCACCGACAGCAGCGTTTTTTCTTGCGGTGTTTTTGGTATTGGTCGGCGTTCCCCTGAAGCTGTGGACCCTGCTCCTGGTGGTCGGTGTTGGTTGGCTGCTCGTTGCTGGATTGTGGAATGACATCATCCGACAAGGAACGACAGGGGCCACCTTCGGAAAGTCTCGGCAGTCCCTGGCGCTCGTTCGATCGAAAACGGGGGAATCGGTAGGTGTCGGTCTGGCAGCTCTCCGGGTCCTTACGTTCTGGGTGTTCAACGGGTTGACCGGAGGGCTGTTCCTGGTGGCTGATCTCCTGACGCCAGCGTTTAACGGACGCAATCAGCGGCTACTCGACATGCTTCTCAACACCCTCGTTGTGGATACGCGCCGGATAGCAGCGTCACACCCTATTGACGGAGGACCGGGATTTGAGGTTGGCGACGTCAGCGATGATCCATTCGCATGAGCCGTTCTCGGCGGCGTTCTCGGCGGCGTTCTCGGCGGCGGTCAGGTGCAGCTGCCTTTGGTTTCGGATTCCGCCTTGTAAATCAGGGCCTCGATGGATTGGGAGTCTTGACGAACTCGCGTGCGCCCAGTAGAAGCACCAAGATTGTTCACCAGCTACCGAGTAAAGGGCTGATACGCCGCCTATTTGGTCGAAAGTCGCTGGAGCCGGGATGGCGCGACTACGAGCTCGCTGCAGCCCAATTCCTTGAGGGACTGGGGTTTAGACGGGTAGAGGTAGGGGCTGGAGGTGCTGACGGCGGGATCGACGTTCGAGTCCAGAATGAGCTCGTTGGTCAGGTAAAAGCACACCAGGCGAAGGTGGGCCGCCCCCCACTCCAACAGATTGCCGGAGTAGCAAGTGTTGAAGGGGTCAACGCAGTCTTCTTCTCAAAGGCCGGCTACACGAAAACTGCGGTGGAGTGGGCCGTTACGGGCGAGGTGGGACTATTTACGATCTCATTCAACGACGGCCACTTTGATGTTCGCGCTGTCAACAGCCTGGCTGATCGGTTAAGGCCCTAGCGGTCGCTGATGGTTGCGGCTTTCTCGATGAGCGGCACTGCGTAACTACTGGGACGGATTAGGCCGAGCACGTCGCCGCCTTCTGTGGCCTCCCGGTCAGATCCACCTGTTGGGATGCCAATGAAGGCGCCGCTCGACTCGGCGAAGGCCGCCCCGCCACTGACACCTGGTCCCATCTTCGCCGAAGTCTTGTAGAAGTCGCCCTCCCAGCCATCGCCTTGGCCGGTCCACCAGCCAGCCTGTTCGCCAGGCGTGATGGTGATTTTTCGTCCGCCCATGCCGGGGAACCCGAAGACCTTGATCCGGTCGCCAATAGCAAGTTCCTGATCGCTGATGGTGATCGACCAGCGATCCTCGATTGAAACCGGATCTCCATGCCGATCAATAAGGCGCACAACCGCAAGGTCGTGGACGAGGTCCGAAGCCTGAGGTATCGGAACGGCGAAGGCAATCCACTCGGGATCTACGTCAGGAGACTTGGCCGCGTAGACCTCTAGATCGCAAGGCTGGCCCCTTTCGTCGAATGCTACGTGCGCATTGGTGAGGACATGGTCGCCACGAAGAACCAGGGTTCCAGAGCCGACCCAGCCACAGTCCGGAGCGGAGAGAAGGACGATCGATCTTGTTAGACGGTCCCAGTCGGTGCTAGAGCCATCGCCGATTAGCCGCGGAACAGTAAGCAGGACGAGGACGATCGCGACTCCAGACAGGAGTATCCAGCGGGGAATTCGAAGGCGATGAATCCTTGGGATCCGAGGTGAAGTCGAAGAAGACCTGCGGGCCACCGTGTCGGAAGAGTCGAAGAAGGGATCGGACGCCTCCGTTCCGGTAGTTGGAATTTCCTCAAAGGGATCGTGATTGGTTGCGTCGCTCTGCTCAAGGCCTTCGTCGAATGTGTCGGCGAAGGGGTCACTTGCATCCTTTGAGTCCCAGCCGTTTCCCATCCCCCGGCAGTCTTCCATTTCCCGGCCTTCGAATGTTCGGGTCCTTGAATTTGGAGTTTCTCTTGGCCTTCCTCATGCGTATCCGAGCTTGAGGGCTTCTGATCTCAGGACCAACACTGCTTGTATCTCTATACCTCGTTCACTTCTCGACCAGTGTCGAGTTAACGATGGGGTAGGGGCTCGTGCGTTGCTCCCAGCGTTGCTCCCAGAGGGCGTTAGTACTGAAAACGAGAGCACCGCAGGTCGTTGACCTGCGGCGTCACGTGGAGCTAGAGGGAATTGAACCCTCGACCTCTTCCATGCCATGGAAGCGCTCTCCCAACTGAGCTATAGCCCCGAGGAGCC
>Ga0315333_10000363_pt1 | contig 14297 bp, 14 predicted proteins | sample M120034915metaG_FD_204521 | JGI IMG/M metagenome (GOLD analysis project Ga0315333, IMG submission 204521) | Ammonia-oxidizing marine archaeal communities from Monterey Bay, California, United States - M1 200m 34915 | ecosystem: Environmental > Aquatic > Marine > Intertidal zone | place: USA...
TCCCCATCCTGAAGCTCCAGTACTCTATCGATAAGGTGCTTCATGTTCACCCCTGCGATTTGAAGCAAGCATAATGCTTCCCCTACTGATTGGGCCCAAAGGGCCCATTGTTAGAGTCCAGATTACTGTTCCAGAAGTTGTTTTCTTGTTTCAATAAATCGAACAATGAAAGTGTAAATTCCACCCCAAAATGATACTGCCAAAGCAAGAGTCATGCCGTTAAGTTCTGGATTGCCTAATAATGCCCAATGTGCGTATTCATGTGCTGTAGTGATGTCGATTCCAGTTGCTCCTGTTCCGACTTGCCAAGCCGCCCACACCAGACCAGCGAGAGTTATAACGAGACGGTCTGCTCGAGAGAAACCGCCGTAAATTCGTCCCAATCCAACTGATTGAGCCTGAGTTCCCATGTATGAACCAAGAAGGGTTAGCAATGCTGCGGCGTAACCAGCCATTGGGTCTAACACTAATGCAGCATTGTATCCAATTGCGACAAGTATTCCTACATCGACGATACGATCAATTGTGTGATCAAGAAAATCACCATATGGTCCATCTGTACCTTGGTGACGTGCCAAAGCCCCATCTAATGCATCGAAAACTCCGGCAATCAATACTAATGCTACAGCACCCAAAATCATCATTGCACCTGATTCATTGTCGGTTGCAGTAGCAAGTAAGTAGAATGCAATAACTGAAATTAGTAGAGAGGTCCAAGTTAGTACTGCTGGGTCTAAATTGCCGAGTCTGACAACAATAGGCTGCACGGCCTTTGTCCAAGTATCTCGCATTTTCTCAAACATCTAATCACCCAACCCAATCTATTACTGCCTCAGGGCTCATTGGTTTGAAGCCATCTGAAATCCAATTGAGAATGTCATCAACTACCTCTTCTACGCTATTTTCGGTTGTATTAAACTCCATCCAAGGAGAATTCCTTTCTTTTTCATTCCACGCCCCTCCTAAGATTTCCCACTCTACATTACCAATTATCTTCGTCTCAGAATAGTTGCGTTGCTCAAGTCGAGTACGCAATATTTCTGGCTCGCATCGAAGAACCACTACGGCATCGGTTGGAAGATAATGTGATAGATGCCCATCGATTATCACCGGTTCTTCTGGTGGTGATTTCCACGATTCTTCAAGATATTTGAGTAATAATTCGATATCAACAGGCCTAGCATTATCTGTTTTATCGATTTCATCCAGAGCACCTGCCTCTGCTGCTAGTTCTTCGATGCTGATGACATCATATCTAGAAGCACTCAGTAGCCTTGAAACCGTCGATTTTCCTGTGCCTGGTGTCCCAGTCAGTGCTATCCTAGGGGTGGTGCTCACGATTCCTCCGCCCCGTAAAGAACGAATGAACGCACCGATGGGGAAGCGTAACATTGACCAGTTTGTTTCCCTCGCGTAGGCACATGAGTGAGTCGGTCAGTGTGATGAAGGCGTTGGATCCACGAGAGACAAAACTGAATATTCTACTTCTGGCAATCCCTCTAACCTGCTATTTCCGATACATCGAACATGACTCAACACTTGCTTTCTTCACATCTATGATTTCAATAATGCCACTAGCATTCTTGATGGGAAGAGCCACTGAAGAAATTGCTCTGAGAACATCAGAGTCATTAGGAGGCCTGTTGAATGCAACCTTTGGAAATGCCGCTGAATTTATCATCGCTATTTTTGCTATTTTTGCCGCATATCAAGGAATTAAGAACGGCACTGACGATGGATTAGAGACCGCTGAGACGATGGTGCATTTGGTTCAAGCAAGTTTGATTGGAAGTATTCTTGGTAACCTTCTGCTAGTATTAGGCTTGGCGTTCGTTTGGGGTGGAATTCATTTTGAGGAACAAGAATTTTCTGAGACCCAAGTTAGTTCAAATGGTTCATTATTGCTGTTAGCGGTAATGGTTCTGGTAATCCCTACAGTGTTTCATGAAGCAGTTCCCGGAGATGAGGGTTCGTTAGGTGTGAAGAATCTCAGCCATCTAGCTGCCCTTATTCTATTGGCTCTCTATGGATTATTCCTTTACTTCCAATTCAAGTCACATTCTCATCTATTCGCGACGGATGGTTCTCACAATGAAGAGCCTGAGATGACAAAAAAGGGCGCCATCAGATTATTGGTACTTGCTACAATTTTTGTCTCTTGGATGGCTGAAATTCTAGTTCATTCTGTGGAATCAGCCGCTGATGACGTGGGCCTACCACACCTATTCATCGGCGTAATATTGCTACCACTATTCGGAAATGCGGCCGAGCACTTCACTGCCGTTACAGTTGCTGCAAAGAACAAGATGGATTTATCATTCGCAATAGCAGTGGGTTCTTCTACTCAAATCGCTGTTTTCGTGGCTCCATTAATGGTAGTAATCGCTTGGCTCCTAGATGTGCCACTAACCTTTGAATTTGGGATATTGGAAACAGTATCTGTATTCCTCGCAGTTATGATTACCAATTTGATTGCTCAAGATGGCAAGTCAAATTGGCTTGAAGGCGCCATGCTACTAGGCACATATGTGATCCTTGGTGCAGCCTTCCTGTTCCATCCTTAATATTCGATTAATACCATTTGAGTGGAATCAATATCTCATTTCTTCTCATGAAAGGAAGTGTAGTTGCTGGATTATCATATACAGCGAGTATTGGTTCTCCTGATGCGATATATCCAGCTATTTTCAAACCCTCTTCCAACTTCTTTACTTTTCTCAAACACTTTTTTCTTCCGGTAAAACCACTAAATTTGATTGCTGCCATTACCTGTCCCTTTACTTCTGTTATCATAACTTCAGAATTATTAGGTAATGGCAGATCTGAGATTGTATACTCAGATGGCATGGTGAATGCCATCATACCATAATTTTCTTCTTTCCAAAGATGAACTGGTGCCGTCATAGCAATTTGCTGTGAATGTTCATTTTTACCAAATATGTATCCAGCGATTTTCCTGAAACCTTGGCTAGAATCTTTCCTATCAATATCACTCATCGAAACTCTTGCTTGAATTGTATCTGAGTAATGTCGCACTTCAAATCTACGATGTTCTTCTATTTTCTCGAATTTTGGCTCCTCTAGAGTTTCAGTCATATATATCTCTCCTCAATCAATTATTACTAATCATAGATGTTACTCGAATTGAGCTTGGTTTTCTTGGAGGCTCACTAAAACCAAAACAAGCATTAATTTGGAAATCCGACATCTCACCAAGATTCTCTTCTCCTAATTCTGCAGTCGCACACCGAATCTTGGAAATTTTTTTCACACAATACCATTCTTTTCTTCCGTTGTTGGTAATTCCGTATGTCTTAGTGCCAAAAATAAATCCTGCAAACAAATTTTCAATTTTGGCAATAAACCATCTTGGTCGAGGGAATGGAAGTATTATCCCTCCTATCCACTCCATATTTACAACTAAATCATCAGCCTCCACTTTGATTTTGTTAGTTCCTCTTTCCACATTAATTGGAATGACCCTAACCTCTTCAAATGAATATAGAGAGGATACATAATCTGCATGTTCCTTGCTCGGAGCGAATAGGATTCGAGTTCCATCCGGTTTAGCTAGCATGACATTTGTGAATTCCCCAAGTGGTGAATTATGCCAATCTCCAATAACCACTCGATTCCCACTAGAGAATCCAGAGGATGAGACCCTACCTTCAAAAGTTTCCAATCACTTTGCCCCGAGTGTGCGAAAGGTCGCATATTATTGAATGACTGCATTCTTGCAATTCATAATTCAGAATAATAATCGGTCGCAGCAATCTCAATTGCTTCTGCAGCTGCCTTCTCATTTATGGTAAGGGTCACACCATCGCGGCGCAATGCTTCACCATCGACAAACACATCCAATACTGAACCACCTGAATAGAGGACATTTGCTAGAAGTCGTCGTCCATCTCTTCCAAATGGCCTCATTCTGATATCGTCTAAATTCCAAGTGACCCAGTCTTTCGAATCCTTAGTTGCAAGTTGCCAAGTTTCCAATGGGTCAAGCACCCGAGCATTCCAGTGGTCATGTTTCTGAACTAAACTAGCAGCCTTTGCCTCAGCACGCATGTCAAGAGAGTTATTGCTAGCCGAACCATCTGTTCCAAGACGAACATCAACTTGGGCGTCTTTCATTGCAGGATACGACATAGTTCCACCGCAAGCGAGTTTTTGATTCGAGGTAGGGCAATGTACAGCGTGAGCATCGTGTCCTGCAAGAATTCTCATTTCTTTCTTTGTGACCCATCCGCAATGAGCACATACAGTAGTTCCATCAGTGAAGTAATCTAGTGAGTCTAGATATTCGATGGGATACATCCCAGTTTCAGCATGGCAGTCGGCCACTTCCTTTCGGGTTTCAGAGGTGTGAATTTGAAGTGTGCATTCAGTTTTCTTTGCTAAATCAGATGCCTTGCGTAGGATTTCTTCATCGCAAACATAAACGGAGTGTGTTCCAATACCATACTCTATCCTTCCAGGTCTTGGCCCTTCTCCTTTGATTAGTGATTCCATATGTCGAAGCGCATCTCCTGAACCGTCCTCAAAGTTAGGTGTCAAGCCATCTGTAACCGGGCCACAAAGAATTGCTCTTACCCCAGATTCTGCCAATGTATTACCAATTGTCTCGGTGTGAAAATACATATCACAGGCGAAAGTAGTTCCTGTTGCAATCATTTCTGCCGCAGCCGCTCTAGTTCCTATTTCAATAAGTTCAGGTGTGAGATTTTTTTCGACAGGAAATATGGATTTTTCCAACCATTCCATTAGTGGTAATCCTTCGCCCATCCCTCTGTTTAGAGTCATAGCGAGATGTGTGTGCCAGTTTTGGAAAGAACGTGTAATCAATCGGTTACTTCCATCAATAGTCTCGATTACATCCTCGTCGCCTTTGCTAGTGCTGTAACTACCATTGGAATTTAGGATGAAATCACCCTTCTGAGTAACTCCATCATGATCGATTAGCCAAGCATCCGCAATGCGTCGCCCCTCCTCGCCCATGGAGTTGCGAGTTACTCACTTGACAAGAAGTCATTCACTTACTCGGCAGATGGCTGAGAGTTTACTGATCACATTACCAGCAGCATCTACTAAGCTTGCTTCAACTCTATCATCAACATGCATTTTCCCTACTCCTTTTGGTGTTCCAGTCCAAATCAAGTCCCCTGGAGTAAGGTCATACCAGCCCTTGAGATGTCCAATTAAATCAGCAACGCTGTGAATCATTAGTGAAGTTGAATCGTCCTGCCGCATTTCTCCATTAACCGATAAACTGACTTGCATTATTGTATCATTGTAAGGAGCCCATGTGCCAAGTACTCCACTACCTCTGAATGCCTTTCCTTCTGTCCAAGGCCAACGCTTGTTTTTGGCATGTGTCTGTCTAGTTCGATTAGTTGTATCACAACCAACACACATAGCTTCAGGTTCCAAATTAGGACCTAGGCGGATTACCATCTCGACCTCATGATCTATATGCTCGTCAGCACGCAAAAGTTCGATGAAATTATTCCCATTTTCATCTGCTTCAACGTGTGCACTTGCAGGTTTTAGAAAGAATCGGGGATACTCATAGGACACGTCTCCACCAATTTCTTTTGCATGTCCAGCATAGTTACGAAAGCAGCACCAACCCAATCCCATGACTAACCCTCTCCTAATAGGGAATTAATCCAATCGCTCATTCAATTCCACATTCCAAGAGAATCTCTCAAAGCATCCTCGAGATTCTCATGAGTGAATTTGTAACCTGATTTCTTTAATCTATCTGGTAAAACATGTTGTCCTTCAAACAGAAGCGGGCCGGCTAGTTCTCCAAAGAGAATTCTCATTGAGATTTTTGGAATTGGAGCAAATGCTGGCCGGCGCAATACACGACCAAGAGATTTTGCAAATGACTTCTGTTGAGAAGGGTTTGGCGCAGTCAAATTGTATACCCCTTCTGTGTTTTCACTCAATGCTAGGTGATGAATCGCATAGATTTCATCATCCATCGAGATCCATGACATCCATTGTTTTCCATTACCTATTGAACCCCCTGCTCCTAACTTCCATGGAAGCAACATTCTTCCTAATGCTCCACCTACTGCAGACAAGACGATACCGTTTCGAATATTGATTACTCTAATTCCGGCTTCACGTGCCGAATCAGCATAAGATTCCCATGCGATCGTTGTTTCAGTGAGAAATCCTTCACCCGGATTACTTTCCTCTGTGAGTATTTCATCACCTCTATCACCGTAATATCCTATTGCGCTTGCAACAATGAATACATCAGGCTTGTTCTGAACTTGACTTAGCGCATCTGATAACAGCGTGGTTGATGATTTTCTTGATTCAATGATAATTTCCTTCCGCTTCTTTGTCCACCTTTTGTCGCCAATTCCTGCACCCCCTAAATGGATTACAATATCGAAGCCATCAATTTCCGAGGAGTCAATAATTTCATCCTTTGGATTCCAAGAAATTTCTTTCTCCCCCTCTCTTACCTCTCTACGAACTAGTCGCCAAACATCATGCTCGCCAGTGTCCAAAAAAGCAACTAGTTGAGTTCCAATTAGTCCTGAAGAGCCCGCGATAAGAATTCTTTTTCGTGGCAGATGTTCAAATTCTGAATGTCGTTGAAGGTCACGAATCAGTCGGAGTTCTCTAGCGGTGAACATACGCTCAATTCTTCTTCTCATTAGTTGTCCACCAAGAATTGAATCAGCAAAGTTTCCCAGAGCTCCAAATGGTGCTTGGTATGTGACATGATCTCGAACAGTTGTTTCTCCATTTTGATGTGTAAACTGGTGATCATGCTCCCATGATCGAAATGGCCCCTTAATCATGCGATCTGAGAAACTATTTGGTGGGTTATAATCCGAATGCTCAGCAACCCAGGTCATTTTTATTGGTCCGAACGGGAAACGAAAAACACGTTGAGAACCATCAGTTAATGAGTCGTCTGCACGAACTTCTTCTGAGACTTCCCAAGGGGGCATCAATCGTCTGAACGAGCCATTATTTTCAAACCAAGAGAATGTTTTTTCTAAATCTGCTTTTACTATTGTATTGTGTTCATATTCTGGCATTTACTCACATCCTAGATTATCAAATCTATTTTTTCTACATTGAATTTATTCCAATGTTTCCTAAATTGTAAAAATGAGGGTGCAATTATAATGCTTGCAATTAATGCTAATCCAATCATTACGGCACAGAATAATCCAAAGGTTGTAAAGAATCCCATTTTAGACTGCATTATAATCAGGAATCCAGAAATATCCGAAATCGCGGAACCGAATAATGCAAGCCCCGAGGAGCGCCCAACCACGGCTATTGCGTCAGAGTAATCTAAGCCTTTTGCGCGCTCTTCACGGAATCTTTCAATGACGTGAATAACATAATCAATCCCAACTCCGAGAGATATTGCTGCAATTGATACTGTAACCATATTCAGTCCATATCCAAAAATCTCAACAATTGCGTACAGCCAAATAATAATTGCAGTAATAGGAATCGTTGTTAACATAGCATAGATGAATCCATCTAATCCCCAATAGAAAACCATTAATCCACTGAATAATATTGCAAATGGTAACATGTTTATGCCAAATAATATCCAAGACATTCCCGAAATAATTCCTATTGGCACCAATCCAAGAAGAACCTCTTTTCTTTCAACTGAATTCTTTCTTGAAGTTCTGAATCCCCACCATAATGTCAATGTACAAAGGAATAGGCCTAGTACCAGAGTTTCTTGCATTTGATCTTGCATAGAATCCGCTGCGATAAAACGAACTATAGGGTCTCCAGTTGGTATAGCCCAAGTCACTGGAAAAGATTGATTTTCAAATCCCGAATCAATAGGAGATCTTTCTGAAAGTGGGGTTCTTGATAAATTCTGAAGAGGAACTAAGTCAGAGTGTAATTGTTCTAGAGCCGGTTCTACAAGAGCAAATTTTTCAGGGCTTGTAATTCCAAATCTAAGACTTGTACGAATATATTCAGGAGACTCTCCATCTACAGTTAGCCAGGTTCTTTCAGGGTCAATTTCATCATTGCTTTGTAAATACTCGGCGGTTATTGAAGGAGGTAGTTCAGGGTATCCACCACTGGCTGGAACTCCATGTATCAAGATATATCCATAGAGGAATAGTAAACATGATTTATCTTCTAAAGATGGAATATAAGCCCAGTTATTTACTGATAGGGCGAAGACACGAGTTGCCTCGCAACCAGTTCCTCCATCTTCTATTGTGTGATCCCAGCCAGCCTCATTAAAGGCAGTCATATTCCATAGCATTGCTGCTTGAGTGTACATCAATATTTGATCTAAAGCAATCAATTCGACTTCGCCTGAAGGGATTCTAGAAATCTGATTTGGATCTCCTTCTCCATGACTATTCATATTGATTCTAATCTGACTAATAGCCTCGATAATGCTTGGATTGGCAATATCTCCTTCAACTAATATGTAGCCAGGTTCACCATCTTCAAATCGTTCATTAACTAGACTAACACCAACCGCGAAATCAGAATCTTCATCAAGGAAATCATCAATCTGGAAATCACCTTCCAAAGACAACATCTTCGGAACCGCTGCTGATGAAATAAGCAAAACAATTAGAATTATTGGTATTGCATTTCTATGAGCTCCTTCAGTTACATAAGCCAGCCATTCCTTTGGAATTAGATGAATTGTTGAATCCCCTTCACTAATATCGAATCCTTTAGAATCTAGCATTTGATCCATATCTAGGCGAAGTAGAGGCATCCATATTCCAGTTAAAATAAAGGCCGCTAATACTCCGAGCCCTGCTTCAATTCCAAATGAGCGCAAGGCGACAATATCCGATGTTAGATTTGCAAGAAAAGCAACAATTGTGGTAAAACTAGTCAGCATAATTGCGCGACCAACTTTGGATAGAGATTCATTCGCAGATTTTTCTGGATCTCGCCCTAACCTTCTCTCCTCTTTGTATCTATGAAGGACATGTAGACTGTCATCTATTCCTAATGCTAGTACGAGTATAGGTAAAAGATTCGAGAATTGAGATCTTGAGATGAGTGTGAACCCATACTTCTCACCAAGTAGCATTAGCCATCCGATGGATCCTTGCATCCACATCAGAGATAGAACAAGTCCTAGACCTACAAGTACAACATCTGAAACTCTCCTGAGACTTAACCATAGGATTATGATTACTGCAATTGCCATTAGACCAAGAAGAAACGAGCTTGAGAGTAATTCACGGTTAATCTCAACATTTGGGCTCTCGCCCAGTAGAATTGTTACGGTTACATTGTCAGTATTACGCAAACTCTCCTCGATTGATAGGTACATCCATTCCATAGAGCATGGTTCATCCCCATTTTCAGCACCTTCCTTACATTCTTGGAATGAATGTTCAATTGGATTAGTCTTGAATTCAACTCCATCACGGGTATATCCGAATTCTGATTTTGCTTCCAGCCAAGAGAAAGTCCAACCATCCTGCTCCATCGCACTCTTGTCTATATTGAGTATCATCCAAGCAGAACTTGCCGACCATCTCCCAGGTCCCCAATTTTTTGATGTAATTGTCCCATCAAGTTCTAACTCACCATCTATTGGTCCAATCACACTACTAGATGAATCTGGAAGAAATGCCCTATCAGAAGATAAGAATCTCAGAAAAGCTCCGTGGCTGTGATTTGCCATTCTTTGTGCAGCCAAATCAATATGGCCTTGTGTGACATTTTCATCATCAAATGATAGGCAGACCAAATCACCACAATCCGTCCAATTAGTACGGGGCTGTTCTAGTTTGAGAGTTTCGGGATTGATACTTGGCTGAGTCAATAGAGATTGATTTGACATAAAAATTCTAAACTCATTTGTAAGATCTAGCACACCTAATATTGGTTGACCAGAAATTTGAGAGGCGAAAGATAGGTAGTAGTTAGAGAGTTGATGTTCTTTAAGATAATTCGATTTTAGGTCAATTTCTCTCAAAACCGTAAGATTTAGTATTCCACCCACAGGAATTTCAACTCCGTTTTGATCTCCCCTATAATCTGCAATCTGTGTTACCTCTGATGGCTGCACTCCAATTTCTTCAGAATCTCTGATGAAGATTCCAAAGCCCCATATGTTTCCAGCAGATGAGAATTCTGTTTTCATTACAGCATGAGCCTCTAATTCTGGAGATTCTAAGTCATATGATTCGATATCAATTGGCTCTTGACTAGCAGCCAAACCCGGGAGCATTAGAAGTGAAACTACAATTACAGCAAAGTGGCTGTATTTGCGATTTGGAATCAAAGTCTCAGCAAGACCACTGAAGTCTCGAACTTCGTTCACAATCTCTCGCAAAGAATCATCCTTTCAATAGTTTGTATCTTCCAATTCATAGCCCAACATCCGAAAGACGTTTGACTGCATCTAGTTGTTCATCAGTGAAAGATTTAGTTTCTTTCAACACAAATTCGACATCTAGAGGCCCTCCATCGTGACCATGTCCTGCTAATCGTCTTCGGTCTCCAATTCTAGTTCCTTGAGGGATGTCGATTTGCACTCTCTTACCAAGAGGGGTCGTGATGCGGACTTTACCTCCTAATATCATAGAAGAATAGGTTACTGGGACTTCTTGGACAAGTTTACCCGCTTCCCATCTACGCCCCTCTTCTGCATCGAGCCTAATTGTAATCAATAAATCGCCAGGTTCTCCTTGTGGATGTTCATGCCCCATCTTTTTCAATCTCAATTGTTGTCCATGTTCTGCATTAGCGGGGACAGTCACAGTAATGGTCGAGGATCTTGTTTCAACCCCCTTCGAGTTGCATTGTTGACAACGTCTCCGGCTTCTGTAAGATTCTCCTTTACATTTCGAGCATATGCGAAGTCGGCGGTGGCCGAATTCGACTTTTGTCCCCGAAATCGCCTGTGGCAGAGTGATATCGATACCCGCACTGATGTCAGGCCCTCGTGCTACCTGAGTTGGTTCTTGAGAGACTGAGCGAGGATTTCTGGAACTTTGTTCAAATCGCCCATCTCCTCTTCCTCCCATGAATTGACTCAATATATCGGAGAAATCGAATCCCCCACTTTGCCCTCCGCCTCCAAATCCTCCACGGAATTGATTTCCACCACGAGAGAACATTTCTTCCATACGGCGTTGTTGGTCGTATTCCTTACGAGCCGAGGCAGTACCAATCTGTTCATAGGATGATTGAATAGATTTGAATTGCTCTTCAGCAGCCGCATCACTGGGATTACGATCTGGGTGATATTGCCGAGCTAATTTGCGATATGAGCGCTTAATTTCAGCATCTGTGGCATCCTTTGAGACTCCGAGCACACGGTACGGGTCGTCAGCCATCGGACTCTCTGTGGGCGAGGAGACATTTGAGATTGACCAATATCTCTGCGGATGCTCAGATGGTCAAATTGATACATAATATGCGACTGAACGAAGTTGTGAAAGATCAACTGACTGACTTAGAGAGGTCTACAGAGTCTTGTATTCTACGTTTTGCAGATGGCAATTCTTTCCGAGTTGATTACATCGAACTTCGCCTCAATTGTCCGTGTGCAAATTGCAATCCTCGTCAATCTAATGAACAGAGAATCATTGAGTTCCGTGAAGAAATCATGCGCTTACAATTAGTCAAACCGAAAGTCGAACTTGTGGGCCGTTATGGAATGAGATTTTCTTGGCCAACTGGCTGCTCCAGCGGAATCTATTCCTTTAGCCATTTGAGAGAAACTGTGGAGAATTTTGGTACAGCAATCTAACAATAGAATTCACGAAAACACTCAATCATTCTATCCGAAGTGCTCAAAGGTGACCCTTTGGTCGCCCATCTATCGCAACGTGGGATTCCCTCCCTCGAGGCGGTCGGTGATTCAATGACCGGTGATGGGCCTAAGGAAGATGCTGCGGCATCAGATGAAGAAGAGTGGCAACTCTATTCTAGCGCTGGATATGCTTCAGCAGACGATCCTTGGGACGATCTTGTCGCAATCAATGAAGATGCCGATGAGGAGGAATGGTTCGATGGCGATGATTTCGAGACCAGCGGCCAAACTGTAGACTGGGACTCCCCACCTTGCCCTGCTCCATTAGGCATAGTCCATATGATTCGAATCGGCACTTGCGATCATTGTTTACACAGAGTATCCGGTAGGCGCACAGAAGAGACTGGCGCAGAAGCTGGGGCTACCCTAAGAAAGGAAGCATTTGCTAGGGACAAAGAGTTGGAATCTTCTGAAATTACTGACTTATGTCCTCTTTGTGAAAATTTGTTTGAGGATGTTGAAAATATTGTTGAACGTATAGTTGAACAGACTGGAGAACTAGATCATGGCACCATACAAATTGGTGTCCATGTTCCTAAAGATTTGATTCAGGAGGAAGACCGAATTCGTACTCGCCATGGGGCTTCAGGCTCCCGTCCCCTGAAGGCATCATTCACGGAATCTATCCAAATGGGTATCCGCCAGCGGATGGATGGTGTAGAATTCGTCAAAGAACGTCCTGATTTGATGATTCTAATTGACTGTCTTACACTTAGAGTGGATGTTGACATTCGCCCCGTTTTCATTTACGGACGCTACCGCAAATTGGAACGGGGCATTCCTCAGACACGTTGGCCCTGCCGTGCCTGCCGTGGTCGTGATGGTGGTTGCGAGTCTTGTGAAGGTTCAGGATTACAATATTTAGATTCGGTACAAGATTTGATTGGTGAGCCATTCCGTTTGGCACTTCGAGCAGATAACACCTCTTTCCACGGAATGGGACGTGAAGACATTGATGTTCGCTGCTTAGGAAGAGGTCGACCCTTTGTGCTGGAAGTCAAGCATCCTAAAGTTAGGCGTACTGATCTTGAAGAAATAGAAAAGGCGGTTAATTCGAATGCTGCCGGTAAAGTTGAGATTTTAGAACTTCGTTGGACAAATAGAAGTGAAGTTAGCCGAATTAAGGAAACTAGAGCGGAAAAATCCTACACAATTCGCTTCACAATAGAAGACCCTCCTGAAGACTCCTCAATAATTGAATCAATTTCCAGCCTTTCAGGGGTCATTTTGGAACAACAGACTCCAACGCGAGTATCTCATAGGCGAGCAGATAAGAACCGCAAGAGGAAAATCACTTCAGTTGATAATATTGTTATTGATGGAAATGAAGTCCAATTTTCAGTTCGTTGCGAAGCGGGAACATATGTGAAAGAATTAGTTCACTCAGATGAAGGGCGAACGGTACCTTCAGTCGCGGGTGTTCTTGAGAGGGAATGTCAAGTCACTTGGCTTGATGTAGAGGATATCCACGCGGACTGAGTTTTCTTTCATTCAGATGGCCTTAAGAATACGGGGCAGGTCGACCGGTCGCACGACCTATGGTCGATGGGTGAAATATCATGCGCCGAAGTCACGGAACTCGTCAAGGAACTCGCAGTATTTTGCGACGTTCTAAGGAACAGCGAGGACGCCTCTACATCAGTCGTGTTATGCATCAGTATAACATTGGCGACAGAGTAGCAGTGGTCCTAAATGGATCTCAGCAGAAGGGTATGCCGCATCGCCGCTTCCAAGGCGCTACTGGAATTATTTCAGCTAAGCAAGGACGTGCTTGGGTAGTATCTCTACATGACAAGAACATGGCTAAGACAGTCATCGCTCGTCCAGAGCACCTACACCCATTGGAGTGAGAATTATGGCTGAGCGAGAATTTGTTGATTTTGCTACAGTACGTGATCTTCTTCTTGACGCTCGTGAGCGTCGTGGTGAACTTTCATACGAGCAGAAGGTTGCTCTTTTCCACGCAGAGTGGGCTGCTAGTGAAAATCGAGGTGGAATTAAAACCACACCAGAGGTTTTCAGTTCACTATTCACAAGTTTGATGGAGAATGAGAAACTCAGTCAACATCCAGAAGTATGTGCAAAGATCTCAGAACTTATGCCAATCAAGGTCGAAGATGTTCGTGTTATTATCGCTTCAAAGCGAATTGCAATGGATACAAGTGAGATTGAAGAAATCATTACTGTGGTTCGACAAGCGATACTTTGAGTAAATTACTGATTTTTCTCAGATTACGTGGAACAATTCCATTCATGAGGGATGACCGTTCTCCGCAGAGTGAGAATGATGCAGCCGAACGGCTATAATAACGGGGATAAAGTGGGTGAAAACCCATTTTTACAAGAGACTCATGTCTTTATTCTTGAGATTCTAGAACGCCGTCCTTCTGGGTTTGAAATTCATGCTATTTCAGACCCTAGTCTGCACATAGTTCGTGCTCGTCTGAATGAGAGTCCGAGTTTCAAGGTCGGCGAC
>Ga0315333_10000373_pt1 | contig 14069 bp, 17 predicted proteins | sample M120034915metaG_FD_204521 | JGI IMG/M metagenome (GOLD analysis project Ga0315333, IMG submission 204521) | Ammonia-oxidizing marine archaeal communities from Monterey Bay, California, United States - M1 200m 34915 | ecosystem: Environmental > Aquatic > Marine > Intertidal zone | place: USA...
AACAATTCTTTTGTTTGATGATATTTCTGTCAATACATCCACTGCACTTGTCATGACAGATTCATCTTTTATGAAATAACTATCCTTATCATTTTCTGATCGATTAATTTCTTGTAATTCCATCTTAATTATAATTTTGTTGAACTTCTTTTAAATTTTATAGACGAATGGTCTATACTTTGAAATCAAACAATGGTATATTCTGGTAATCCCCATTAGGTAAAACACGTCTAATTGTAATTGGTATTACTCGTTCTTCCAACTCTTTCATTGAAATATCGAGTGAGGTCATAGCACTTGCTGGTATGTCGATAAATGGTGGTGCTCCTAGTGATAATTGTAATGATCTTGCTCCCATAATTCTTGCTTTTTCAAATCTTGTTAGTGTTGGGGGACCCATCAATATTTTGCCATCTCCATTTAGTTCTATGGCCTCGTGTTTATTGTCTACATCAATTATCTCTCGTTGTCTTATCGCTTCACATTCTTTTTCTAACGTCTCTAATTCTTTCTCGGTTAATTCTTCTTTTCCTTCTTTAATTTTTCTATAATTGTCAATTGCTTTTTCCATAGTTGCATGAATGCTAACTTCTGCATCTGGATCAATCTCTTCAGTTTTTGGCGTAATAATTTCCTCTAATTTTGCCTCTGCTATTAGAGGTGCTGCTTCTTCTTCTTTTTCATCAGTTGTATTTGGTGTTTCTTCAGGATCAGACAAGTAATCTCATTGAAAAATGCCAATATATAATCCAAACATTTTCTTACTGTTATGGACGGTGGATCTGTATCAAAATTTCATGTAATTTTAGAAATAACTGGCAAATTCAAAATTAAATGTGAATTAAAACGTCATCTATCACCATCATTGGTTGGAACAATTATTCGTTCGTTACCTGTAACCGGAACTATTCACATGCTTGGTACTAGTGGTGTGTATGTAGAATCTCATATTGAATCTGGAGGAGAAAGAACTAGAAAAGAATTCAAAAAAGGCGATATTGCATTTTTATCTGTAGGCCATGCATTTTGTTTTTTTCATAAGGATACAAAAGTTGGAAAAGATCTAATTCCAATTGGAAAAATTTTAGAAAATTTGGATGAATTACTTAAAGCAGAATCTGGTGATGAAGTCTCTATTTATTGTGAAACTGACTGATAAATGAAATGACCACTAAATCCGCCAACTTTTTTCACGGTTCCTTGTTTCAATTCTTTTTTAAGAAATGCATTAGCAGTTGAAATCTTCACATTTGTTTGTCTTGCTAAATCTTGAATTGTAATTACTTTTGAAGATTTGATAATTTTACCTGCTTCATCTTCATTGATGAATACTGCAACTTCTTTTTTCTCACTATGTTCTTTTTTGTCTTTTTTTGCCTTGTCTTTTCCACCTTGTGATTTTTCACTTGATGATACTGATTTATTCTTACTACCCATATTTGTTGAACTTTAATTCCTATTTATAAACGAACAAAAAATTTGTCTTTTCAACTTTATTAACGGTTGAATCATTCTTGATAACATGGGTATTGTTTCAAAAGGAGCAAAGTGTAATGTGGATGGTTGTGATAATGATGCAGTTCGTTCTCTAAACACAAAAAAAGTTGAAGATGCAGGATTGCGTCTTGATTCAACTGGAAAAAAATCTGGTTTATGTAAAGAACACTACAAAGAATGGAAAAAAGCAACAAAGGAAGACCGCTCCTTAGAACGTGCACGATATGATCGTGATTAATCTATGGATTGAATCCTTGATTGTTAGGTTTACAGTCTGTTAATCTGTGAAGTCTTTCACTAATTTCATTTAATTCTTTATCGCTTTGAGCCTCACTTGCAGCTTCTTTTAGTGCTAACAACATGTTCGTGTTAAATGAATTTAATGCCACCGAGCTTTCTCCTGCTAAATTCTCTTCAATGCATGTGTTAATCTCCTGAATCACTGAATTATCATTTTGAGATATACTTGAAATTGGGTTTTCTATAGAAACATCTGTTTGATTAAAAAAATACGCAGAAGATGAAAATCCAATAACTGCCACAGTTATAATTATAATTGGAAATATTTTACTCATACAAAGATCAAAAAATATCTCCTTTTAATTTCTTACATACCGAATCATTTACATTGAAAAAGAATTTGCGAATTAAACATGGGTAAAAGAAAAGATGGAAAACATGCAAGATTTGCAGATCAAAAAGCTGCACGAAGAAAAGCGAATAAAAAATCCTAGTTGATATTAATATCTGCTTTTTTCAAAATGTCTGCAAATTTATCTGGAACTGTTATGGCTGATTCTTTAAGTGTATCATAATATTTGCCTAAATTATTGTAAATTCTTTTTGGGTCTCTTGGTTCTTCATTTGCAAGTGCATAAAGTGCTAAAACTGGGAATGCGATTGTAGAATCTGTATAAACTGTAATCAAATCCTCATGAGAGTCTTGGACTTTGCCCCAACTCTTTCCTTCTTGTAATGTCGCCCCTGATAATCCTCCTGTGTCTGGTCTTGCATCTGTAATTTGAATAATGTAATCTTGTCCTCCATGTTCTTTTCTTAGAATTTGATCTAGTAATGGTCCTGTTTGTTGTGCGGTATTCTTTGGAACTCCTCCGCCTAATTCTAAAATTCCTGACTTTTTTGAATTATAAACTATCGCCGCTTGTTCTATAATTTCTCTAACAAAATCTAAATTGAATGGTTTATTTTTCAATCTATGTACTGCTAAATTCATTGCGAGAGATGAATCTTTGAGAGTTGATACGTATACTGGCACATCCAAATCATATGCAGTTGTAAGGAAACTTTTTTCAGGGAATTTTGATTTTTCTTTGCTAATTTTTCCTAAAACATTACAAAACTCTGCAGTCGTGAATGACTCCTGTGTGAATTTATCCTTAAACATATTTTGAATTATTTGATCTTCTAATTCTAATGTCTCATAGAATTTTACATAGACATCTCTAATTCTGACAATTTCTTTTTCATATAAAATATTGTCATCTACCTCAAAGTGACCTTGTTTTATTGGTAATCCCCAGGCAAAATGATCTTCATGATATACATTTGCCCCTGTTGTAACAATCCAATCTACAAATCCTTTTTCTAGAAGTGTTTTGATAACCCCTCCGAATCCTACAGGTGTCATAGCACCAGCAACAGTTAAACAAATTGTTGCATTTTCATGAATCATTTTTTGATATAATTTTGCAGCTTCTCCTAACTGTCTTGCGTTAAATCCTGAATTTGCATAAATCTCGATTAGTTCTTTAACTGTTGTTTTGGAATTTAGTTTGATGTGAGGTATATCCTTTCCTTCAAAATGATGGTGGTCCACACAAAAAATTACATTATAAGTAAAATAAGCTTTTAGGATCTAATGTTTCGTGACCCGTCATTTTCATCAGATTTCCCAACATGTTCTTTTACCATTTTTTGCACATCCTCAATTATGTCACATAAATGCACATCAATTTCTGTACTGAACATTAACAGCCCATCTTTCGCACACGCCATAGTTATTCTATTCACTTTCTCATATCTGGTCATGGCATATTCTGGTTCACCAATTTCAGATGAAAATTGCTTTCTTGTTTTCCATCTCATAATTGCTTGAGTCATGGATTTTTTTGTCTGATCTTTATCAAAATGGCGAACTGTACCATTTTGCATTTTTTCATATACGTCTCCACTGAACGAATTGTATATTCCTACATAGCGAATATTTTCATTAGACTCTAACAATGCATTACAAAGTTTACTATAATCCATAACAAAAGAGACTTGTGACTAAATATGTATAAAGTTTTCATTTCTTTTAATACATCGGTAATCTATTCTCGATTATGAAATTTGTAGATATTCCTGATTCACGTAGGATTGAACGTGAACCTGATAGTCGTAATCTAATCTTTGCTGATGGAAAAATTAAGCAAGAGGGTGTAGAGATAAAACAAATTGAATTGTTAGAATATAAAATAAAAATAGATAAAAAACTAGGAACATACTCAATTATCACTGCATTGGTGGAAACAGATCACGATCAAATTGAAATTCTTTATGATGAAGGCTATCGTGGAGATGATGCATTAAACGAATCTGCAACTCTGCTTATACAAAATTTAGGATTGTCTGGATTGATACTTCGTAGTTTAATATCACTTAAGGATAAACTTGGAAAAATTGAAAAGTAAAAACTATCACTACAAGTTATCGCATGATGATCGCAAACCTAAATGTGCACTATGTGATGATGATTGTTTGTATTACTGTAACATGAACGATCTCTATTATTGTGAAAAACATGTTGTTGGACATGATGAAAATGAATCTTGATTGTTTAATACATAGTGTTTTAATGTTTTAACGTTGGACGATAATTTTAGAAATCAATGTATTGAAAAAATTGCATTGAAGATAACTGAAGAAAATATATCTATGGAGAATCCCTCTTCTGAAACAATGGGCTATTTACAAAAATTTGCAATTAGTTTAGGTGTGGATGAATTAAATACTGAAGAAGTGGTAAATGAAGCATTTCTGTATATTGCAATGAAAAATGCAAAAGATATTGATCCATTAACCAAAGGCGATGAATTCGGCGCAGGATTTAGTTAGCTGTTTAATGACTTGAATTTTTTTATTGCTTCTTTTGCCAAGTCTTTTGTTTTTTCTGGGTCAAATTCTGTAGGATCATCATTTACAAAATGCTTATGCATTTTATCTTTCTTCTTCTCACTCATCATATTTTGTTTAGTATTAGAAAATTATAAGTTGTATGGCCATTTTGATATAACATGACTGAATACACTGATGAAAAAGATAAAAAATGGAACGAACTCAAATCGAAATGGTCTGCTTCATCATCATCAATAAAACCAAAGATTCAAGAAAATCCAAAATTATCATTAAATGAAAACAAAACAGATTCTAAATCATTCTCTGATATAGTTAATTTATTACAAAAACAATTGGAGAAAAAACAAGCAACCCTGAAAGAAATTCAATCAAATGATTTACTTGATGATTTGGAAAAAAAGAAACAGCGCCTGGATGATAATGTTGTATCTAAAAAACAACATATTTTGGAATTAAGATCAAAACAGCAACTTTTACAAAAAGAAATTATTCGTGTGATCAAAGAAATTAAAGATGAAACTGAAATAAAAACAAATGAGATTTTATCTGTTAATGAACAATTGTCCAAATTAACTTCTCAAGAAAATGAACTCGTAGAAAAAATACATCATGATCAAAAACTACGTGAATCACAAGAAAAAGAATTGGAAGAATTACGTCTGGAGCGTCTAAACATTATAAATAAAAATAAAGATACCTCAAAAATTGCTGATGAGTCTGATTGGTGCTATGTGGCCACAAGAGGGTCTAAAAACGGTCATACGTTAAATGGTGGTTCTCCATCACATCAAACCTCTCATTTTAATATACAAAAAAATCATCCTGATTTTATAGCGATTGGGGGGACATCTGGGGAAAATGACCGATATGTCAAAATTCCACATGCTGCATATGAGTTTAAGATTCCTATAGAACAAATTGGATTTGAAGAGGAGTATGGATTTTTCATGCAGGTCTTTGATGGGGATGATGTCATGACTTATCCAAATGAACATTCTGGAGAATACCCGCAAAAGATCCCATCTCCTAAACAATGGGGGGTAATGATATCTCCAGACCGTTCAATCTCATCAGAACACTTTAATCAAAATTAAAGGGGCATGAATTAATGAGAATCTTACAATTACATTGCGATAATATCTCATATGAGCCAACAAAAAAAGAGATTCAGTCTGCCGAAGAGATTGACCCAAAACCTGTATCTCTTGATGAAGTGGTTGTCTGTTTTACCGCAGTAGAAAAAGATGATACTGAAGATGTGGCAAAAGATGCTATTTCACAAATTAAAGAATCAATGAAAAAAATTGGTTGCTCAAAACTTTTACTTTACCCATATGCTCATTTGAGTTCAGATTTATCGGCACCATCCACTGCCTTGTCTTTACTAAAATTAATGGAAAGTGAATGTACTGAATTAGAAGTTAGCAGAGCGCCTTTTGGTTGGACAAAATCCTACAACGTTAAAGTAAAAGGTCATCCGTTAGCAGAAAGCTCTAAAGTAATAACTGCTGGAGAGAAAAAAGAACAAACATCTCAAGCATTAGAATCTGAATCAAAAATCAAGTCATATTGGTACATCTTATCTCCTGATGGAACCATGGTTGAGTTTGATAAATTCAATTTCTCAAAACACAAAAAATTGGAAATTCTGGCAAAGTATGAATCGGATAAAAAAAGAAATGCTGATGAACCCCCTCCACATGTGGCATTAATGAAAAAATTAGCCATTGCAGATTATGAGCCTGCATCTGATCATGGAAATATGCGTTATTTCCCAAATGGTCGTTTGATAAAAGGTCTATTGGAACAGTATGTAACAAATAAAGTCAAAGATTATGGGGGATATGAGGTAGAGACCCCAATCATGTATGATTCTCATCATCCTAGCATGGAGAGTTATTTCAACCGATTTCCTGCAAGGCAGTACAATATTGATGCGGATGGAAAGAAATTATTTTTAAGATTTGCCGCTTGTTTTGGACAATTTTTGATGGCCCATGATTTTCAAATGTCGTACAAGAATTTACCCTACCGTTTGTATGAATTAACTCGTTATAGCTTTAGACGTGAACAATCAGGCGAACTAGTTGGTCTTAGAAGATTACGTGCATTTACAATGCCTGACTGTCATGCATTTTGTAAGGATATTCCACAAGCAATTGATGAATTTAGAAAGCGTTTTGATCTATCTCGAGATGTTTTAACAAATGTTGGAATTGACCATGATGATTATGAAATGGCTATACGTTTCACCGAAGATTTCTACAATGAAAATAAAAATTTAATTCTGGACATGGTAAAAAAATTGGATAAGCCTGTATTAGTTGAAATGTGGAAAGAACGATTCTTCTATTTTGTACTAAAATGGGAATTTAATTATATAGACAATCTGGGAAAAGCATCTGCATTATCGACTGATCAAATTGATGTTGAAAATGGTGAACGATATGGAATTGAATTTGTTGATGAGAGTAATTCTACTATAAATCCAATCATTTTGCATAATTCTCCTAGCGGTGCAATTGAACGTGTTATGTACACATTACTTGAAAAATGTGCAAAAGATGCTAAAGAAGGGCGAAAACCCATGTTTCCATTATGGCTTGCTCCGACTCAAGTTCGTATAATTCCTCTAAAAGATGAATTCTTGGATTTTTCTCAAAAACTTTCAGATAAACTCACTGCACAAAATATTCGTGTAGATATTGATGATAGAAATGAATCAATTGGAAAAAGAATACGTGAATCTGAGAAAGAATGGATTCGTTATGTACTTGTTATTGGAGAAAAAGAGGTTGGGTCTACAAATCTGAGTGTTAGAGATAGAACACAAAGTGATGTGAAGGATATATCGTTTGATAATTTTGTAGAAGAAATTTCTAAACAAAATGATGGAAAACCATATTCTACCCTTAACCTTCCGCCACTTTTATCAAAAAGACCTGTCATTCAGGTATAATGGATGATTTATCATTTCTTCTTAGTGGTTAAATACAAATTTTGCAATCAAAATCCATGCATGGGAAATTACTAATTTGTACTGATTGTGGGGAATCGCACAAGTTGTGTTTATGTGATGATCAGCCATGTCAGCCTAATTAATTGGGCATGAGTTTATTTTAAAGTGAATTAAATTCTGTATAATGAGTTATGCCGATTTGTATTTGACCAGCTCCCCAAAAATTATATCTCCATCAGATGATTCTGAACCAACTGCAACTATTTTTGGAATTCCTTTTGATTCAACTCATTCATACAAGCCTGGTTGTAGATTTGGTCCAGATGTAATACGGGATGCATTTAACAATATTGAAATTTTTATGCCAGAATTTGGAGTTGATTTAGAACAAGTCAACATTCAAGATTTAGGAAACCTGGAACATACAGTTGTTGCTCAAAATATGATTGACATGGTTAGAAAAACTACTTCTGAATTGAAGGATATATCAAATCAATTAATAATTCTTGGCGGAGAACATTCTCTTACTTATGGTAGTTACATGAGTTATCCTAAAGATACCTGTTATGTGGTATTTGATGCACATTATGATTTGAGAGATGAATATGCAGGTACAAAATTAAGTCATGCTGCTTATTTGAGAAGAATTGTTGAAGAACGTGGTCCTGAAAACATAATTCATGTTGGTGCACGTGCATTTGTAAAAGAAGAGCTAGAGTTTCTTACTGAAAATAATATCAAAACTATATCTGATTCTGAAATTAGAAATGGAAATGGTCCAAAATTATTAAAACAATTGACTGATAAATTTGAAAATCTTTATGTCAGTATTGATCTTGATGTTTTAGATCCTGCTTTTGCACCAGGTGTTGGAAATCCTGAAGCAATTGGAATTACTTCTCGTGAATTATACGATATGGTGGTTGCTTTGAAAAATAAAAAAATAAAAGCTGCAGATATTGTTGAATTAAATCCAATGTTTGATAATGGCTCTACATCTTCTTTGGCAGCCAGAATGATTTCAACTATAATTGCTATGAATTTAAAGTGAGGAAATGTATTGTTAAATAATTTACGTGATTCTTTAAAACCTGTATTAGAAAAAATTGGTAAATCTTTTGCAGCTACCGGGCTATCACCAAATGTATTTACTGGCATTGGTCTTGCATTGGCATTTGTTGCATCCATAATTTATGGAGTTGGATTTGAATATTCATTACTTTTAGGTGGTATTGCACTCTTGGCATCTGGTTTTTTTGACATCGTTGATGGTCAGGTTGCACGGTATGCAAACAAAATTTCAAAATCTGGTGGGTTTTTAGATTCTATATTTGATAAAATTGCAGAAGTTTCAATATTCTTTGGAATCTTAATTGGAAATTACACCGAACCCTATCTAGTATTTACTGCAATCACTCTGTCATTATTGGTTAGTTATGCACGGGCAAAGGCAGATGCAGCAGGAATTAAGATGCAAGGAATTGGAATTGGTGAACGTGCAGAAAGACTACTTGTCATTGCAATAATCGGAATGATTGGTTTCATGGAAATTGCAGTAATAATTGTAATAATTATTGCCGGTATAACTTTAGTTCAACGAATTTCCGTTTTAATGAAAAATAGATAGTTTATCCACGAAGTTTTGTATGTTTACGTCTTTGGTCTGCTGAACGAATTTTTAAAACTTTGAAGTGTATTGCACATGAAATACAATACCATTTTGTAATTTTTGGTGCAGCGATGTATGCCCCTTGTGCTCGTAATTCTTTTGCTAGTTGATGTTCTACTAAACTAAGTCGTGAGGTTACTTTTTTTGCTTTATCTTTTGGGACAGTTCCTCCACAATTTACACATTGAATTGTACCTGATGACCCTTTACCGCCTTTTCTTCTACCTCGACTTGCACGTTTTGATGGCATATTCTAATTTCAAATCTTTGACATATAAATGCGTTAAAATTAATGAAAAAAACAATTTAAACTTCAATTATAATTACGAATCATGAACGGCTTATGTGAAAAATGCCTTGCCTCTAACATAGAGGTGAAATTTGTAAAAGGAAAAACAATTTGTTCTGATTGTGCAAATAAGGATTCAAATAACTAGAATAAAATACATTTTTTGCTTATCATGAAAGTTGGAATTTTTTCTCACTGTACAATTGATACGATAGTTTATGAAAATGAACAATATGATGCTCCAGGGGGTCCCGCTAGTTATTGTTCATTTACTACAAGAAAGCAGAAGCATGATGTAAATCTCTATACAAAATTTGGTCCCAATTATCCTTTAGAAGATTTTTTTAAAGAAAATAAAATAATCACACATGATGCATTATCCTTAAAAAATACCACAAAATTTAGAATTGAATTAAATGATTCTGATAGAAAATTATTTGTAGAAAATATGTGTGAGAGCATAAATTTTTTAGAAAATGATGATGATGGAACTATAATTAGTCCTGTATTTAATGAGATTTCTTTAGATACATATTCAAAAATTAAGGATTGTGGAAATTTTATATTTTTGGATCCTCAAGGATTTCTAAGAGAAAAAAATTCTAATAGTGAAATTTCTCTAAAAAGAACTTCACTTGATCTTGATAGAATTAATGCTATTAAGGTAAATCCTGAAGAACTGTATGCATTAACTGGTCTTACAGGTAATGATGGAATTAAACAATTACAAAAATTTGGAATTGAATATGTAATCTATACAAACAAACAAGAAATTTCTTTGCTCGTAAAGGACAAATTGTATACCATATTTTTGCCAAAAATTAGGTTGACTGATACTACTGGACTTGGAGACATTTTTTGTTCTACATTTGTTTGTACTATGCTAAAAGAAAAAGACTTTCTATGGGCATTGTCATTTGCAGGGGGCGCAGCTCAATCTGCCTTGGAATCAAAGGCATTTGGTCTTGAAAAAGTTCCAGAAAAAAATGCACTAGAAACTAATGGTTCTTATTTTTATAATATAGTTGAGTTTAAGCAGATCTAACATATATTGTGCATGATGAAATAATCTATCTATGCATGTTGGAATATTTGGAACTGGATTAACTGATTCATCCGAAAAATTTCTAAAGAAAATTTTGGATGAAAGTAATATTTCTTCGTCAAAAATTTTAACAAAATCTAAGAATAAAAAACCAGATTGCGTATTTGTTCTTGGTGGTGATAAAGGAGTTCGAAACTATTTTCATAGAACATTTGACTCATCCATTCCTGTTTTAGGTATTAATGAATCTGAATCCGATGGGTTTCTCTCACAACTTGATTTGAAACAACTTCCATCATTGATTTCACGTATAAAAAAAATGGATTTTGATACTGAACAAGTAACTCGATTGGGAGTAAAAATTGACGGAAAAAATGTTTATCCGGTACTTAATGACGTTGCTGTGTTTTCTTCTAAAAGTGCCATGTTAATGGAACATACATTGAGAGTTAACGGTGATGAAGTATGGCATGATAGTAGTGATGGAGTAATAATCTCTACGCCTATTGGTTCTTCTGCATATTCAATGTCAGCAGGCGGTCCAGTAATCTTTCAAGATTCTAGTGTATTTGGAATTATCTCTGTAAATTCTTTAGATATTACTAGACGTCCATTGGTGGTATCTAACACAAGTGTCATAGAAGTTGATGAAGTATCTTCAAGATTGCATTGTGAAGTAGTGTTAGATGGATTAGATCGTTATAAGGTAAAAAACTCTGTAGAAGCTACAAAATATGAGCCTTCTGCCAATATCATTCGTCTAAAAAAAGATACAACTGCAATTTCTGCTATCGCAAAAAAAGTTAAGCTTGCTGAAGAATTATTTAATATGCCTCCAAGCTCAAAATTACTTCTAACAATTTTAAAGTATGAAGGTTCTATGAGTCAAAAAGAATTAGTGAAAAAAACATTGTTACCTGATAGAACTGTTCGTTTAGCCATGAGTCATCTTTTGGAAAAGGGCTATGTAAAAAAGAAAGTTTCCATTAGAGACTCACGTCAAAAAATATATGAAATTCCAAAATCGATTAATTCTGATTTGCAGCCGTAGTGAATGCTTTGAATACCTGCTCTGGATATCCTGGTCTACTATTAAATTCTGGATGGAATTGAACTCCAACAAAAAATTTATGAGAAGGGATTTCCAAAATTTCCATTCTTCTTCCCTCGTCACTTTCACCTGAAAAAATCATTCCATTTTGTGCAAATTCATCCAAATATTTTGTGTTGAATTCATATCTGTGTCTATGTCGTTTTGAAATCTTATCTTGTCCATAAATTTTATTTGCCATTGTATCTGATTTTACATCAATTTCGTTTGCACCTAATCTTAATGATCCTCCCATGTCTGTAACACCATCTTGTTCTGGAAGTAAATCTATTATTGGATTATTCGTATCTTCTTCAATTTCTGTTGAATTTGCATCAGAATGATTACAAACATTTCTTGCAAAGGATACTGCGGCTAATTGAAATCCAAAACATATTCCAAGATATGGAATATTTCTCTCTCTTGCAAAATTAGCAGTTTTAATTATCCCTTCTGACCCTCTAATTCCAAATCCTCCTGGAACTAGTATTCCATCATATTTTGATAATGTATCTACATTTCCATTAATATTCTCTGAATCAATCCAATCGATTGTAATTTTTTTACCAATTGACGCGGCTGCATGTTTTAATGCATGATTTACGCTGACATAGCTATCTGCAAGTGTAACATATTTTCCTACCATTGCAATGTTGATTGGGCCTCCTTCATTTTGTAATGAATTTACTATCTTATTCCATGTATCCCAATTTTGTGATGCATTTACATATCCCATTTTATTAAATTTCTTAAAAATAACATCAACTAAACCTTGTTCATATAATATTTCTGGAACTTGAAAAATTGAATCAACATCATGACATGAAAATACATCATTATTTGTAACATTTGTAAACATCGAAATTTTATTCCTTGTCTTATCTTGTAATGGTTTAGAACATCTCACACATAGTAAATCTGGTTGAATTCCAATTCTTCTTAATTCTTGAACACTATGTTGGGTCGGCTTAGTTTTCTGTTCTCCTACAACATCCAATGATGGCGCAAGTGTTACATGAACAAAAATTACATTCTCCGAACCCTCTTCAACTCTGATTTGTCTTAATGCTTCCAAAAATGGTAAACTTTCAATGTCTCCTACAGTTCCGCCACATTCTACAACAAGTATTTCTAATTCTTCATCGGCAGCAATTTTTTTAATTCTATTTTTAATTTCATCTGTCACATGTGGTATAATCTGAACACATGCCCCCAAATATTCTCCTTTTCGTTCTGATTCTATTACACTTGAATAGATTTGTGCAGTTGTGATATTATGTGATTTTGGTATATCTTGATTCAAAAATCTTTCATAATTTCCTATATCCATATCGCATTCACCGCCATCATCTGTTACGAAAACTTCTCCATGTGCAATTGGATTCATTGTTCCTGCATCATAATTTAGATATGGGTCAATTTTAACACAAGAAACTTTTTGATCTGATAATTGCAGTAATTTGCAAATTGACGATGAAACCACGCCTTTGCCTAATCCAGACATTACTCCGCCTGTAACAAAAATAAACTTTGTCTGCATTTTTTTCTTAAACACTTCTTATTTTTATTCCTTTATTTTATTACCTGGTTTTATTCTTTAGTTTTTTTGTAAATGTCGCAATTTTACTCTGGATCTTATTTGCAGGCGTGTTTTCCATAATCTTTATGTTTGCACTACCTACTATCACTGCGTCTGTTCCCGCTGAAACATATTTTTCAACATCCTTTTCTGTAGATATTCCAAAGCCTATGCCAACAGGTATTTTTCCCTTTGCAGCCTTTTTTGTACTTTTGAGTGCATCAATTGTATATTTGTGAATTTTAGTTTGAACTCCAGTTGTGCCAAAAACTGCAACCATGTAAAGGAATCCTGATGTAGATTTAATAATTCTCTTTAAACGATCTTTTTCTGTATTTGGTGATACTAGAAATATTGTGTCCATTCCGGTTTTTTTAGCGGCTTTGACATATTCTTTTGATTCTTCTATTGACATGTCTGGTAAAATTAATCCATCTATTCCTGCTTGTTTTGCATGTATGATGAATTTCAGATATGTTTGATTATACAAGATATTTGTATATGTCATCAATACTAATGGGATGTTAGATTCTTTACGGATTTTTTTCACAACTGTAAAGAAATTATTAATTTGTGTTCCTTTGTTTAATGATTCTGTGCTGGCCATCTGAATTGTTGGTCCATCTGCAATTGGGTCTGAAAATGGAAAACCTAATTCAATAATATCTGCGCCACCCTGAATTAACCCTCTAACTGCAGATAATGTTGCTTTTTCTGATGGGTAACCCACCATGATGTATGAGATTAACGCACTCTCATTGTTCAATTTTAATTGATTAAATTTTTCTTTTATTCTTGACATT
>Ga0315333_10000374_pt1 | contig 14063 bp, 19 predicted proteins | sample M120034915metaG_FD_204521 | JGI IMG/M metagenome (GOLD analysis project Ga0315333, IMG submission 204521) | Ammonia-oxidizing marine archaeal communities from Monterey Bay, California, United States - M1 200m 34915 | ecosystem: Environmental > Aquatic > Marine > Intertidal zone | place: USA...
AAATTCCTAGATCATTCAACTGATGCAATAATTGAAATTAATGCAAAAGATCTAAAAGAAGCATTTTCAGTTGCAGCAGATGCAGTGATTAATTTAACATTAGATCAAGATAAAGTTGAAGAAAAGGAAAGTAAAGAATTTGTATCACAAGGAAAAGATCTGTATTATCTTCTTTTTAGTTGGTTAGAAGAAATTCCATTTATTCTCATTACGGAAGGATTTGCAATAAAAAGAATAGAATTTACCATTGAAAAAAATGATTTCTATAAAATTAATGCAAAAGCATTTGGTGAGACACTGGATTTGAAAAAACATAATTTCAAAGTAGAGATAAAAGCACCTACATTTTATGACATGGTGATTAGAAATGAAAGGGAAGTGTATATGAAATTCCTTCTTGATTTGTAAGTTTGTGAATAATTATTTGCTATAAACAGGAAAAAATTATGCTTATTTTTTAAAAATGAATTTTCTAATTAATAATATGCAAGTAAAATTAGTCGGATTTGGAATATTATCATTATTTTTGATAATGTTAGCACCAGTTTATGCAGAAGTAACAGAATTTTCAATTGAAAAAAATTTCTATACAATTGATGAACGAATTGTGTTTGTAGGAACTGAAGATGAAGGGAATACATTCGTTAATGTGGAGATGACGGATCCAAATGGGGGCAAAAGTTTGTTAGTAACTGCATTGTCCAACTCAGATGGAATATTTGAAACAAATGCAAAAAAGGTAGATGAATTCTTTTCAATTATTGGAATGTATGAATTTACAGCATTTACAATTCAAAAAGATAACGGTATTAGTGTAACTCTTGAATTTGATGGAAATAAAATTGCTCAACCAACAAAATCTATCTTACAATTAAATTCAATTCCAGATAAAACAGTAGAAGTAGAAAAAACCATTTCATTTACAGTTAGTATTACTGATGATTCATTCATAGATACATACGACGGACGAGACCCAGTTTATAGTTTAGAAAATGCTCCTGTAGATGCTACAATTGATGACATCACTGGAAAATTTATCTGGACTCCATCAAAATCCTATGGAAGTTTTGAAGATATAATTTATAATTTTGATATTATTGTTAATGCTAATAATCAAGAAGACAGGGAAAATATTTCAATAATTGTAAAAAAAGCATATGATGAACCAGTAATAGAACCAAAGGCAGAACCAGTTGTAGAACCAATATCTGAACCAGTTGTAGAACCAATATCTGAACCAGTTGTAGAACCAATATCTGAACCAGTTGTAGAACCAACACAATTAGGAATAGCATCATTTGTGGATACAACAAAAGATCCACAAAGTTATGTAGATAGATACAACAATGAACCAACATACAAAGAATGGTTTGATGAAAATTATTCCCAATATTCTTCAATTTATGAAGCAGTTGGATTAGAGGAACCAGAATTTGGAATTTGTGGAGAGGGTACAAAATTAATTGATGGTGTATGTACAATTATTCAAAAAACTATCCAAAAGCCATGGTGGCAATTTTGGTAATCAAATAAAAGCTAACTTTTAATCAGAATACTTTTTCATGAATAATATGGGAAAATTAGCTAGAAATCTTAGAATTTGTGGAGATTGTGGAATTGCATATACATCTGTAAGTTTCACGAAATACATTGATCAATGTCCAATTTGTAAATCAAGAAGATTTGAAGCAGTGCCAATTAAAACATTAGACGAGTAATTTTTTGATATAGATTTTTTAATAGAATAAGATTTTGATGCATATTGTCTGAAGATCCAGAAATCGCTAAAATTATGCAAAAAAAATTAGATGCCATGATTAATCAAAAAGAACAACCAAAAATTGAGGCTGGAATTATTGATTTAAACGATTCAAATTTTGAACAAACAATTTCAGCAGAAAATCCAACATTAGTGGATTTTTGGGCAGAATGGTGTGGTCCTTGTAAATCAATGCATCCAATATTTGAAAGTCTTGAAAAACAATATCCAAATGTAAAATTTGCAAGAGTTAATGTTGATCAAAATCAAAATATATCAAGAAAGTTTGCAGTTCAATCAATTCCAACATTTATCATGTTCAAATCAGGCAAGATAATAGATAAAATGATGGGAGCAGTTGGTGCACCTGGAATTCATATGATTTGTAAAAAACATTCAAACTAGTAACCGTACATAGGTTCTATTTCACGTTGAATTCTAACAATTTCATTAAAAACTTCTTGTTCCTCACTACTTAATTTATGTAAAAATTTACTAAGTAACTTTTTTGCGTCAGGAGATGGAGGAAATGTATAGTATACCTCTTCTTCAAAAATTTGTCTACCTATTGTAACATCTTTAACAGAACATGCAACTTCATCTCCTGTTTTTGCAGAAGAGACTGTTTTTTTATCAAGTTGAAGTTGGTGAATATTTCCAATTTTTCTTCCAGCCATATTCATAAAAGGGATTTTGTGTTTTAAATTTCCAACATCAATACGTACACCAAAAACTGCAGGATTATTATTACGAAATACCATTCCTTTCATAAATGTAAATTTTGAAATTGGTGTTAACTCTGCAAACATTGCATCTTCCTCATTTGTAGAATCCTCTTCAACCCAAGCATTGTAATTATCAATTAAACTGTAAATTACTTTATCTTCAAATAGTTTGATGTGACTTGTTTCTGATTCTTCTTGTGCATCAGGTAACACCTTAACATTAAATGCCAAAACAATTCCAAGATGTCTATCGTTTTCTTTGATAGCTTTAGCTTCAATGACATCACGCCTATTTACTGGTCCAATGTCTGCTTTTGCAACTGGAACTTGAGAACGCTTTAACATTTCAACTATAGCCTCAAGTGAGCCTATAGTATCACATTTTAAAATAATACCATTAGTTTCTGTATCAATAAACATAGATTGCATTTCAGATTTTATGAGTTTAGTAAATTTTTCAATCTCATCATCATTTTTTGCAACATAAAGAGTACTTCCTGGAAGAACACCTTCAAGATCAGGTGATGCAATTTTTAGACCAGCTGCTGCATCTACTTGAGGAACTGGTTTGAATTTATCTCGAGGATCTCTCATTTCATCAAGAGGTTTTGGTAAAAGTAATGCTTTAGGTTTTGTAACAATTACAGCATCACGTTTTGCAACAACTATACTATTTTCTTTTTTGATAGTACCATCAATTAAAATTACATTGGCAGTTTGACCCAATCCAACTTCATCTTTTACTTCAAGTACAATACCACGAGGTTCTTTTTCTTCCTGATCTAATCTTTTTTGCAAATACTGTTGAGTTAATCCAACTAAAACACTTAGTAACTCTGGAATTCCAACTCCAGAACGTGCAGAAATTGGAACTATAGCAATTTCAGATTTAAAATCTTCAATACGATAAAATGCTTCTGACTTGTATCCTAAAATAGATAATGTTCCTACAACATCATAGAGTTTTTGATCTAAATCAGTTTGTATAGATGCATCTTGTTCTTTAATTGCCTGTGAAATGAATTTAGTTTCAGATTTTCTCCATCCAGAAATTTGATCACATTTGTTTAATGCAATTACAAATGGAACTTTTCTACTTTGTAAAATTTTTAAACTTTCATTTGTTTGGGGTTGAAATCCACGATTAACATCAACTACCAATATTGCAATATCAGCAGCAGAACCACCTCTAGAACGAAGATTAGTAAATACTTCGTGTCCAGGAGTATCAATAACTAAAAGTCCAGGAACTTTATGTTCTGATTGTTCTAATTTTTTGTATAGTGGACCACACATTTCTTTGATAGTATCAGATGGAAGGAAACTTGCACCAATATGTTGAGTAATTCCACCTGCTTCTCTACCTTGTACACCGGTTCCACGAATTGTATCTAATAGGGATGTTTTTCCAGAGTCTACGTGACCAAGAACTGCCACTATGGGCTGACGAATTTGCAAATCAAATCACTCAAATGCTACCCTCGATTCGTGATCAAAACTTTCTTGAGAATCGGATGCATGAATAATATTTTCACTAAATCCCAATCCAAAATCACCTCTTATTGAACCAGGATCTGCTTCAAAAGATTTTGTAGCTCCAATCATAATTCGTGTAGTAGCAATTGCATTATTACCTTCAATGATAGCTGCCACAACAGGTCCTGAAGTGATAAATGATGTTAGTTCACCAAAAAATGGTTTGTCTTTATGAACTCCATAGAAATTTTCTGCTTGAACCTGAGTAAAAGTAAACATCTTTAATTTTAAAAGTTTGAATCCTTTTCTTTCAAATCTTGATACAACCTCCCCAACAAGATTTCTAGCTACAGCGTCAGGTTTTACAATAAATAATGATTGTTCAGACAATTCTAATTCTTTCTAATTCCACCTTTGACGTGTTTCTTGGTCCACTTTAATTTTCTTGGATCACGTTTTAGAACTAATGCATTTTTTTTACATTTTGATGAACAAAACCATAAAACAGTTCCATCATTTTTAGCAAACATTGTTCCAGAGCCTTTAGATACAGGTCTATCACAAAAACTACAGGGTTTAACTAAGAGGCTCATTCATAATCACCTATTTAATTTTCTTTGCTTCCCTTTCTGTTTCTCTTAACATTAAAATTTCATTCATCCTAACAGAACCTTTAACATTTCTTGTAAGAATTCTTCCTTTATCCTTACCAGTAAGAACTTTAACTCTAACTTGAATAACTTCACCAGCAATGCCAGTTCTACCTACAATTTGAATAATTTCAGATTCTACTACTTCTTCAGTTGCACTCATTCTGCAGTCTTACCGCCTTTAAGTTCAGCAATTTTAGTTGTAACTTGGTCGACGATGTGTTGTGCATCGCCAGCATCCAAAATTGCTGCAGCGGCTGAAGTAATATCAATACCTAATGATTTGCCTAATTCTTCTTTACTTGGAACAAATGCATATGCTGCACCTTGTTCCTCACATAGAATTGGAAGATGTGCTACTACCTCTGGAGGTTCAACATCTTCAGCAATTACAATTAATTTACTAGTACCACGTTCAATAGCCTTTGTTGCTTCATTTGTTCCTTTTTTGACTTTACCGCTAGTTGATGCAACTCTAACAGCTTCCAAGATTGGGCTAACCAGATCTTCAGGAATTTCAAATTTTACATAATAGGCTTTTCCCATAGTATTTCGAATCTTGTAATTGGTATTAAAAGTGTTATCTGGAAATTATGGACTTTACTTTTTGAAGAAATTCAATCATTAAAGCCTCTAATTTTTCTTCATTTTCAGATTCAGTATAAATTCTAATGATTGGTTCAGTTCCACTGGGTCGGATCATTACCCAACTTTTTGAGTCAATAGTAATTTTGATACCATCAGAAACATCAGAATTTGGAAATTCTTCTTTTAAAGATGAGATTACTTTAACAGCGTCATCAGAAGAGCATTTCAGTTTATCCTTTGTAGTAAAAGATAGAGGTAATTTGGAAATTTCACTAGATAATGAATTATCACTAGTAGCCAAAAAATCAAGCATTAATGCCAAACTCATACAACCATCTCTAACTTGATTATGTTTTCCAAACATAAATCCACCATTTTCTTCAAATCCAATTAAAGCATTAGTTGAAACCATTTTTCTTGAAACTTCAACACTTCCTACTTTAGTACGAATAACCTTTGAATCATATTTTTCAGCAAGTAGTTCAGTATTTGAACCAGAATTCAAACAAGTAACTACTAAAGAATTTGGATTTTGATTTAAAATATGTTGAATAAGTATTAGTGCAGATTTATCACCAGTTAAAATATTTCCAAGATTATCACAAAAAATACTTCGATCACCATCTCCATCAAATGCAATTCCAAAATTAGCTTTATTGTCTATTACAGATTTTGAAAGAACTGAAAGATTTTGTGGTGTTGGTTCAGAACCACGTCCTGGAAACATTCCATCTATTGTTTCATTAACAAGAATTGTTTCACAATTTACTTTTTTACAAAAGTTAGGTGCAGTAACAGCTTGTGCACCATTTCCCAAATCTAAAACAACTTTGAAAGATTTTGATTCTATAAGTTTAGAATTAATATGAGATGTAATCCCATCAAGATATGTTTCAATTGTTCTAGTTTCTTCTCCGGTAATACCCCATTTTTCAGGATTTGTGATCCAACTTTTGTTAAGATAAATATCTTCAATAATTAATTCATCCTCACGAGAAATTTCAACTCCATCTTTTGCAGCAGGTTTTATTCCATTGTATTGTGGCGGATTATGTGAAGCAGTAATCATTATTCCACCAGAATAATCAAGAGACTTTACTGCATATTCAAGACATGGAGTTGGAACAAGTCCAGCTATTTTACAATCAATACCAATGGAGTTAAGAGTTGAAGTAATAATTTTACAAATTATTGGACTGGATTCCCTGCCATCATAACCAATCAAGATAGGCCCTTTTTCAAAATAAGTTCCAAGAGCCAAAGTCATATCATGAACAAATTCTAATGTAAAATCTTCAGAAAATACCCCCCGAATACCGTTAGTTCCAAAAAATTTTGCCATGGTATTATTCAATAATAGATAAATTTGTGTTTAATGGCTAGGTCGTTGCGGGAGTCGCCCAGCCTGGTCAAAGGCGTAGGGCTTAGGACCCTATCTCTTAGGAGTTCGTGGGTTCGAATCCCACCTCCCGCACCATTAAGTTTCTGTGAATGATTAATAATGAGAAAAACTTCAACATACAAAGTCATGAAAAAAACGGTAGTTGGAATTACAGTTGTGGGTAAAGATAGAGAGGGCATTGTAGCCACATTTACTAATTTTGCTTTTTCGAAAGGTGGTAATATTGAAAAAGTAAATCAAAATGTAATCAAAAATCTTTTTGGAATGTATCTTGAGGTATCATTTTCTAAAAAACTAAATGTAAAAAAATTTGATATTGAAATTCAGAATCTAGCAAAAAAAGAAAAAATGGATGTAAATACACATCATGAAACTAACTTAGAAAAAAATATTGCAGTATTTGTTACAAAAGAACCACTTTGTCTTCAAACATTTATTGCAAATAGAAAATCACTCAAAGGAAAAATTTCAGTAATAGTTGGTACTGAAAAATCATTAGAACCAATAGCAAAAAAAGCAAATATCCCATTCATCATAATAGATGAAAAAAATCAATCAAAGGCAGAAGAAAAAATAATTCAGGTTTGTAAAAAATATAATATTGATTTGATTTCACTTGCAAGATATATGAGAATACTCAGTCCTAATTTTGTTTGGAGATATCCAAATAGAATAATTAACATTCATCCATCATTATTACCTGCTTTTCCTGGTGCATCAGCATATGCTCAAGCTCACGAAAGAGGTACAAAAATTGTTGGTGTCACATCACATTATGTAACAGAGAATTTAGATCAAGGTCCAATTATTTTCCAAGATTCTTTCAAAGTTAATCCAAATGATACATTAGAAAAAATAAAAACAAAGGGACAAAAACTTGAAGCTAATACATTACTCAAAGCAACTAAAATGCATCTAGAAAATAAATTAGAAGTTCGTTGGAGAAAAGTTCACATAAAATCAAAGTGAATTAAATGACAGATATTAAAAATCAATTTGATCCAATACTTAGAAAATTAATTAAAAATAAGAAAAAAATTGCAGTCATTCCAATTGGTTCAATTGAGCAGCATGGCCCACATTTACCAATTTCAACTGATTCAGATATTGTATCAGAAGTAGCAAAAAAATTAGCGGATAAAAAAGGATATTTTCTTCTTCCAACCATTACATATGGAATTTCATTTGAGCATGCACCATTTTTTAATCTCAGTATAAGAGAATCAACATTACGTACAATTCTAATAGATTTGTGTACATCATTATTAGAAAATAATATCAAAACAATTTTCATCATTAATGGACATCATGGAAATTTAAAATCAATCAAAAATATTGATATAAAAATTAAAAATAAATTGAAAAATAAAGTTAATGTTTTCCCATTATCTTATTGGCATTTTATGGATAGAGACTTTGATCATGCAGGATTTGTAGAAACATCTCTAATGTTAGCAATTTCAAAAAATGTTAAAATGAAATTAGCTAAAAAAGGATTGATTACAGATAAAATGACAAAACAAGAAATTGCTAAAATTGGAAAATTAGCTAATAAATCATTTCCAAAAGCTACAAAAAATGGAATTTGGGGGGATCCTACAAAAGCAACAAAAAAAGAGGGAGTTAAGATTTTAAATAAAATTATAGTAAACTTGTCAAAAAAGTGTCAAACTTACCTTACTGAAGATATACCATAGATGCACAATGATATTTTAATATAATCCCTTGATATGGAGGTCAATGAGTGATATAGATGTCCGTTGATATGGCAGTAAAAGTATTGGATGAGAGTATTAATCAAGTTGTATTAATAAAACTCAAAGGAAGCAAGACAATTAGAGGTAATCTCTTAGGTTTTGACCAACACATGAATCTGCTACTCGATTCTTCAGAAGAAATTCCTACTGAAGGCGAGACAAAAAGCCTTGGTTCCATTGTAGTTAGAGGAGACAATGTCGTAATGATATCTCCTCCACCACCAAACAATTAGGTGATTTGAAATGGTAAAGGGCACAACTTCTATGGGTGGATTTACAAAAAAGAAAGTTCACATTAGATGTAGAAGATGTGGTAAAAATTCGCTTCACAAGCGTCATCACCAATGCGCAAGTTGTGGATTCCCAGAGGCTAAACGAAGAAAGTATTCTTGGATTAAATGGTATACATAGATGCAAGAAATTGTCTTAATTCTTAGTTCAATTGCAGGAGTTGCAACAGCAGCTGCTGTAAGAAAAATGCCAAGAGACAAAAATCAATTATTGAGTCTAGGTGCTAGTTCACATATCAAAAGTCAAATTAATTCTTTAAAAATTGAAAAAGATATTCTTACAAAAACAATTTCAAGATTATATCAAGCTGAAAATGAATTTTCTAAAATTCAAAAAGATAAACTATTACTAAAATATCAACATCAATTAGGAATTATTTTAGCTAAACTAGAAAAGCTTGAACAAGCAAGTAACCATCCAGATTTGGGTCCAGTTGGAGATGGCTTGATTAGTTTAATGGATCAAAAATTAACAAAACTTGATGATAGATTATATGAATTATCATCAAAAATGTCAAATTCAAAAATTCAAACACCTGAAATAAAACAAGAGAAGGAAGAAATCAAACAAGAAATTTCAAAATCAATCAAAGGTACATTTAATTTTGAAAAACCAAAGGAAACAAAAATAGATCCAATTGCAATACCTCCAACAAAATCAAGACAATCATTTGAATTAACTACATTAACAAATATTTCAAGAACAGAACCAAAATTCCCATTATTTGAAAAGAAAGAAATTGTAAAACCAGTACCACAACCAAAAATAATTCAAACTGAATTAATTAAACCAAAAGAAGAAATTGTAAAAGAAATAACTCAACCTAAATCTAAAGTAGAAGATAAAGTAGAAATTATTCAATCAATTACACCAAAACCAACTTTTGAAAATAAACCAGATTTAAACAAAGAAGTAGCAAAAATAACAGAACATAAAGCACTTCCAGAACCAGAACAAAAAGTATCAACAATTGATAATGATTTTGATGATGATACTGATGATTTAGATAAAATCAAGGGAGACATTATGAGAGTATTATCAAAACTTGATCAAGCAGAGGTAGAATAATTGTCTTATGATGGTGCTATGGAGGCATTATCAAATGATGCATTAAAAATAATAAAAAATAATCAAATAATTGGATTAGGTAGTGGTAGAGCTGCAACTATGTTAGTCAAATCACTTGCAAAATTAATTAAATTAAAAAATTACAATATCAAAGGTATTCCAACATCATTACAAATTAAATTAGTTGCAGAAAAAGCTGGAATACAATTAGTAGAAGCAGATCAAATTAATCATATTGATATTGTCTTTGATGGGGCAGATCAAATTAACTCACAAAAATATGTAATTAAAGGAGGAGGAGGCGCACTACTACGAGAAAATATTTTGTTCAGTCTTGCAAAAAAAGTAGTTGTAATGGCAGATAAAACAAAATTTGTTAAAAATTTTACAAGAACGGTACCAGTAGAAATTCATCCATTAGCAAGAAATTCAGTAATCAATTCTATTAAAAAATTGGGGGGTGAATCTAAAATACGCTCCTTAGATAGAGGATATACATTTTTTACAGAAAATGGAAATATAATTTTAGATTGTAATTTTGGAACAATTAAAAATCCTAAAGCATTAACACAAAAAATCAAACAAACAGCAGGAGTTTTAGAATCAGGTATTTTTCTAAGAAAACCAGATATAATTTACAAAGCCAAAACAAATGGCAAATTTGAAATTATTTAATAATTACAGTTCTTGCCACATGTTTACCATGACCAAGTTTTCCAATTACCTCAAAATTATCAGTAACTAATTCTCCTCTCACTATAGTCTTAACAGGCCAACCTTTCAAATTTCGTCCTTCATATACAATATAATCAGAAAACCCTCCAAATAATTCAGAAGTAACTTTCTTCTCTTTTTTCAAATCGATCATAGTCACATCAGCATCAGAATTTTTTGCTAGGGTTCCTTTTTGTGGATACATACCAAAAATTTGAGCAGCATTGTAACTAGTAAATTTCACAAACTGTTCAAGTGTAATTCTATTTTGATTTACTCCATCATTAAGTAATAGCGGTAATGAAGTACCAATTCCAGGAAAACCAGCTAATGCACCCCAAACATCATCACCATCTAGTTTCAATTTAAGCTGATTAGCAACATGATCGGTTCCTATTGTATCAATTTGGTTATTAGATAAAGCATTCCAAACTGCTTTTTGATCATTTTCAGTTCGTATTGGAGGCATAACTTTAGCAAGATAACCATTTTGTTTTTCATAAGATAATGTAAGATAATGAGGACATGTTTCTACAAAAATTTTAGTTCCAAGTTTTTTTTCTTCTTGAATTTGTAATAGTGCACGTTCTGAACCAATGTGGACAAAATAAATTACACAATCATAATTTCGTCCAAACTTACATATTGTTTTAATTGCTTTAGCTTCAAATTCAGGAGAACGACTCGAAGACCATGCAGATAATCCATCTTGATTTTTTTCTTTTGCCTTTTTAATTCCACATCCACATGATTCATAATCTTCAGCATGTACAAGTACAGGACATCCAAGTTCTGCTGCATTTTTAACAATTTTTTCAACAAGTTCATCTGTAACATTTACTTTAGATGCTACAAGGCTAGAAGAATTTGGAGGCATATCCATGTATACATGACCAACTTCACCACCAAGATTCATGTAAATTTTAAAAGATGTAATTCCCTTATCAATACAAAAATTCATTTCATCAATTTGTTGTTGTGTAAAAATAGAAGCATGTATTGCATAATCTACATAATGATATTCTGATGAAGTTGTAAGTTGTGATTGTAAAGAATTTGAAAATTTATTTTCTAATCGAAGCATTCGCATCATAGTTGTAACTCCACCTATTGCTGCAGCATGAGATTCAGTTTTTGCAGCTTCGTTAATGGGTGAATAAACCCCATAATGGACATGCGTATCAATTGCACCAGGAATTGAAATTAATCCATTTCCATTAATCTTATGATCACATGCAGGAATATCATTTGTTAGTCCTACAATTTTTCCTTCATCAATTACAATATTTTTGTCAATCATTCCAGTAGGAAGTATTACGTGTGAATCAACAATTACAGTATCATACGTCATCAGAAAATTTTACGCTATGGAGTTTATTATGCGTTAAGGAATACGCTTAAGTTGATTATTTTAAAAGAAAAACCATGGAAGGTGCAGAGATAGCAAAACGAGACCATCAAAGAAATAAATCTGAAATTGTAAAATTAGTGAAAGAAATGTTTAATCAAGAAAAATGGGGTGATGAAGAATATAAGAAAAAATTGCAAGAATTAGTTGTAAAAGACGAAGAATTAGTCAAAGATGTTATTAAAAAAATTAAGTTAGAAAGAGGATTAGAATAAAAACAAATCTGCTTAGAAAATGAATAAAAACCCAATTTATTCCAGATAATTTGAGGGCCGGTGGTTTAGGGGTATAATGCTTCGTTCGCAACGAAGATGATCGAGGGTTCGATTCCCTCCCGGTCCATTTTGCCAGAAACTATTATACATAAATAAAAAATACCGTCATCATGGAAGTTTTTGACGGTAAAAAAGCAGCACAAGATTATATGTCAAAACACACCCTAGCATTCTCGACTCCTGAATTAACTTTAATGAGATTTGCATTTTGGATGGGAGATTCAGTTCCAGATCCAAAAAATGATGGAAAAGGAATTCCAAGAATGATGACATATTTGATAGAACAGGACTTTGAACCAGTCTTAATTGATGATGATACATATGTTCCATCAGGAGCAGTAAAAAGTTCAGCAAATGTTGGAAATGCTTACAATGAAGTAAAAACAGATGGAAAATTCTGTTCTGAATGTGGTACTACACTTTCAATGACAGCAAAGTTTTGTCCTGAATGTGGTACTACACAAGAATAAAAAAATTATATTTTTAATTTTATGCTCTAGCTCCACACTTTGTGCAGAATTTTGAATTAGGTCTTAATTCAGCACCACATGAAGAACATCCATTTGGATTTTGTGGAGCAGTTTGTCTTGGCATTAAAGCTGGATCAGCTGATGGTAAAGTTCCAACATTCCCAAATGCTTCTTGTGCAGATACAATTCCTGGTGGACCTCCACCTACAGGATTTTCTGCAGTGCCAGATCTTGGTGGTTGACCCATTCCTCCTGCCATCATTCCAGGTTGACCCATTCCTGGCATTAGACCAGGAGATTGTGTATTTCCACCACCAGAACCTACAGATTTTTTTAATTCGAATATTACTTTGATAGCTAGAAATTCTAATGCAGAATATGCAACAGTGTAATCACCTAATTTTTGAAAAAATTCTTTGTCACTAAGTTGACCTTTTTTGTACATGTTGTTAGTATCTAAAAATGATTCATAGTATCCTTGAGATTCATCAAACAAACTTTGTAGTTTGTCAAAAAGCATTCCAAGTGTATCTACTTCACCAAATGACATAATCTCACTCAATTTTTGGAATATTAATTACTTTAGGATGAAAAAATAAGAAAAAACGTGTTTTAGTAATCTATGCAAGTGCTCTATCAATCATACTTTGGTATGATTCTTTAGAAGCTGCACCTACTTGCTGGCTAACTATTTCACCTTTGTTTAGGAGGATTAAAGTTGGAATACTAAATACATTGTATTTTGAAGCCAATTCATTAGCCTCATCAACATTAACCTTGACAAATTTTACTTTGCCATCATAGTCATTTGCCAGTTCTTCAACTACTGGACCTACCATTCTGCATGGACCACACCATTCGGCCCAAAAGTCTACAAATACAGGAATGTCAGAATTTATGACATCTATTTCCCAAGACTTTGCATCTGAAATTTGAGTAATTCCCATTCTGTTTTTAATTTATTTATCATACCTAAAAATGTTCACCACATTCCAAATCTTTATTTTTTGATACAAGATTAAATTTCATATATACTTAAATGACGTTTTGATAAAACTGATTTATGAGTTCAGAGCTTAGATTAAAAAAATTAAGAGGTTCTGGTGGCTATGTTATGGCCACAGTTACAGATGAGCAGCAAATGAAAGGAAATTTAGGCGGTCCTGATTTATTTTTGGCACCAATTGGAAGATTAGATGATGATAAAATTACTAAACATTTTTGCAATACATGTGAAAAAGAATTTGAAGGTCCACCAAAAATAGAATTTGAAAATCCAAATGAAGAAGTTGCAGAAAATTTAGTTCTTGCTGAACGAGGTCAGTATATTTGTAAAGCATGTAATGCTTCAATTGCAGAATATAGAGAATTCAAAAAACCAAATGAAGAAGGCGAAGTTGGAAGTGCAAAACCATTAGATGTTAATACTACAACAGAACCTACAGTAGAAGTTACAACAGAACCTACAGTAGAAGTTACA
>Ga0315333_10000383_pt1 | contig 13971 bp, 8 predicted proteins | sample M120034915metaG_FD_204521 | JGI IMG/M metagenome (GOLD analysis project Ga0315333, IMG submission 204521) | Ammonia-oxidizing marine archaeal communities from Monterey Bay, California, United States - M1 200m 34915 | ecosystem: Environmental > Aquatic > Marine > Intertidal zone | place: USA...
GGGCATAGAGCATTCCATCTACTTTAAAATCCTCTGCGAACTTAGCTTTGCCAGTGACCTTCGCATGAACATCTGGTGGAGTGAAATCTTTACCAATAAGCTTGTAGGCCATAATCAGTCCTCACGGTTTTTATATTTTATAGCATAAGTAGCAGGATAGAGAATGTCCATCGAAATGAATAGCTGGCGCTTACGGCGAACGTTCCAATTAAAAAAGTGGTTTTGACCCTTTACGTTGCCACGGGCAGGCCTATCTAATCTTGGATCAATTTAAGGGTTCGATAAGTTATTCACGCCCTTCGTTAATAGCCACGGCAACGGTAGTCTGGCCTTTGTTTTGAATAGTGAAAGGAGACTCCGCGTCCCGCCATGCCCAGTCGCCAGCCATGTCTAGTTCAGTTGTAATGCCATCTTCCCGGGTCACATGCACGGTACCCTCGGTACCCTGGACAATTACGGTAGGATTGTGGTGGTTTTGCAATAATGTTTCTTCTCCGGGATCAAGTTCTATGCGGTGGGAGCGAAACCAGGAGTTTTCGATCTGAGGATTGGAGGACATGCCTGATGGCCTGTCTGCGGGCTCGCCTGCAATGCCGTTACCACCATTTACCAACGCAATAATCCGCAACAGACCCGGTCCGCCGTTGGATACATTGTGGGTTAGGGGCGTAGTCGCGTAATCTGTGATCGCTCTTACAGTGCCGTTGCTCGGACCAGCTCCACTGCTGATTGAAGTCAACAGAATTGCCTGATCATGTATATGCTGGAAGGACTCATCGCCAGGGTTTACCTGCACGTCCAATAGGAACAAACTGCCTGCCCTGTGCACAGTCCGATGACGGGGCTCCTGCAATAAGTGTACGACTTTTTCCCCCGACAGATCGGTTTCCTGGGCAATTATACTTGGCTTCATCTTACCCAGCGTTATATCCAAAGCGGTTAGCACTAATGCCGCCAATAGCAGGCCAGAAGAAGGTTTGAGTAGTGGTTTTATGGCAATCTTAATCATGTCTGCTCCAATTTATTGTTTTATTAGTCGCCGGTAGTACCAGGAAGGGCAAATGACAGAAGTTCGGCATCATTATTACGCCCACCTCCGGCGATGGCAATGTATTGCTTACTTTGTATCTGATAGCTCATGATGGGGCCATGCAGGCGCAAGGCAACATTGACTTCACCGATAAGTTCACCTGTTGCTTTATCGTGAGCAACCAAGATTGAACCGGTTTCCTCCGGGCCAATTTCGTCCTTGGCTGCCAGGTAAGAAATTAATAAAGTCTTAGTGATCAGAATACCACCTTCGGCAACAACATCGTTGAAACCAGTGCCTAGTGGCCCCAGGTCCAAGTCGGCAATATCCGGATGGTCGGTGGGCCCTTTGCCAAAGGGTATCTGCCAAACATGTTCGCCAGAGTTAAGATCTATGGCGGTAATTCGTCGGTAGGGTGGTTTTACCAGAGGTAATCCACGTGGCCCGGCTGTGCGGGTATATTGAATCACATAGGGCCAGTCTGAAGTTCCATCAGGGGGTTCCACCAAAGCCATGCCAATTGGTCTGGTGACTGACTGGATATAAAGGGTCTGAGTTTCCGGGTCCATGGAAGCTCCCGGGAAATTAGCCCCACCACCGGCTCCGGGAACGACATAGGTTGAAGTTTTTCCATCGTGGCCTTGCACGATAGGTGGTGTGAAGATATCGCCGAGCACGAAGTTTTTCGCGATCTCCAATGCCTCTTCCCTGATTTCTGGAGTGAAGTCCACCAGATCTTCCTCTGTCGCGCCAATTCTCTCGAAGGGTAAAGGCCACGTTGGGATAGGTTGTGTTGGATGAGCGCGCTCACCAGGAACCGTGCTTGGCGGCACAGGTCGCTCTTCGATAGGCCATACCGGCTCTCCGGTCACCCGGTCGAAAACATAGGTGAAGCCGGTCTTGGAAACCTGGGCCACGGCTTTGATAGGCCTTCCGTCGACAATAATATCAATGAGATTCGGAGCCGATGCAATATCATAATCCCATAACCCATGATGTACCGTCTGGAAATGCCAGACCCGTTCGCCCGTTTCCGCATCGAGACATATGATGCTCTCAGCATATACGTTTTCACCTAGCCGTTTGCCACCCCAATAATCGTTAGTAGGTGTGGAGGTAGGTAGGTAGACCAAGCCCAGTTCATCGTCCGCTGCCATGTAGGTCCAGACATTGGTGTTGCCCGCTGTCTGCCACGAGTCCTCTTCCCACGTTTCATTATAGTCTTCACCAGGTTGGGGAATTGTATTGAAACGCCACTTGAATTCGCCGGTGCGAGTATCATAGGCGCGCACATGACCGGGAGGGCTGCGGTTGCTCATGATGTAGTCGAAGATCTTCGAGCCTACAATCAAGGTATTGCCAACAGCAATGGGTGGTGCACCGTGGGTAATGTTGCGCATCTCGAACTCTAGGCGGCCCAGATTCTGAGTAAGATCTATGAAGCCATTATTGCCAAAATCAGGATCAGGTTGGCCGGTGTGAATATCTATAGACACCAACTGCTTACCAAGAGTGGCCAGAAAAATGCGCTCTACTTCCCCGTCGGTCCAGTATTCAATACCACGAGTTTGCACAGGCGAGAAATTCGGAGGGCCTAGCTTATAGCTTTCAGGATCGAACAGCCATAACTCTTGTCCTGTGGTTGGGTCAAGGGCGACTACCTGTCCATGGTTTGTGTTGGTATACATGACGTTATTAACTAAAAGCGGAGTGGCACGGTAGTCCCCAGTGGGATACAACATCGAGTCTGGAATGCGCTTGTCTGCTGACTCCCAACGCCAGGCTATCTCCAGTTGTTCGAAGTTATCCGCATTAATCTGGTCCAGTGCCGCATATTTCGAGGAGGAATGGTCTGCTCCGTGGTGGTGCCATTCGCCATCAGTGTCGGACTGTGACTGCTCGTTGCTCTCTTCCGTACAGCAGGTCAGAACCACCAACAGGCCAGCAAATAAAAGCGAGGGTTTTAATTTGGTCATGGTTGCTTCCCGGTACTGAGTCATTGGTTAGTAGGGCAGATTCTTATTTAGAAAACTGAATATTGACCCATAAATACGCCGCATTTCATTCGCGGGAAAGCCGCCGTGCCGGCCATTCGGTACAGTAACCAGTTCATTGGTAACTTCGGCGCGATCTAACAAGCGATGTAGTTCTACAGCATGGTTGTAGGGTACAGTTGGGTCGGCGTCACCGTGGATACTAATAATAGGGGGCAAATCTGACCGGACGTAGCTTACGGGAGATACTCGTTCAGCAATTTCTGTCATGTTAGGCTGAGCACCAAGCCAACGCACAGCATAGCTTTTTTGGTTAACACCATGGAGCAAATCATTGACATCGGTAATACCATACCAGTTGACGACCGCCGCCACCTTGAGTGTTTCATTTCCGAGGCACTGCCGATCCAGGCCAGCTTCTGAGGGAATCATGCCAGTAGTTAATGCTAAGTGCCCACCGGCCGAATTGCCTGACACGACTAATCGATCGGTATCGAATCCATATTGTTCAGCATTTCTGACGACCCAGCGTAGCGCACACAAGCTATCCTCCACGGCAGCAGGGGCCAGCGATACATCACCTAGGCGATACTGCACATTAACAGCAGTCCAGCCTTCCTCCAGATAAGGTAGCAACCGCAGAACATTAGCTTCCTTCGAACCGCCGACCCAGCCTCCGCCATGATAATAGATAAAAGTGGGTGCAGGACCTTCGTTCCTGCGGGACTGATAGACATCAATCTTGAGCTCGACACCATTGGCGCGTCGATAGGTGATATTGGGGATCACTCGGAATTCGTTCTGTACCGTTGCTGTCCAAGAAGCGCTATCTGATGTCTGAGCAACTGCTGAGGAAAGAAACAACGTTAGTATGGAGGTAATTAATAGTGCAGAAGAGTTATGCATTGCAATAGTCCTTTGATTCTTAGTGTCTCAATATATACGAGTTTACAGTCAAATGAGCGCCGACTAAACTACGAATTACCATTGAATGAACAACTCGAACCCCGTTAACATCTGTTATAGAAGTCAAGATACCTGTTTTAAAAATACGAATAATCAATCCGATTTCCTGCACTCGTGGTTGGTTGCTATCAGTCTGCGCCAATGCTTTAGTTGTCATTAGCCCTATAAGGAGCAAAGGGAAGAGAATTCGACGAGACATATTGCCGCTGCAGACTAAAAACTTGTATCCAACCGATGAGCAGATAGTAAAGCGCCGTAGATGTCTGGACAAATAGTTTTTAGTTCTTAGAATAAATAAATCATAGCAGGCACTGTAACTTGTTATTTAGTTTGTCAATGTGTGGAGAAAACCCTGTCTTTATGGTCATATTTCGGGGTTAACATCCAGGCGAGCGGCCGATAACCTCAATATCAACTAGCAGTCATTTGTATTATGAACCTGAAGTACCTCAAGCAAAACTTTTCTTCTCTGTGTTTTGTGGCTTGCACCTGTTTCTCCCCTCAGGTGCTTGGCCAGATTTCAGAAGACGAAGCAACAGTTACCTATCCAAACAGTTACTTTGCCGAGTATGGCTCTGTGACTGCCAAAGATATGCTCAATCGTATCCCAGGGGTTGGCTCAACGACCGGTGGCGGCTCCAGCTCCAGTGGGGGATTCCGCGGCGGGGGTGGTGGTAGCGGTGGTCGCGGTTTCGGCAGCGGTAGTAGTTCAAGTGAGATCCTTATTAATGGAAAGCGAACTGCAGGTAAAAATAACCAAACCAGTGGAATTCTGAATCGCATCGCGGCCGATCAGGTGGACTATATCCAGATTATTCGAGGCACTTCAGGAGAATTGGACGTACGCGGTACCGGTCAGGTTGTAAATATCGTCACCTTTGAAGAAGTATCGGCTTCCTCGCTCCAGTACCAGATTAATGCAGACCACCAGGACGATGGACATACTCAGCCTGGAGCCGATCTATCTTACAGCAATCGCATTGGAGGCCTGGATCTGGTACTCAGTGCCGTTACCGAACCGCGCTACGGTCATCAGGAGAGTAAAGAAGACAGTGTTCTCGGGAATTTATCGCCCAACGACAGAGTCGTAGAAGAGCGTACTACACGACAAACCAGCTATGAATATACGGCGAACCTCGGTTATGAGTTTAGCGAGCGAACTAGTGCACGCTTCAATGCGCTGTATTCCCAGAACGACAACCCGACTGAAGTGGAACGATCAACCACTGATTTCACAGAGCAGCCCAACGTAATACTGAACCAGTTTGAAGATGTTCCGGGTGAGCGGGATAATTGGGAAATCGGTGGTGATTTTGAGACATTCTTTGATAATGGCGATCGGTTTAAGGTTTTATTTGTTTTAAACCAGGACAACCGAGATTCCACTCGCGAACGTTTCGATATATTCGATGATGGTAGCTCCGATAAAAACCTGTTTCTGAAATCGGGTAGCGTCACCGAAGAGGAAATTGTTCGTAGTTCTTACACAATGGACATATTTACGGGACAGGATATTGAATTTGGCGCTGAGCGGGCTGTGACTACACTGGACTCGAATCTTGCTCTAGGTCTGCTGAATACTAATGGAACACCGTCACCGGCCTTTGGGGGATTAGTGCCCATGCCGGTAAATAATGCTAATTCAACGGTGGAGGAGACTCGTTATGAGCCGTTCCTGATTCATAACTGGATTATTAATCCTCGCATGTCGCTGGAATCTCATGTGCTTTACGAATATTCAGAAATCGAACAAAAAGGCGACGTGTATAACAAGCGCGATTTTGATTTTATAAAACCAAAAGTGGATTTCCGCTACGACTTTACACCCTCTTTGCAATTAAGAGGTTCTGTGGAAAAGGTAGTCCGTCAATTACGCTTTAGTGATTTTGTGGCAGCCACAGATGAGGGGGATGAAGATTCCAATACGTTTGCCGGCAACCCTAATTTACGCCAGGAATGGTATTGGAAGTATGACGTCAACGCCGAATACCGTTTGCCCAACGATGCTGGGGTGGTTGATGCCAATTTGTTCTACCACGATCATCACGATGTGATTGAGAAAATTGACGTATCCCCTTCAGAGGACAATCTGAAATCTGCCAATGGCAATATTGGTGACGGCAAGATGTATGGTTTACGGATCAATGCCAGCGTGAGAATGCAGATGATCGATATGCCTAACTTGCTGGTATCTTCTGGCTGGAGTGTGCAAGATTCGGAGATCGAAGATCCTTTTACCGGTATTGATCGACGATTTGCGCATTATGGCAGGGGACGGTGGTCACTTAGCTTTCGCCATGACATACCACAATGGAGCTTGAACTGGGGGGGTAGCTGGAGTAACCGATTCGATGGCAATGAAAAAATTTATGACATCGATGACGTATTGGATTTGCGGGGTGATCCGAGTACTTCTGTGTTCGCAGAATGGATCAGTCCGAATGGGACCAGCTGGCGTTTCGATGCACGTGGACTGGGTTCCAATAACCAATGTCGCGAGAGAACTCGATTCGTGGGCCGGCTTTCGGCTGGAATTCTGGAAGAAATCGAGAATAGTTGTCGTACGAATGGTGTGACTACCTCACTAAAAATCACCGGGACATTCTAGTTTATCTTAAGAACAAGTGTACCCGCATTTACTCAGGGTTGTCCTCAAATCCCTGGCGCAGAAGTCTGGCTTTGCTGATAACATTCCGGCTCCAATTTACTCAGCAATTAATGTTATCACCGCCTTGTGGCCATTAGTCATTGTTCTACTCCGGATAGAAAGACCTTTCGATGTGCTGGACTCCGGACAGCAGGCTGATTATGATTTAAGCATCCTATCTGTTTGAAACGGAGGTTTTAGAGATGCCAACTAAGAAAAAATTTACTACAAAACTTTCCTTCACTTTAATTCCTCTATTGCTATTTAGTATTACTGGAGCCCAGGAATTTTATGTGCATCCTGCAACACAGGATCCTGCGGTGCTGGTTACCCTGGACACACTGGAGGAATGGGAAGATGAACTGTCCAACTGGGGGCGCTGGGGTCCCGATGATCAGCGTGGCACTCTCAATCTTATTACACCGGAAAAAACGACTGAGGCAGCCACCCTTGTGACGGAAGGGATAACTGTGACATTGCAGCATTTCGTTATTGAGGAGCAAACGATCGACAGCCAGGCTTTTGGTCCTTATGACCACTGGATGAGCCGACTCGACCCGGTTACAGGTGAACCCAGTTTTGCCCTGGACGAGATTCAATTCTCCTTACATGACGGTATGCTTTCCCACCTTGATGCACTCTGTCATTACCGTAAAGAGATCGATGGCAGGTACATCATTTTCAACGGTTATCCACAAAATCTCACAGCCAGTGGATGTGATGACCTGGCCGTTGACAAGATGGGTACATCCTATATCACGCGTGGAGTATTGGTGGATATTCCACTGATGCGCGGTGTCGATTACCTTGACCCGAGTACGCCAATCTTTGTGGAGGACTTGGAAGCCTGGGAAGAATTTGCCGGGGTTAAGGTAGAGAGTGGGGATGCATTGTTCGTGCGAACTGGTCGCTGGCAAAAGCGGGATACAGAAGGTCCCTGGCGCTATGGACAAGGAGGAGCGGGTTTACACGCTTCCGTACTTCCCTGGTTGAGAGAACGGGATGTAGCAATCCTGGTCGGTGATGCTGTCAACGATGTCCAGCCTTCCGGGGTAGCAGGTATAAATCGACCTATCCATCAACTAACTCAGGTAAACTTGGGACTGCCTATCGTGGATAACGGGTATCTGCAAGATGTAGCTGAAGTAGCGAAGCGCTTGCAGCGCTGGGAATTCATGACCTCGATCCAGATCAATCCTATTAAAGGAGGCACAGCAAGTCCGTTTAACGCTAATGCCACGTTTTGATGAGGCCTCCACGGCCAAAATTTATTGTGGTAATCGATACAAAAAAAGGCGACCTTCGGTCGCCTTTTTCTTTTCTCTGCCATTCTTGTCCGGCTTAAAATACCCTGCGCGGTTACAGAACTTTCACATAATAAGGATCACCTAGTAACTGTATTGCAACTCCAATCCATACAGCCTTGGTACTGTTGTACCAGAGGAGTGGCGGAAGAACTCGGTTTCACCTGCACGAAGAATTTGCAGGTTACCGATATCGTCAAATACGTTATTGACAAAAGCGCTGACCATCCAGTTGGAATCTGCAGATGTCCAATTAGCACGAAGATCCAATCTGTCATAGGCTTCTGCTTTTTCTGTCTCTCTCTCGAACGGAGAGTAATAAACTTCATCGGTCCAACTGTAAATGCCGACAAATTCTACCTGAGAACCACCTCTTAGAGGCACTAGGTATTGGCCCCAGGCGGTGAGTTTACCTTCTGGTACATGTAGCAACTGATTACCCTTAACATCTTCAACCAATGAATCGAAATTTGGAAACAATGATTCTGGCACGGTTTTTCGAGAGGGGTCGGACATTAGCAGGCTTTCGCTGTACTCATTTGGCGTGTAACTGAAGCTGCCACCAACTGTTAGCTCGTCAGTTACTAACCACAATAATTCCGCTTCAGCACCTCTTATTTCTGCCCCAGGTGCCGGAAGTACTGAAGTAGTTGTACCACCTATGCTGCTCACTTCGGTTGCTACTGTATGAATATTATCGTAGTCATACAGGTAAAAAGATCCATTCAACTGCAGTGTGTTATCCAACCATCGAGTTTTGTAGCCAATTTCGTATGCCATCAAATCTTCTGGGTCATAGGTAGGAGTATTGCTGAAGAAAACCAGATTAAAACCGCCAGCGCGATACCCTTGAGTAGCCGAAAAGTACATCATGGCCGAATCGGTTATGTTCCAGTCCAGATTCAAACGCCCGGTATATTCTGAGTCTTTTCGTTCAAAGGGCCGATAAACGCTAAGGGCGAATGGGATGCCTCCGTTAGTCACTTTTTCGGTTGGTTTGATTAGATTGCCGCTACCATCGTCCACCAAGCCACCATTAACGCGATTTACAACAGCAAGGCCTCCATAGAGTGCCAGAAAGGCTCCTGGTGCTGCACCGGTTTCTCCATAACGCCACACATTTTCTTGAGCTTCTAGTTTATCGACCGCGTAACGTAAACCAAAGGTCAGGTCGAAGGTCTCATTGATATTCCATACCCCCTGGGTGTATGCAGCATATGCCTGGCGTTGGGATTGGGTGGTGTATAGCAAATCGGTGCCAGCTGTCGATGGTCCATGTATTACGTCCAGACCCCGATTAGTGCCATCGTCGCCATACCAAGCTGAAGTCTGTAAAACAAGAGCACCGGGATTATCGACTCCAAAGTTTACAGCACAGGCTGGAGCCGGAGCCGGGTCATAGGTCATACAAGAGTCCCTGGCAGTAAACAGTTCCACCATTGGGCGCCCGGAGAAGGCCAGTGTTGATGCATTTATCCCGGCTAAAAAGGGAGCACCGATTGCGCCGGCCGCACCCGCAGATAAAGCGGTGTTGTCAACGTAAGGGCCAGTCATGCGAGATTCACCTACCGATGAATAGAAGTCACCACGCTGGTCAATTTTTGCATCGTAAGAGAATATGCCTGAAGTGAAGGAAAGTGAGTCGTTAACATCATAAAATGCCTGCACCTCATGAGATACATATCTTGCCTCATGGTTCACGTAAAACTGTCGGTCATGAAACATACTGGCCGTGTTGTCGTCATCCGTAATTCGCTTGTAAGTTAGGGTGTTAAGTCCGGCTAGATATTTAACTTCGAGTCTATCGTTAATGGTCCACGTTGCATTGAACTGGGTGCCTTCCTGCTCAAAAGTTTCATTGTTAAGCCCGTTGGTTGCCGCACATAGGTCGCCTCCATCTATGTCACCATTGAAAACGCAGTCGTTATATCTTTGCGCGCTTGCAGCAGAGGTGGAATTGAACCCATCAATGGAAGCGGCAGCGTTCTGTGCACCATTGAAATCACCGAAATCTATACCTGGTCTTACACGTTGTGCTTGTCGCATTGCACCAGTCACAGGATCTTTAAAACTATGAATGGGTTGGCTCTGATCGTACCAGGTGTTGCTGTCGTAATTCGCCTGGTCAGTATTGCTGGTATCAATAAAGCGCATACCCGGAACTAGCGAAGTTGTGTTGCGGCTTGGTCCTCCGTCTTCGTTGAGTACCACTAAACCGCCTCCATTGGCACCGCCAAAGGGACGATCAATCACCATGAAATTTTGCCTTAGGTTAAATTCCAAGTCATCCGATGGGGTCCATTTAAACTGTATAGCGGAATTTTCTGTTCCGAGACCGTCAAGGTCGTCTCCGGAACCTAATTCTTCGACAACGCCATCACGATTTCGAACGCTAAAGTTAACCCGGGCTGAAAATTGATCATTCACAGGTATATTCATCATGCCATACCATTCATCTGTGCCGAAATTTCCGATGATAGATTTTAAAGAATAATCAAATTCCTGGGAGGGTTCGTTGTAAAGGATATTTATAGCGCCACCAACGGCATTTCGGCCGTATAACGTTCCCTGGGGCCCGCGTAATATTTCTACTCGCTCAACGTCCCAGAACGTGGCAGCGGTCGCGGTCAGCAAGTCTTCAGAATAGATGCCGTTCATGTAGGTGGAAATACCTGGATCTCCGCCCAATGCACGAAAGTTACGACCTACTCCCCTAACGGTTGCGTCGTAAGGCTGGATGGTTGTAGCAGGAATAAAGTTCTGCAAGTCTTCCTGATTTCTAATACCAAAATCTTCCAGGTTCTCTGAAGTCAGGGCTGTAATAGAAATAGAGGTATCTTGTACCGAGGCCTCTCTCCGCTCAGCGGTTACAATTACTTCTTCGATCCCGCGTCCAGGCCCGTCTTCGTCTTCTTGGGCAATTACTAGCGAGGGTGCGTAGATAGCACATATTACCGCTGTGTAGCTGATTCGGCGTGTAAAAGCGCCATTTCGTTTGTTCATTGCGGTTCTTCTCCTACAGTGTTTATTAAATAGGTTTTCTTATATTTTTCTGATTGCAGAACTATGCAACAGGAGCCTTTGTTGGGCTATACAGGGGGTAAACTGAGTCTTGGTTTTACAGCTTCAAGTCACAAATCAAACAACTAAATTTAATCGGCTATGCTTATCCCCTCATACCGAACAGTTATTCATTCCGCGCAGACTAACTCGTTGAGACTAAAGTATCAATAGTTGCGGTGAACCGAACAGGGCGCCAAATAAATGGTAAAAGCGGCACAGGCAAAAGAGGTACTGAGTGTGCCGGAGGAACTAATTCTTTAGGAGATCACCCGGGTCCGTTTAACGTGTCTGGAGAGAACTGGTTCTAGGTACTTAAGTAAAAAACCTCAAAGGTTAATTCGAAGAAATGATGACTTGATTGAGGTCTACTTCGTAGGGAGACAGCTCCTTGTTGCCGCTCGGAAATTCGTTAGTTTGCAGAATGAAAGCAAGGATGTCCGCATAATTGTTAGCGAGCAGACCACCGGGCTGATCAGTAGGCATTTCTGCACTCATCTTGGTGTATAACTCCCCGACCGACTTTCCTTCCCAGATAAACATGAAGGCCATTCCGCGAAGGCTCGGAGAATTGCTGTTACCTCGCAGATCGGCAGAGTGACAGGAAGCACAACGAGCAGCGTATTGTTCAGCGCCCCGTTCTGCTTGGGCAACGGTGTAAATGCCGTCCCGGATGGAGTTGGAAGATTGCGCGTACCCTATTGATTGCAGGAGAACCAATTTTAACAAGAGGCACAATCCAGCAGCTTTATTTACGTTAATTTCTATCATTCTGGCAGTGCAAATACATAAATAGAATTACCGTTTCTGGGACGGCTTAATTCTGGGGTCAGGTCTCTGGGCAGCATCCCTGACCAGCTAGCGCCGCCAACACCGACCGGCAGAGCAACATATTGCCTGTCATCTACCATATAAGAAATGGGGAAACCCTGGGCTGAAGTACTCACCCTGGTTTGCCAGAGTTTTTCACCCGTCTCGGCATCGAAGGCAAGCATGTAGCGATTCCAGTCACCGACAAATACCAGGTTACCGGCGGTGGTTAAGGCAGCGGTGTTAATCGGTGCCCGTTGCCGATAACGCCACTTGACCTCAGCGCTGGGAACATCCAATACCAGTAACTCACCTAGATTTCCGCCAGAATCCGGATGGGGGTAGTTGGTGCGCCGCACCGGACCAGTGCCACCACCACCCAATACTTGCTCCGTGGGGCCAAAGGTGGCGAGTTCGCAATTCAGAGTGATTGGTATATAAAGCGCTTTAGTTTGGGGCGAATAGGCCATGGCACGCCAGCTCTTGAAGCCGGAAGTGCTTGGACACATATCGATCTGCTGGCCGATGCGGGGAATCATCCCGTCACGATAGGTTATGTTGCCGCTGGTAGGATTTACATTGAGAATGGTCTGATAGCCCATGTCCGTGGCTTTAATTAATTCACCTGTCTCCCGGTCTAGCTGCCAAAGAATCGCTAGTTTGCCCATCTTGAAAATAGATTCACGGCCGTCCACATCGATCAACACTGTCTCGAATACTTCATCCATGTCATGGGTTTCACCCGGTAGATGTTGGTAGTACCAATTCAGTTCACCAGTATTCGGATTGAGTGCCAGAGTGGAATTTGTATACAACGCATCGCCATCTGTTCCGCGCACAGCCCGAGCCCAGGGCTTGGCTTGAGCTGTACCGTAGTAGACCAAATTTTTTTCTGGGTCGTAGCTACCTGCCTGCCATGAATCAGCACCAGCGCGGAAGCGTAGAGCTAGATCACCCCAGGTATCTCCGCCGGGAGTCCCAGGTGCCGCCACCGTTGCAAATCGCCACAATTCCTCTCCGTTTAACGGATCGTGACCAGTAATAAAACACACATCATCCTTGTAGCGGTCACAGCCGGTAATGCCTGTTACCAGTACCCCATTGGCGATGATGGGTCCAGCAGTGTAGTAATAACCCAGGGCGGGATCTGCGGTTTGGGTTTCCCAAACCAATAAACCAGTGCGGGCATCGATGGCAACAATACTGGCATTTTCCGTAGCCATATATATCAGCCCATCAAAGATCGCGATATTTTTCTGCACTCCCCTGCCCACACCAGCATAGCTGGTGGCTGGCATGGCAGCATCTCCGAGTTCCTCTATGCTTGAAGACCGGTCAGTATCATCAATGGAAGCGGTAATACCAGGCCGGTATTCCCAGACCAGATCACCATTGGCCGCATCCAGCGCCTGAACGACCCCTCGCGGGCCTGGGATAAACATCACCCCATTATGAATGAGGGGTGCGGCCTGCCCGGCACCGGTATCGTCGATTGCCCAGGACCAGACTAACTGCAGTTGGTTAACATTGTTGGAGTTTATCTGATCGAGGGGGCTGTAACCCCAGCTATTCTGATTCCCGCGCCAGCTTAACCATTCTCCAAGGGGAGGATTGGCCAACATTTCATCAGTTACAGGATCAAATTCGATAATCTGTGAGAAAGCAATTTGACTACCTAGAAGAGCTCCGGCGAGGCAAAGTTTGTAGTTGGTTTTCATTTTGTCGTCTTTAATCTCGTTATTGAAAAAGCGGCAAGACGAGCATAAACACTCTCCGTGTGCGAGTCTACTGGCCAGGCAATATCGAGTTTGGCAGAGTAGCTGGGCCTTACAAGCAGCTAAAGACACATTTTGTTTCACAAGTCAGTAAGCAATCGTATTACTCGACCGGAAAAATTGTGTAGCATACGGACCACCTTAGGTTTACAGAAGAAGTAAGAATGTTGTTTAAGAGCATGCTTGTGCATAGGTGCACTCGCCTTGTCGTCAAGCGACCTGCGGTTGCAGCCTGCTTCGTCAGCATAATATTTGGTGCGTCTCCGTTAGCTGTTGCCCAACCGCCGTTGGAAGTCGACGAAGCAATGCTGCATGAAGTTTTTCGTGGGGCTGACAGCTTTTCAGCCAAAGAAGGTTCTCCACCGATTTATAAGGCTTACAGCGA
>Ga0315333_10000407_pt1 | contig 13658 bp, 13 predicted proteins | sample M120034915metaG_FD_204521 | JGI IMG/M metagenome (GOLD analysis project Ga0315333, IMG submission 204521) | Ammonia-oxidizing marine archaeal communities from Monterey Bay, California, United States - M1 200m 34915 | ecosystem: Environmental > Aquatic > Marine > Intertidal zone | place: USA...
ATCTGCTTCAGACAATTGTGGATTTTCTTGTTGTTGCTGTTGCTGTTGCTGAATCAACTGAGCTTCTGTCTCAGGAGTCATTGGATTAAAGTATCTATCAACATTCTTAACACCTGCAAGAGCTAATATATCTCCTAGAGTATTCCTGATACCTGTCATCGTCACTAAACCATTGGATGATCCATAAGTCTGCCATATCTGCATTTGCATTGTAAGAGCTTGTCCTAGTGCCGCTGACCTTGTCTCTTCTCTACCAGTTCCTAGACCTACATTGATCGTTACATCCATCGCTGTATTCCAAGATCGTGGATCAACAGGAATAAACTCACCATGCATACGCATCATTGTCTCTTCATTGCTATTTTCGACACATAGGTTGAGCATTAGCTTAAATAACCGCTTCATACCGCCCTCGGCAAGATTTCGAGCCATAACCTCTATCTGAGCTGATCCTTGTTGAGCTTGTAGTCGTGCTGCGGTCGCAGAAGTGTTCTGTAAGGCATCAGGATCAAGTCCTTGAGAAGCTTTTGACACTCCTGTCTTCGATTCTACAGTCATATCCATGTATTGAATTGCATCTAAAACTTGACCTGCAACAAAAGGAGTTGCAATATCTACTAGAGCTTGTGGTGACTTCAATCTTACAAGTCCACCAATCTCGTTGTTCATTAAATCGTCTACATTGACTTGTCCTTGTACATAACCTTGTCTTGGACTGTTTGTTAGTGCTACGTTGTCCATTATTCCTCTTAACATCGCAGTAGATGAGTCCTGATCGTTCATAATTAGATCAGCTACACTTCTACCAAAGAATGTATGAGGTTCAGGATCAATTTCAAAGACAGCAAACGGAACCTCTCCCCAAGGTTCACACTCTAAAAGTTTGTTTTCACCACCTGCCATAAGTAGTCTATACATCTGTGCAATACCTGTGCCTTCCTTGTCTATCTTCATATAGGCTTCAGTAACAGCGACTTTTTTCATACTAATGTCTTGTGTATTTTCTTCGTCATCTTGTTCGTAACCTTGACGTTCAAAAGCTTCTGAGTCTACAAACGAATCATCAGAGGCTAAACCTGATAGATTTGAAACTTCGTCAAAGTCATAACCCATCTGTACAAGATCACCAACTCTCAATTCTGTTCTATGAGCGACAATATAAGCATCCTCAACACTCTTAGCATTACGATCTACTAGAAATTCTTCAGGAGGAAGAGCTTCAATCTTCAGTTCACCATGCTCTTTTTTGTAACTAATTTTCAATGAGTGTTTAGCTACTTCCATGCCCTCATCACCAATTTCCATTTCTGTGGAGTGTTCTATAACTGTCGTATCGTGCTCATTAACGATAGCTGACATCTCCTCATCAGTTACATTTGTAAAGCTGAATGTCTCTGCTTCTGTGTTATCTTCCCACCAAACTTTCAATATGCCTGTTTTTTTAACTAGGGCATCGTGTATTACATTGTTCAAAAGTGTGTATCCATTAAGCTCATTAAAGCGATAATTAGCATATTTAGTAGCCTGTTCAGCACCTTTTACGTCTTCCTGGCTTGTCGGAACGAACTCTACAGCATTCTCTGAAGAGAGGAAAACACGCATCAAACTAGGCTTTATTGCCCTTATGGTATCCCTTACTTTAGTAGAAACTATCTTAGAACGACCATCCTCTTGTCCAATATCGACCTCACCCTCGAAATATCGCTGTGATTTGATCCTATCATCTGCTATTTCACTTTCTACAAAACTTATAGCGCTTTTTACAGCATCTGATCCAATCTCTTGAATCTCGTCTTCAGTCATTGCTTTTAATTCACTTGTTGCCATTAGATGTTCCTTTTATTTTCTTGTTGCTCTTGCACTTGATACAAGATTTCGAGTATGCCCTCAATTCCTTGATAAGAAGGCTTTGGCAATTTATCTAATTTCCCCATAGTGTAACCAATTGCATTAGCTGTTTCACCTACTATTCTTGGCGAACCAGCTGCCATCATTGCCGCTGCCGATGGAAGAGTTGCACCACCTGATAATGCTGCACCTGATGCTACTGTGGGTAATACAGCACCTTGTATACTTCTAGGCATCCAACTTTGCATTTGATTACCTGCTAGACCTGCCATAAAGTTTCCACCACCCTGTTCTTCTAATTGTCTAGCTAACTTCATTCTTTGACCATAATTTGTATTTACATTATCTCGCATTAAAGATTGAAGTTTTCTAACTGCTGTATCTATTTGTGCTTTTGAACCCAAAGATAGTGTTTTTTCAAGTTCCAAAATTAACTCTGATGCTTCGGTATATTCTTTCATTGCTTTAGCATATCCTGGCGCTTGATCTGCAATCGTTTTCTTTGTCGCATGGTAAATATTTTTTGCTAACGCTACTGCTGTAGCATTCTCGGCTGGTACTCCTTCTACTACACTCCACAGCTTTTGTTTTAAAGCATCCATTCCTTCAGGAGTATGATGAGTAGTTTTATCGAGTTTTTTCCATTCAGCAATTTCTTTTTCTAACTTAACTAAAATTTCAGCACCAACTGGATTTTTAATTGTTCCTTTATACTCCACAAGATTCTTTGCTCTTGCTAGAGCTTCTTCAATGCCTTCAAAAGTTAATGCAGTTTGATCAGTCTGCCATAACTTTTTATTTTCTCTGTAATTAGCTTGTTTTTGTTTCTTCATTACTTCTAAATCTTTTAATGCTATGTGTAACATATCAGTTACATCACCTTTACCTCGCATTGCTGTTGTTAATTGTTCACCTCTGTCACCTTTTGAAAACCAACTTCCTTCTTTTCCACCTAATCTAGCTTGATCAACTACATGAGATACACCTGCTCCAGTACCTGACATTGCTCCTGCATATTCTCCAACAAGTTTGCCTGTACCTGAGACTGCACCTGAAACTCCTTTTGCAGTTAATGTTAGTGGATCAACATAGGTTGCCGCCTTCATTAGATTACTTCCACCAGTTTCTAGTGCTGATAATTTTCCTGCGACATAAGGCGCATCAGCTATTGCTGCAATTTTCGATGTTTTTCCTGTTATGTTGAGCATTGCACCTGCACCAGTAAACACAGTAGCTATATCCATTAAAACAGAAGCAGGATCATTAGCTATAGCATGTTTAATATTGTCTTCACCACCATACTTTTCTTTAAAGTATTGACCTACTTGTAAAGCCATTTGTTGACTTTCTTCTGTTTTACCTTCAGGATCAAGCTTTTGTTGTATCTCATCAGGTAATACATAATGTAAGGTTCCTTGTAGTAATTTAAGGATCGTAAGACCAGTTTGAATTGGGTGAGTTACTGCATCATATATTTCTCCACCAACTTTCATTGTAGAACTAGGTAGGTTTTGTAAGCCTTGTACACCAACGTCTGCCCATCCCATTTCCTCTTGATGTTCTAGTCGTTCCCATGGTTGAATAATTTTTTCTGCCATAATTACTCCTGAAGTATCCAGTTAGAGTCAATTGTTTCATCACCACCTTTATATGCAAAGCATTGTCTATCAGCTCCTTGTCCATTATTACAAACTATATCACCAACTTGGTTTGCTGAAATTGCTGTCCAAAAATCATCCATACTTGCCAACTCTCCTGTCCAACCCATTAATGTTCCATGTTTTCTTACAAATTCTGCTTTATCGTCTTCCGCCTGTACCGCTAATAACATTTGCGTTACTAAGATTTCAAGACGTTGAGCATTCATTTGAGGTGATAATTTAGGGTTGTAAGCTCTACTAATAAGTCTCTCACCCTCTTTTTCAGTAAATTGTGCGCCTAGGATGGCTTTTAAGTTACGCTGAACCACACTTTCTACTGCTTCCCTTGCTTGAGTTACATCAGGGTTAAGGAATTTATTGATAAAATCAGGCATAGAACCAATAACAGAACCAGTAAGTTTTTTCCCTGATTTTAAAGCTCGTAATACTTCTTGTAATTTAACTACATTACCCTTTGTATCTGCCCCGACACTTTCAGTCCATTCATTGTATCGAGCCGCATAATCTTCATCTACTTTTTTCCAAAATGGTGTGTATCCTTCAGGATCGCTATTTGTACTTATACTAATATTATCGCTTTTGCTTTGTAAGAATGTTTTATAGTCCATTGGAGGATTATCTTTTGTGGTTTTCTTATAATATTCAAACTCTTCAATAGAGGTTGCAAGTTTGTTGTCACCACGAGCTAAGAAGCCCATATAGTCTAATGTACCACCTTCATCTTTATAAAATTGATACTCTTTAATAGAATTTACCTCGTTGTCAGTAATACCTAACAGTTGTAACTCAAAATCAGGTATGTTTTCTGAACCTTTGTATTTAACAGATAAGGCTTGATATTTTGTAAACTTTTCTGCTAATGCACTTGGTTTTACAACCTTCATAGCGTGATCTAATGCTGCTGCAGGTGTAATAATGCCTTTTTTAAGCATATCTATGAGATCAACACGACCATTAGGGAATTGAGTTGATTTCGCATTCTGTAAATATTCAATAGTGGCATTAGTTGTCTTGAGTAATTTTGCTTCATCTCTAAGACGATTAATTTTAGTTTGAAAACTTGCTGCCATATTGTCATCAGGTCTTAAACGCATAGAGTTGAAACCAATGCCTAGTCTAGCAACCTGTTCTTCGCTCATACCTTTGAATATAGAGTTACTGAAACCACTAACAATACCTCCAAAGCCAAAACCTCCTCCTTGACCTTGTTGTGTATCGTTACTTGCTACTTGTGTTGGTTGTTGTTGATTCGGAGGTGACCATCCACCCTTCATTTGAGGTTGTTGTTCTTTCTCTTTACCACCAAACATCTGTGATCCTAGTAGACCACCTATGAGCAAATTAGCTAAACCTGCCATTATCCTCCTCCAGTATAACCACTAGCACCTAGAGTCAGATAATCAAAGAGTCCGGGTTGCTTAGATAACACTTGTGTATTTTCGCCTTGAGGTGTAACTCCAAGAGCTGCATTTAAGTAAGATAATCCCTGTGCAGGATGTCCTGTGTACTGTCCATACTTCTGTGCGGCAGCATCCATGACTGCTTGTTGTAGAGCTTGTTGCATTGCACCCTGTGACTGTAGGTTCTGATTAACTGTCTGCCCCATTCCAAATCCAAGATTGGATATATCACCTAATTGACCTGCTGCTCCTAATCTCTGCTGTTGACCTTGTAATCCTGCTGATTGATTAGCAAGAGATGCTTGTAATTGGTTCTGTATGTCTTGCATACCTGCTTGTTGGTTTGCTAATGATCCTTGCATACCTGCACCCTGATTAGCAAGTTGTCTTTGCATTTCTGTTCTTATATCAAATTGACCACCTGCTTGATTAGCCATTTGTTGTTGCATGTTAGCCTGTATATCTTGCTGAGCCGCTTTTTGAGCTTGTTCATAATTCGCTTGTCTTAACCCTGCTGATTGTTGCCCCATCAATTCTGCAACACCTCTTCCTAATTCTGATCCTTGAATACCATGTCTTGATCCACCAAATGAACCTGCCATTTGAGCTTGTGCGCCTAACTGGTCTAATCCAATGTTTGCACCTCTCAATAAATCTGCTTGTTGAGCATCAATAACATCTGTCGTGTAAGGATTCATGTAAGGTGTCAACGATGTATTACTTAATTGTCCTGCTGTTACTGTAGGACTTAATCCCATTGCAGTTATATTCGTTGGGTTCACAGATGCACTCGATCCTGCAACACCAACCTGTTGAGGACTATATCCCATACCTGCCACAGTACCCATACCTGCACCTTGGATACCTTGAGCGGCTAGGCTATTAATATTAGGAGGTGTTGTTTGACCTCCGGGTAGTGCTTGTCCTGCCATTACTGTCTCCTATTTAAATTTATCTGACCATCTTGTTGTTGGATATACAGAACCAACTGTATAAAAATCTGAACTATGTGGATTAGCTATTTTTCTTGTATCTCCATAAGGTTCTTCAAATGCAGGTTCACCCCAATCTCTTACTGTAGTTTTATCCAATGTTAATGGCTGTATCTCTTCTACAGTAGATGGTTTCCATTCTACTTTTTCAGGTTGATAAGTTAACATATTAATAAACGCATTCTTTCCTGTATTAAATTCTTGTTCTGTAAGTATGTCATCTACTTTTTTTTTTGATTATATCGATAATCCTGTCTACTTGGATGCCCCGGACTCTTTTCATTAACACCTGTTGTTGCATAAGCGTTCTGAGCATTTCCACCTAATTTTTCCGATGTTGCAACTATCTTTTTCCAATTTGCAGCCGCTTCTGCATCACCTGCTCCAAGTTGATTAGGATTACCTGCTATTATCTTTCCACGTTCATAGTTCAAGTCATCCAAAATCTTTGCGGCCGCATCCTTATCTTTCCAACCTGATGTTGTAATTGGTTGTCTAGGTCTACTAGGAGGATTTCCTCCTCCACCACCTCGACCACCACCACCACCACTATAATTTCTTTGGGTAGGCACATTAGCACCAAACAAAGCATCATACTGAGCTACTGCGCCTGGCTGTTTCGCTTTGAGTTCAGCCAAGGCTGATTCATACATCGGTTGTGAGCTGTAACCTGTGAAACCATCCCAATCTGTTGGAGTTGGCATACCACTTGTAGCAGTCAATCCATGTCCGGGAGCTAGTAAACCAAACGCTTCACCTGCACCTATATTCGCATCAAAAGCCGCATTCTGTGTAGGAGTAAACGCTGCAACATCTGGCCCGTAATAGGGCATATATTCAATTCGTTGTACATCTTCAGCTCGTTGTAAGTTCCTGATCGCAGGTTGCTTTATCCAATCAGGGATCGTTGTTGTAGTTGTCTCACTTCCACCTTTTCCACCACCACCACTCATGTTAAAACTCCTTTACTAATGTTGTAAATTGCTGTCTCCATCCTCTAGACTCTAACACCCTTTGCCATCCTTTCCGACCTGCTATGGTCATTCCATCGCATCCTTGAGCCTTTCCCCACTCTACAGCATCATCGTGCATGTCAGTAATTTGTTCAATTCCATGTCCTTGATCCCCTCCTGCAAGAAAGACATGTAGAACTTTTTTGTTAGGATACACTATTATCTCTGTGACTGCACACCCTTTAACTCCAAACCATAGTTGCATGTGTCCACTTAACACCCCATCTACGATGTCTTTAAAGTCGTGAGTACCTCCTCCTTTTTCCAAAGCAGATTGAATCCAATCTCTGCAACGAATAAGTTCTTCTTGTAAATTCATGGATCAAGCTCTATTCTTACCCAAGCACCATTCTTTGACACTACTACTGTGCCTTGAGCTGCATCCCACATCAATATTCCATCTTCAGTTGCCTTGGAATCTGAGTCCTTGTGCTGTAATGTATTTCTAGTAGAGGTTAGAAACTTATTAATACGCTCTCCCCATATCTTCCAGTTACTACCTAATGGTGGTGGTGGAGTTGCTACACTCATCGTCTACCTCCTCCATTAGCCTCTATTCTCATAATTCCTGATCTCCAGTTAGTGTTTCCTACACCTTGAACCTTCATTCTTACTTGTCTACCACTAAATCTAACATCTGTTGGATTCGTCAGAGTGAAAGCACCATGCGATGTCTCTGTCGAATTTGGATAGAATCTTGATTTAAAGGTTACATTAACTTCTCCCTGTGTCGTTTCGTCAGGTATGAGCTGAGTAACTTTCATTATAGTATCGCCATTTCCTAGACTAATTGGCCCGCTCTCTGCATAAGGTTTAGATGATCCTGTATGTGCATATCCTGTCTCGTGGTTGTATAAGTCACCATCTGCATCACACCATATAGGATTTTTAAACACACCTATGTCAACACCTGCTGTCCTGTCTAGTACACCTACATTCCAATGACCTTCCTTGTAGTCCAATGAAATATATCTGTTGTTTTCAAGATTACCTGCACTCGGATAGAACCACCATATCTCTCCATGTTGTGAATTATGGACTGCATAGACCTTGCTTATTTGTGAAGAATTAATGTCATCGAATACATAATCCAATGCTTCACAGTCTAATTCTTTAGCTACTGATCCATCGAATGTGTAGAATCCTTTCTTGCCCATCCAAAATGCACCCTCATCAATAGCTACTGCACCTTTTCTAGATGCTACACCACAAGCTGTACCAACTCTCTCGAATCCATATATGAATGGCGGCCCGGAGTAAGTAGCTACATGTGCATCATTATCTGTCAGTATAAGTGTCTGACCTCTCATTCTTAGTCCACACATGATCTGCCCAGTAGTCTGAAGTTCCATATCACCTGCCTCGTTTGTCGCTGAAGGTGTCCAAACTGTGTTTGCTTCCTTGTCACACCATGCAACCTTTCGAGGATTACCACCTGCTCCGAGGGCGAATACGAATCTCTCTTCAGTTACCACCATTGATTTATTTCCTGTTGGTGCATTAGCAACGATCTGAGCAACTACTCCTGTATTAAGTTGCCACTCATAAATCTTGCCATCCTTGGATGAACACGCTAGAAGATACTCACCCCATGTGTCCAATGCCCATGTTGTCGCTTCTGCGTAAATACCTGAACTTGTTGGTTCCCTACTATACTCATCATGTCCATAGAATCCACCACCATATCCAAGGTTAAGTGAACCATTCAAATTACCTGATGTTAGACCTGAAGGTGTAATGTCATAAACTGTGTGTGAGGGATTAATGTATTTAAGTGAATTGTATGTACCACCTATTAAATAGGAATCACTTGAATTGTCCAAGAAAGAAATCATACCTCTAGGTGCATCAGGAAATGCACTTGTCTTTCTACTTTGCCATCCACCAACTGGTCTTAATGATCCATTATGCCATCTGACAAGACTAGCATCTCGCCATCTATTGGAAGACTCGAAATCTGTTCCGTTTCTATGTATGCCCGGTGGTAATTGTAAAGGTATTAATGCCATAATGTTATGCCGCTATCTGTGTCCATGTTACTGAATCGTTAGTAATAATTTCCCATTTCTCTCTACCTATTGTAATTGTTACTGAAGTTGAGCTTACTATACCACCAGTTCTAAATGTCGCAAATCCTGATGCTAAAAATGAAGCCTCTGCTTCTAACACAATACTGCCTTGGAAAATTTGTTCTGAGTCTGATGTTACTACTGCCTCTGCCAAATTTGATGGAGTATTTGCTGTTCCACCCATTGCTGAATGACTACCACAATAGTAATAAAGAGTTGGAGCATCAGCAGGAACTACAAACGTGCTTTGTGTTGAACTATTGTGTGTGACACCTGTAGTGTATTCAGAACCACTATTATGTGTGCCATCAGAGGTCGTTGAAAACCTAAATGGATGAATTGCAGGATAATTAAAGACGTAAGTGTTGCCTTCAACAAGCACTAGCGTTGGTTGCTGAACTTGTGTTCCTGTCTCTGATATAAAGTATTTGTGGTTTCCTCCCACATCTTGGTGTCCTACTTCATAGGTAATTGTGTAAGCACCAAGGCTTGTCGTTGATGCGATACCACCTCGTGTAGCAAATCCTAATACAGTTATACTCGCAACTGCTGTTGGCACACCTGATCCAAACCTTACCCTGTTACAAACTGCGGCTATGGTTGCTGAAGCTGTTAGTGTAGCATCTCCTACCACAACAGTCACAGCACTAGCTGTGTTTGAGGCTATGGCAGTTACTGTTGCACTTCTCTCTCCAACTACCTGACCTGCTGTTGTAATCGTTGCTTCAGGAGTAGCTGTTGCACCACTCGTTCTGACTCTTGTACCATTGCCAGTTGAATTAACTGTAGTTGCTGATGTACCATCTATTATTACAGAACCTTCAGGTACTCTTCTACCACTTGCTGTTACAGTTGCAACAACAGATACTGTCGATTGCAGAATGTTCTGTACTCTATTACAAGTAGCTGTGGCACTCGATGTAGCTGTTACAACTGTCTGTAGGTCTGATTGATCATAAACCTGTTCACCATAAATACCATGTCCATAAACCATCTTGTCCGATGCTTCAAGGAAGAACTCCTCTGCGGTACAGGTTGTAGCCGAAGCGACCGCAATCGGTATCGTAAAGTTAAACGTACAAGTTGAATTTGCTGTTATCGTAGCTGTAGAAGTCATAGAGGCACTAGCCAATCCAACAATCTCAGCACTACAAGTAGAAGCACTCGTTACTGTTACAGTTGCCTCTGCATTACCTAAGAATCCACCTATAGCGGCGAATCCTGATGCACCTGCTGATAAAGCACCTGAAAGTAGTATCCTTTCACCTGATGCTGTTACAGAAGATCCAGCAGTTACTACTGTCTGTAAATCACCTTGAGTATATTCGTTCTGTCCATACAAGCCTGAACCATAGGAGAAAACATCTGTTTCTTCTAGGATTACAACTTCACCACTACAAGTAGCAGATGAAGCTACAGTTCCTGTTATTTGACCTGAACCACGAGCTACTTGCCAATTTACATTGGCAATAGTACAGGTGGCTGTGACTGTAGCTGAAGCATTTTGTACTTCACCCACACTCGAACCATAGGTTCTTACACCATAGACCGATTCGCTATATTCAAAAGCCATTTACAGGCTCGTTTTAGTTAAGCGTTATATCTAGATCACCCGATGGAACACGAAATACGTCACCAGTAGCAATAGCTTTACTTGACGATAAAGTCGCATAAGCCATTAAGTTGCCTGATGTAGATGCATCATATACACCAACATGAGTAACTGTACCCCACGATCCTGTAGCTGTAGGAAATTCTACTGCCGCATTGTTTGAAGTTGTGTTACCTGAAGTTGTAAATGCAACTGATTGTCTAGCATATGCAGAACCTGATAACTCAGTTACTGAACCTGCTTCACCATCAGAGATTGCTGTAAACAACGCTAAGTATTTAGTAGAAGGAGCTGTGTAAGCCGCCCCTGCAAATACATGGTCTAATATTTCTGTTTCTAAAAAGTTTGTAAAACTCATACTAATCCTCTCACTTTAAGTTTCAACCCTGAACCACTATAACGAGCCAGTTCAGAGGCTTCATTTAATCTAGCTACTGCGGCAGAATACATCTGTGCCCAAATAGCTACCCTCTGATCTTCTGCTAGATAAGGTGCTGAATGTAATAACGATCCATAAAGATATACATCAGGCGAATCTAAAAGAAGCCAGTTATCTGAGTTGCTACTTAAAGACGGAATCTTCTGATAGTAGAGCAACTCAAAGTCTGTGTCTTCTGACGGAGTTGGGTACAATTGAAATTGTCCATCTGCGTGTGTGTAATAAATTGGTGTTCCACTTACATCTTCAGCACTAGCTCGTTTGTCTGCCATTGCATCTCTTGATATAAGATTAACTACTGTTGTTCCTGTAGCAGTTAGGTGTAATCTAATTGTTTCTACCCAATCAGCAGGATATTGCATATACTCATCTGCAACTGATTGCTGTCCACTTGAACGAGCTTCCATATTCCAATGTCGTACATCTCTGTTGATCTGTGCTTCAGCCAGGGTTATGAAATCAGGTATGACTGCTGTCAGATCATCTCTGTTGAGGAAGTCAGCGATACTTGCTTTTAATGCTGTATATGTATTGAGTGCCATATTAAAATCCTAGGTTGCTTTGTGCTTCTAACTCATAAGGTGATATTCTACCTTGCAAATATTGTATCTTAAAGTTTTCAACTTGAGCATCATTGTATCCCCTTGTAGCACTTATGATCTCTGATTGTTCAGCAGGAGTCAATGCACCTAAAGCCTGTGCAAACATTGTGTCTACATTGGATACTTGATTCATTCCTTCTCTTTCAGTAAATTGACCACCACCCTGTTCTTTTAAAAATCTCATGTATTCTTGTTGAGATGTGCTTAAATTTGGAGAACTATCAGGTAAACCTAGTAATTTATTCCCTTCTCTTTCAGTAAATGCACCACCAAATGTTTCTTTTAAGTCTCTCATTGTAGTACCCGAATCAGGAACATATCCTTTCATGGTATTCAATGCACCTGTAGTCGCATTGTTATATGCTGTTGTATTTGCTAGAGGATCAATGTATTGCATCTGACCTGCTGTGTAGTTGTCACCTGCTTTCATTTTGCTTTTATCAATAAATGATTGGTAACCACCATCTCCACCTTTATCTTTGTAATAATCGTACTCTGCTTTTGATGTGGTTGCTCCCATTACACCTTGCTCTTCCTTTGAGACACCTTTGCCTCGTTCCTTAAAGAGTTTTTGTAGTAAGTCCATGATACCAAAATTACCCTCTGCCATCTTATCTCTCCCTTGTTTTTCCGATAGTATATTCTATTTTTGCCTTCGTGTTTGACTGAATACATTTGCTAATGCACCCATAACATCCCTTCTTTGATCCTTTATTTGCTGACTATGACCTTCATCAACCCATTGATCATCCATAAATACTCCTAAAGCTCTAGCAATATTTTCTTGTATATCTTCCAAAAATGGATACTGTGGATTCTTCTTGTACTCTCCCATTAGAGCTGTCGTATAGAGCTTACCTAGAATTTCTCTTGGATTGTTTCTACCTTCGTGATGTGATACATTAACTTGATCTTCCATATCCAAGTGAGCAGTTCTAGGATCACGCATCCATAACTCCATCAAATTCTCTTGTGTCATAGCATGAGGCTTCCTATTGATCATAGACTCTACCACATCACTCAAAAAGAAATTGCCATCGCCTAAATTCCAATCTAGATAATGACCATACTCGTGTCCAGTAACATTTGAAAAAGGGATTAGAGTATTTCCCTGATGACTAATAGCATCTCTTGACATTTCTGCACCATCCCTAGTTATAGCCAAATGATTTTCATTAGGATTGTATTTACCCCATGCTCTTAATAAACCACGTTGGTTTAAATCCCAGTTCATACCAGTATTCCTTTCTAGCCATTCTCGTTCATACTTATCTCTTGGTTCACTCTCTATATGTGGATTCTTTCGTACATCAGCCATAAAATTTTTACCATAAGGGATATCTCTATCAGCAGATGATGAAAGTTGAACATCCCAAGGGAATAGATTCTTTCGATCTACCTTCAATCCAAACTTCTCGAAGGTCTTTAATGTTCTATCACCAAACTCATTCCATATAGGATGGCTACCATGAACCATGTCAACTGTTGCACCAAAGGTTGATGGTGTGTACTGATCATAATAATGTGGAGACTCTCGTTGAGGTATATCCATTACTCCTGCTCTTTGTTGGTACACTTCTTTAAGTTTATTTATCTCTGCTTGATTGGGTTTAGTGTTAGATGCTGAACCTAACAAACCACCAAGACCTTCGTATGCTTCTTTTAGTAGACTCATGCTAGTAACCCTTGTTCTATTATGTCTGTTTTGAGTAACCCGGAGTCTATTTTATTTGCTTCACCATATTGTGGCAATGGTATTACTTTGCTGTCTTCGGGTAAATTAGGTAATGCTTTCCTCATATTTTCTATCATTTCAGGAGTAATTTCGATGACATAATTTACCTCACCATCTATTTCCATTTCTTTGAGTTTACCACCTTTATACTTTTCTAATAGTTTACGAGCTGCATTAGGCAGTTGCTTGTCATATATATTTTTATATAGTTCTTGGTATCTAATATTGCCTTTTTCGTTTAACTCTCTACTTCTATTCCATTTATCTAAAATTTGCGAACTACTAGA
>Ga0315333_10000408_pt1 | contig 13647 bp, 11 predicted proteins | sample M120034915metaG_FD_204521 | JGI IMG/M metagenome (GOLD analysis project Ga0315333, IMG submission 204521) | Ammonia-oxidizing marine archaeal communities from Monterey Bay, California, United States - M1 200m 34915 | ecosystem: Environmental > Aquatic > Marine > Intertidal zone | place: USA...
ATTACGAACAGGAGTCTGACCCGAGTTTTCATAGCGTGCCCTCCTTTCAAAATCTCCATTGGCGTTTCAGTTAACGGGCAATCAACGTTTCGTAAGTCCCATCACTCCAGATCACCAGCCAGTCGATTTTTTTGTCTTTGTTGGCGTGTAATGCAACGATTTTGGCGTTCCTGCTGTTACCACGGACTTTGGAAAATATCCTCTTGGTTAAACGCTTGAACTTGCCGTTGCCCTTGTTCATCCATATCTGCTTATGGGCGTCTTTCATTGAGCCGTTGTAGTTATATCCGTAATTGAAAATAAGATCTGGCCTCTTGTCGTTATTCAAGTCAATAACTTGAGGAGCTCCCAAAGCCTTATTCCACCATTTGTCACTCCGTTTTGGTGACGCGTTGAATATTTGCCATCGCTTCACCTTGCCATTGCCGAGGTTCTTTAGCACAACAACCGGGTTAGCCCCTTTGCAATAATCTCCACACTCGTAATAAAAAATCCCATCGAGATCGCCATCACCATCAATATCTGCAACGGCCGAATCAGCGGCGGCTACAGAATATCTTTTACCCTTGCTATCTTTCCACTTGCCCGGCCCTGCAAGGGTTTGCGTGTGCCGGAAATTGTTTCCATCGATATTCTTAAAAACATAGATACGACCCGAAAGATGGGGGTAAAGATCACGCAAGTCAGACTGAACGTTGTTGTATGCCGACGTAACAATTTCCGGCAGACGATCTCCATCAAGGTCAATCACAATATTGGCAAAACTATAACCACACCAGAGTTCGTTAGGGCATAGATCTTCAAAATTGGGCCAGATAGGCATGTAACATCTTCGGTAAGTTGTGTCAGGTGGTCCAACATAGGAGGTACAGGGAAACTGGCCATTGCCGGGGTTATGGGAGATATGGGTCTGAGATAAGGACCATATCAAGTCGTAATCACCATCGCGGTCAATATCGGCAAAAGACCCGTGGTGAAAGCTGATCAGCGGCGTTCTAGCAGTCCCTAGCCTCAATCTGTTGGTTACAGAGCCTTGTATAAGAGGAATTTCCTGGGGAATACTGTTATTAGATGAGCTAGGTATCAACCAATCTGCTCGTCCATCACCAGTGATATCTATAATATTATTTTTACCATTAGTTTTCGGGTTCCATGCAATCGTTACATGCTCAGGATCCGGTGAATACCTGCGTGGCCTACCGGAAAAAATCTTTGTGGTAGCCAAGTTCAGGCGGCCAGCCCTGTTGTTTAGAAAGATCTCTGAACGCCCCTTTGGGGTAGGCGCTCCCCAGTACCCGGTGGCATACCCTACATCTACGAATCCATCGGCATTGAAATCATGCAGAACAATGTTCATCTGATGATCTTCGACCGTTAACTTATTTAGCTTCTTTCTACCCTTAAGCTCAAAGTAGGAGGAGCTCAGCCCATCTGCAGACCATGCTGAAGAACTCAATAAAAACAAAACAGTCAACAAGATAAGGCCGCGTTTCATACCACCAATATACCTTACACTCGCAGTGAAATTATTGAGACTATTGTCTGCCTCTAGTCAGCACTGTAGATAGTCAATATCCGTCAGCGGCTAATCAAACGAAGTGTGGGTTTGTTGGTGTGTGTAGAGGTCTTGGCTAGGCGATTAGGGTAGACAACAAAAATGCCCACGAAGAGCCGTCTTATTTTGATTCAGTCTTATCCAGTAGCTTATCCAGTCCTATTGTTTTTTTGGGCCCCTTGGTATAAGGACTCTTCCACTATCCTGCACCGGCGCCGCACTACTTGGTTAGCTGAATATTTTGCGCAATCTGATTTATAACTTGTTCTTGATGAGATTCGAGCGTCTGTCCCGGAATACTATCTCGCTTCGCTAAATTCGGATCTATGACTGATGTTCTAATTCCGGCTAGTTCTTCAATAACTGCCAATCCGCAGTACGGAACGTACGAGAGAGAGTAACCACCCTCATTAGCAAATACCAGTTTTCCATCGCAAAGTTTCGAAGCACTCTCAACTAACATTTGTGTCATTATCCGAAAACCGGTGCTGGTTACCATCATTCGACCTAGAGGGTCATTAACCGATGCATCAAAACCGCACGCGACCAGGATAATCTCAGGTTGATGTACCGCAATGGCAGGTAGAACAATCTTTTCGAAAGCCTCCAGGTAAGCTCCATTACCAGAACCGGCTGGTAGGGGAACATTCAGATTGTATCCTTGTCCGCGGCCTTTACCTCTTTCCCTGAATTTCCCCGACTCGGGTGGCCATAATCCATCCTGATGAATTGAAATAGTTAAGCATTCGTCCGACTCATAAAAGAGCTCCTGGGTGCCGTTACCATGATGAACATCCCAATCTATGATTGTCAGTCTTTTTACACCATGTGCTTTCATCAACCATTTTGCGGTGATGGCTAAATTGGCGAAAATACAAAATCCCATTCCTTGGTGAGCCACAGCGTGATGCCCTGGCGGCCTGACCAACGCATATCCATTCTGTACTTCTTTCTTCCACACGGCTTCTGCAATCGCAATGACTCCGCCAACCGCAAGAGCTGCGATATCAAACGAGCCCACACCAAACGGCACACCTATCCCAGCTTCTCCTCCCTGATCCTTGCTTAATTTCTGGATTTTTTCAATATATTCTCGATGATGGCAAAGCTCTAGTTGATTGATACTGGCTGGAGTCGCTTTAATTCGAACCACATGATCAAGAATACCGGACACCTCTAGCAGGTTATTTAAGCGTCGTTTCGTCTCCGGGTTTTCATAGTGCTCTCCTGGTTGGACAGTTAAACCCGGGGGGAATGTTCCTGCTCCACCTCGGTTGTCATGCCAAAGATAGAGTTCCTGAAAGTTGTATGCTGTTTTCCTGAGAGGCTTGAGTGTCATTGTCAGAATCCTGTTTGTGTACAGAAAATCTCTTTCACTTCACATTCGTTCATTTTTGCTCTTTTTAAGAATAAGATCAGACGCCTTTTCCGCAAGCATAATGGTTGGGCCATTGGTATTGCCGGAAATCAATTTGGGAAACACAGACGCGTCTACAACGCGAAGGTTATCTACATCTCTGACTTTAAGCTCAAGATCCACAACGCTAGTTTTTGGCGTCTCCCCCATTATGCAAGTTCCGACAGGGTGGAACACCGTATCGGCGCGTTTTCTTATATCGGCAATGATCTCATCATCTGACTTGATCGATGGACCAGGAACAACTTCCCTACTAATCACTTCTGATAAAGGACTCATTGCCGCCAATGTACGGATATATTTTGCTCCGGTAAGAATTTCATCGAGATCCTTCTCAACAGAAAGATATCGAGGATTGATCTCTGGAGGCTGCCTTTGCTCCGGAGACGTAATCTTAATAGTTCCACGGCTCTTCGGACGAAGCGGCTGTGCACTAATAGAAAATCCAGAAAAGGAATCCGGTTTCATCAAAGGGCGTCGCGGCCAGTCGTCCACATAAGTATAGCTTGCAGGCTGGAAATACAACTGCAAATTAGGCCGGCTACGAAGTTCATCTGTACGAACAAACGCCCCAGCTTGATTGACACTCAGCGACAGGAGGCCCTTTCTTGAGACAACATACTTTAGGCCTTGAGCGATTCTACCCGGCCATCCGGAAAGTGAGTTGTTAATTGTTTTGGCACGGGTTTCAAATGTAAACCCGATGGATAAATGATCCTGCAGGTTTTCACCCACCTGTTCGTTTATGGCAACAATAGGTATCTCATATTCTGCGAGCAACTTACGAGGGCCAACTCCTGAAAGTTGAAGTAATTGAGGTGAACCTATTGCGCCTGCACACAAGACCACCTCTTTGGAGCACCTAACCACATGGCGAGTTTTATTGTTTATGAACTCGACACCCACTGCCTTTTTTCCATCAAACAGAATACGTTCTACTTGAGCGTTCTCCTTAACAACAAGATTCTGTCGAGATCGAACCGGATGAAGAAACGCCCTTGCTGCTGACATTCTCTGGCCATCCTTTATTGTAAATCGATAGAATCCGATTCCCTCCTGCCTTTCGCTATGCAGGGTCTCGTTGAACGGGACACCAAGAGCTATCCCGGCCTCGATAAAGTTAGTACAGAGCGGGTGTAACTGCTCTTTATTATCCAGTATGGTCAAAGGCGGATTCTCATGATCTGGCAGGCTCTTCCTCGGCTGCAGATCTTCAATCATTTCAAAATATGGCTCTACATCAGCCCAACTCCATCCTCTACAACCTAGTTCTTCCCAATCATCATAGTCCTCTTGCTGACCTCGAACATAAACCATAGCGTTGATCGAACTTGACCCCCCCAAGACTTTACCTCGAGGCCAAAAGCAGGCTCGGTTCTCTAAGTCCTTTACCGCACTAGTACGGTATAACCAGTTTACATTTGAGTCTGTGAATGTCTTTCCGTACCCAAGAGGAGTTTGAATCCAAAACTTCTTATCGGTGCCACCAGCTTCGAGCACTAATACACTATTGGAGGATGCTTCCGACAAACGATTCGCTACAACACAGCCAGCAGAGCCCGCCCCAATTACAATATAGTCAAACTGCTTGTGCACGTCGATCGATGTAGTTCTATTAGGACAATTCCGTACTCAAGAATGTTATGAATCAGCTACGAGCTAGCCTTTAAGTGCCCCGGATGCAAGTCCATGAATGAAGTAACGGCTCAGAAAAAGAAAAAGAAACAATAAAGGTAACGCGATCAGAGTCGAACCTGCCATCATCTCACCCCACTGAAGTTCATACCACCCAGAAATAGTATCTAAGCCAGCAGGTAATGTTTTTAGGCTATCACTGCCAATCATCACCAGTGCAAAGGTATAGTCAGTCCATGACAACAAGAAAGAGAATATCCCCACGGTAACAATACCTGGCAACGACAGTGGCAATACAACATGAAAAAATGCCCTTAATCGAGTGCAGCCATCGACCATCGCCGCGTCTTCTACATCAAAGGGGAGTTGCTTAAAAAATCCCCATAACAACCATACTCCCAAAGGTAGCGTGATCGTGGTATGGGAGATGCACAGCGAAAACAACGTGTCAGAGATTCCAAGATCCACGAAGATTGAATAAAGAGGTATGGCCAAAAGCATCGGAGGAAACATATACGCATAAAGCATCGTTCCAACAATTACCCCCTTAAACCGAATTGTCAACCGCGTAACTGCGTATGAAATCGGGATTGCCAAGACAAGAGTGATCGCCACAGTGCCGGTCGCCACTACAACAGAGTTCAGGAACCAGGTCGGATAATCCGTCAACTCCAGAAGTTGAGTATAACTAGCAGTTGAAAATGGTCCTGGTACTAGGCTAATTGTGCTAAACAACGACTCGTATTCTCGTAGACCACTAATCAGCATCCAATAGATTGGGAAAAATGAATAAATCACCATGACAGCAACGATCGCACCAATACCTATCTGGGTTGGTAATGTTTTCATTGTTTTACTCAGTCAAGCCTTACCGTTTTTCATCAATAGGGAATTTCCAGAAAAATACTAGAATAGCAACTGATAGGATCAGGAAAGAGATTGTCGATATTGCGGCTCCAACACCAACCTCAAAAGCGTCGAAGGCTTTGCGGTAGGCAAGAATTGGGAGGTGTTCGGTACCCTGCATCGGGCCACCGCCTGTCAATAGCCAGACAATGTCGAACTTATTGAACATCCAAATAGCTCTTAGTAGAAGGACAACGATAAGAACGGATCTCAATTGAGGAAGAGTAATATGCCAGAATCTCAACCATGCGTTAGCTCCATCAACTTTTGCCGCCTCATACATTTCCTCAGGTACTGATTGCAGTCCCGCAAGAAAACAAACCGTAACAAAAGGTGTCCACAGCCAGACGCTTACAAAGATAACCAATACCATCGACCAGAATGGTGAATTCGCCCATGCTGCCGCTTCTTCAACCCCTAAGTTTTCCAGTAAAACCGTGAGGATCCCAATATGATCGTCCAGCATCCATTGAAAGATTAGTGCCACTATGACGGTTGGCAATAGGTATGGCAGCACTGTTATGCCGCGAAGAATAGCCTTTCCCGGAATTGCGCTATCAAGGACCAGAGCAAACCCAATTCCTAGGATTATTTGCAAAGAAATTGCCGTCCCGGCAAAGATAACTCCACGCATCAACGCCGCCCAGAATTCTTGATCAGCCAGCACAAGTTTATAGTTCTCTAACCCTACCCATGTAGGTGTAGAGATAAAAGAGTCAGCGTCAAAAAAACTTAGTTGGACCGCATAATATGCGGGGTACAAGATCAAAAGACCGGTTAATAAACATCCCAATAGAAAAAGGATATAAAGAGGTCTGTCTCCGTACATATCTTCTAGTCAGCTAAAAATTAGGCTCAGTTAAGGGGCGCGACTTTCGTCGCGCCCCCACGACGATGCATCAACTGGCGATGACTTCTCGCATTTTATCCGCTGCGATTTTTACACACTCATCAGCCGGCATACCCTTAAGCACCTTGTTCTGGAGCATTTCCGGTAAAGCGTAGGATCTAAAGATCTTGCCTGCCCTCATGTCCGGATACGGGCCTTCAGTATCGATAGACTTAATGATCACGTTCTCATCTGTCAGAAACCGTTTCTGCCAACTAGTGATATGTGAGAACTTCTCAATGTCCGGATGAGAAAGCCACCGAGCATCCTCATATATATCCATACGGGTCGGCTGATAATGGACCGGGGATGTATGCAGGAAATTTATCAGATGCTCATCTGAGAACCATTCCAGGAACCTAAGTGATTCGTCCGACATTGCAGTATCTAGGACGACCCAACCATCGTACCCATGATTAAGCGCCACATTTTCACCGTTCGGCGATGGAAACGGGAAAATGCCCAAGTTAGAAGCAAGTTCCGGGTTTTTTACATTGATGACGTCGATAAGTCGACCCGTACCTGGGCAATGGGATAGCTGGCCGTTTTGAATACCTCCAACAAGGATTCCCCATCCCGCTTTCGCAAGACCTGGCGGCATCATTGGAACCATACTCTGAAAATTATCCAGGTACTCAACGGCCCGAGACAGATTCTCTGAATCATCGAGAGTGACGTTCCAGTTATCGTCCAACAAAGAAACGCCATTTGCCCAAAGATATCCGAAGGACGTGTAGTTTGTCGCACCACTGCTCGCAATTGGATGAACAATCCCCTGTTTGGTTTTGTCCTCGCCATCACCCATCAAGGCACTCATATTGGCCTTTAACTCATCCAACGTCTGTGGCTCTTTGAGTCCGGCCTTCTTGTACAGGTCCATACGATAATTGATCCAACATAAGTTGTAATCATATGGATACCAATAGTTGTTTCCATCCATCGGAAACAGGATATTCGGGCCCCAATCGTATTTTTTGATTATGTCGTTGAGTGGAACTAATTTATTTTCGCCTGCTAAAAGTAACACATCGCCAACAAAGATCAGCGTTGCTATATCGTATGGCCTGCCGCCCTTAATCGATGTCTGTACCTTCTCGAAGGCTTTCCCGGCTGGGACCGTATCCATCTGAACTTTGATTCCGGTCTCCTTTTCATATTGAGCTGCTGCAAAACGCATTGCTCGGACACTTTGTACACTCGGTTCGCCATTAAGAAATCGAATTTCTTTTTGTTTCGCATGAATATAAGGAGCATTAAGGCCCACGGCTGTAGTGCCAACCGCTGCCCCGATACCTTGTAGCATCCTTCTTCTGGAAATCTTTTTTCTTCCGATCCTCGTACTTTCAGACTTCATGTTTTGCTCGTTTTTGTCTTGCATCATATTTCTCCTATTAGTAGGAAATTATTCAAGCTCAAGAAATTCCTCTCTTAGCCTGAGGTTACACGACCGAACACGAGATTGTGTCCAGTGCCGCAATCAAATAAATGCAACTTAGACATATCTGGACTAACACTTACTTGCATATTGTCTGTTAGCGCATCATTTCGATCGATTAAACTTTTCATTTTTACCCCGTTCACTAACGACTGACAGAGAGTTTGTGATCCCATCTGTTCGACAAAATCGAGGGTGCCAGCCAAGCCACTATCATTACGTTCTGAAACTTGAAGATGCTCAGGACGAACACCTAGTATCACTCGGTACCCGCTCGCGATTTCTCGAATTGAATCGTCATTCAACGAAAGTGAAAATTCGCCAGCGCGGAAAACCGTGCGGCCATCCTTTTTTACTAACTCGCCTTCAAGCATGTTCATCTCTGGGGAGCCAATAAAGCTCGCAACAAACGCATTAGCCGGTCGATCATATATCTCTAAAGGAGGGCCAACCTGTTGAATTCGACCTTCATTCATTACGGCAATCCGATCTCCGAGAGTCATAGCTTCTATTTGATCGTGAGTAACATAGACCATGCTTACGCTCATCTCTTTGTGGAGTTTGCTGATCTCTTCCCGCATACGTACCCGCATCTTTGCATCTAAATTACTTAAGGGCTCATCCAGTAGAAAAACCTCTGGATTACGCACCAACGCCCTACCGAGAGCCACCCGTTGCATCTGACCGCCTGAGAGTTGCCTTGGCTTTCTATCAAGTAGTTCGGAGATCCCCAGCATATCTGCTGCAGACGTCACACGTTTCGCAATCTCAGCTTTACCGACCTTCCGCACCTTCAGCCCGAAAGCAAGATTCTCTTTTACTGTCTTATGCGCATAGAGCGCATAATTCTGAAAGACCATCGCAACGTTACGATCTTTTGGCTCTAAAGCAGTAACATCTCGATCACCAATTCGAATCTCTCCCGACGACGTCGTCTCTAATCCTGCGATCATTCGAAGAGTGGTGGACTTTCCGCAACCTGACGGACCAACAAAAACCATCAACTCTCCATCATTGATAGTCAAGTTGACATCATCGACTACTGTCGGCCCGTTAAAGACCTTCGACAAATTTCTTAAAACTACTTTCGCCATTGCTCTTTTCTCTTTTGCTGGGTTGTGAGTTCTAGGTCATTCCAAATTTAAATCAACCGATCTCACTAACCTGCTGAGTCGCCTTTTGCAGCCACTTCTGATTTACTTCGACGCCCCACCCGGGTCCTTGTGGAATCTGTACTTTTCCATCAGTTACAACCAGTTCGGGTGAAAAAAGCCCCTCGGTCCATGGATAATACTCTGGGCCTTCGATAGTGAATTCCACATACGGCCCGGCATTTTCGATCGCACCCATCAAGTGAAGAGAAAAGACAGTCACCAACGACAGATTGGCACTGTGAGGAGTACATGGCAGATCAGCCAATGACCCTAGTCTCGCCACTTCGAGTGTTCGAGAGAGCCCGCCGAGGTAACATACGTCGGGTTGAATAACATCGACAGCGCCGATATCGATCATTCGGCGCCACGTCGGAATATCGCAATCCTGTTCACCGCCGGTAACATCTATCTCAAGCGCGTCTCGCACTTGCTTAGTCCACTCTAATTCCCAGTATGGGCAAGGTTCCTCGAAGTGAACTACCCCATGATCCGCCATGTACTTACCCAATTCAATTGCTTTTTTTGGGCGAAAACCACTATTTCCATCAACTAGTAGTAATGCTTCTCCGTCGAGCGCTGTACTAACTTCTTTTACGATCGCCTCACTACGACCAGGCCATTCGTCTTCATCATGCCCGCACTCCTTGCCAACTCTAAATTTGAATGCATCGTAACCATATTGGTCCCGATAACTTAAAAGTCTATTTGCCTCATCTTCTGGAGTTATATCGCGCCTCATACTGGAGCCGTACACCCGAAATGGGCGTGGGGTTCCACCCAATAATTCACAAACGCTTTTGTCGGATTGCTTGCCGAACAGGTCCCAAAGCGCAAGATCGACACCACCGGCTGCTCGCCTGACATATGAACCCGGAAACTTATGCTCTTTTTCGAGCACTAGTTCAACGAGCGATCCGATATCGGCAGGATCTTCAACGCTCTGCCCAAGCACATGAGGGGCCACCTGGCGGTGAAGAATCAACGCGGTAATATCGGCTTGATAAGGTGCTGTTTGCCCCCAACCTAAAGAACCATCTTCCCCCTGGACTTGGACGATGCAAATATATTGATTCGCGTAAGTCTTTATCTTTGAAATCTTCATACGTGAGTGAAGGATTGATTGATAAAAAATAAGTTTCTCATCAATTTAGCCGGGTAAACAGGAGGGCTTATAGCCGATCATGTGGGCGGGCCTCAGGAATCCCTGTTCGATCACCTGCTGCTTAATTGAACTAACCTGTAAACGGTAATCCGCATGTTCCTGACCAACTCGACCGACGAGGCGCATGAAACTATCGCCTGAGAGTGTAGCAAGTTCTTTTTTTACTTCTTCCCGATACCACTCATTCCGATCTTTAAGCACTACGCGCTCAAACCCAACCTCAACAATAGTTTGGCGAGTCTGTTCGAGACTTTGCATATGGTAGGAAAGATTAATTAGTTCAAGATATTCTTCTACCTGTGCCGTGTATGTTTCTTCCTCGCCACATAGCCAGTCACTTGCAACAAATGCACCTAGTGGCTTGAGTACCCGTAACACTTCGGTATAAAACTTTGACTTATCATGAATGTGCACGATAGCGTCTTTACTAAATACCATATCGAAAGTGTTTTCATCGAACGGCAACGGGCCTGGTTCGACTAACTGAAAAAGAACTCGTTCATTGAGGCCGGCATCTGCTGTCCGCTGGCGAGCATGCTCGATTAAGTGCGGTTCAACATCGATCCCTACAACACTTTGGGCGCCGTAAGTGTCTACGAGCATGACATCGATCACGCCTAGGCCGCAACCAACATCCAAGACATGGCCTCCGACTACTGAAATACCGTGCAACAACTCAGCCACTTCCTCCGGTCCGCCGGGCGCAAGGTATCCATCCCCCCACATCCACTGTAGAGCTGTAACTATGTCCTCGTTGTAATGACTTTGCAGATCAGGTCCCTTCATATTCGTTCTACCTCAGCTAAACACCACGAACTTTTCTAAATCTCTTTTCGGCCTACCATCCATCTGCAAATATTGCGTTTTGATAATCTCTGCTAGAATTGGAATCAAATAAATAGCCATTTATCGAATTCTTATAAAACCAATTTATTCGTCATAACAAATACAGGATCAGTTAATGTCGAAACGCGCAGGGGGTCCCCTTCTACTAGGACTGTGCTTGGACGATCATTCGAGTCAGAATCTCTCTCAACAGCTCTATACAGGATTGCGGGATCAAATTCTGGCTGGCGTTTTGGAGCCGGGGCAGAGAATCCCGTCAACTCGGGTATTAGCAAAAGATCTTCAGATATCTCGCACTATCACAGTCAATGTTATCGAAAGGTTGGCCGCTGAAGGGCTCTTAGAGGCAAGAATCGGATCTGGGACCTTTGTAGCCAAACACGCCTCTTTCCCACAATCGACCGCGTCCAAGAAATCAAGCGAATCAAACAAAAATCTTGCTTCCAGGATTGGATTGTCCCAATCATTCGCGAAGGCTTCTAAGCAAGCAGTAACACAGCATTTACCATCGACGACCGGAGCGTTTACTACTGGACTGCCTGCTGACGATGTATTTCCTGTCGATGTGTGGCGACGTCGACTGTTTCGCCAATACAATAGTCGCAGCGAAATTATGATGGGATATCCCGACCCTCTCGGCTACGGGCCGTTACGGGAAGCGATTCGCCAACACATGGGATCCAACCGTGGAATTAACTGCGCCTATGAGGATATCTTTGTCGTAGGAGGGGCCCAAGAGGCATTCCGATTAATATTTAGCGTGCTGTTAAACAAGTCCGACAAGGTATGGTTTGAGAATCCCGGAGCTATAGGTGCCAGAAATAGTTTGATTGCCTCCGAGGCCGACATCGTCCCTGTCCCTGTGGACAAGTATGGAATGGATGTTGAGGCTGGGTTAAAACAATCTAAGAAATTCAAACTTGCTTTTGTAACCCCAGCCCATCAACAGCCAATGGGGGTATCAATGAGTCTCGAAAGACGCCTCAATCTTCTGGACGCTGCCGCCAAAACCAATGGGTTCGTTCTCGAGGATGATTATGATGGGGAGTTTCGCTACGACGGTCATCCCTTACCAGCCTTAAAAAGTATTGATCAAGCACAGCGAGTTATCTATGTGGGCTCATTTAGCAAGACCCTAATGCCTGCGTTGCGAATCGGATTTCTGATTACACCACCATTTTTACGTGAGATATTTTCTAAAGCTATAAGAATTTACACTCAAGGTGTTCCCCCAAATACACAGCAATTTCTCGCCACTGCGATAGAGGATGGTTTTTTTTCAGCCCACATACGACGGATGAGAAAGATATATTCAGAAAGAAGAACGATCTTATTCAAAGCTGCGAAAAACGAACTTGGTGGTCTATTACGTGTTGATTGGACGCCAAGTGGACTTCACACGATAGGTCATCTTCTTTTTCCTGTTGATGAACACAGGAGTGCAGCCGAAATTGGTAAACGTGGCATAACCGTAACCCCTGTCAAACGATTCAGCATAGCTCCAACGCCCTACCATGGGTTGGTAATGGGGTTCAGTAGTGCCCGGCCCATTGAATTGAAACGTGGCGTCCAAATTTTGGCTACTGAGCTAGAACGACTAAAAAACGACGTCTCCAAGAAAAAAGGTGACTAGTCAAGTGGATATTGGGCGCTCTCCAGCGATAGTGATCCGATACATTTCCCGCCTATACCCAGAATAATCGTTTACAGCGGTATGAAGGGTACAACGATTATCCCAAATGACTAAAGTCCCCTTAGTCCATCGCACTCGACACGTATTAGCACTCTGCGTACTCCGATGGAACAATGTAGATAACATGGGTGCGCTATCAGATTCCAGAAACCCATCTATACCGATTGTATAAATTGGATTGATAAAAAGTGCCTTACGGCCTGTCACCGGATGAACGCGAACCAAGGGATGTAGTTGGGTATCCAGAGCATCATCACTACTATGAATAGTCATCGATTGTGTTGGAGAGCCTTTTCCAAACGTGCCCGAGCTGGAGTAGGAGCGACGCGCCGAATGGATACCGGTCAATCCCGACAAGAATTGTTGATAGGCTTTGGGTAACGTCTCGAATACACAAAATTGATTAGAGAAAATAGTATCCCCCCCGTATGGAGGGGTTTCGACTGCATATAACAACGTATAGCTAGGGGGGCATACCTGAAAGCTCCAATCACTATGCCAACCGTCGCCAAACAACGGGCCTTTATCATTAGCCTCCCGAACAACCCTGACAACACCAGGACTTTCTGAAATAGTCTCTAGATAAGGTGTCTCACCAATTTCGCCAAAGTTCTCAGAGAGACTTAAGAGGGTCTCGGCGTTAAGGTTTAAGTTTCTGATGCAGATTACAAGATATTTATTTAATGCATCTTCGACTGAGGCAAGATCAGTAGAAGATAGCGTATCCGATAAGCTGGTTGATACGCCTTCAGCTCCTAAAGCAGTTGTTAGTTGGGTAAATTTCAAGACGCTTTATTCCATTACAGTTGCTAAAAAGTGTTAGTCGGGTAGCGACAACTTTTCTCAGCCTCTATTTGGCTTAACAGATATTAATTAGGGACGAACGTCCCACTTCAACAAGGCTGTTTTTCCACTGATGGTCGTACATACCCGCCCCTGACGATAAATCAGGAGT
>Ga0315333_10000413_pt1 | contig 13586 bp, 15 predicted proteins | sample M120034915metaG_FD_204521 | JGI IMG/M metagenome (GOLD analysis project Ga0315333, IMG submission 204521) | Ammonia-oxidizing marine archaeal communities from Monterey Bay, California, United States - M1 200m 34915 | ecosystem: Environmental > Aquatic > Marine > Intertidal zone | place: USA...
CTCGACGAAGAAGAACCCGAGTACTCCCACTGAGGCGTGTTCGCAGTTTCTGCGTGCACGTGTTCGCAGTTTCGAAACGGCAGCGCTTTTGGCGCTGCCTTCCCGGGTTTTCGGTGCACATGTGACACAACCTCCGGCATGCTCCTTTCAATCACCCGCACCAGGACCAAAGTGGAAGGCAGGCCGTAGTGGCATCAGAGACCTCGAGTGAGCCGGGGGAGGCAGGGTTGACCCCGGCTGCGCCGGTCGGGCGGGTCGAGCGAATCGTCGCCATCGACGTGCTGCGGGGATTCGCCCTGTTGGGGATCCTCGTCGCCAACATCACCGTGTTCGACCTCGATGGCTTCGACGCGGTCGACCGGTCCTTTGATGACCTCGTGATCGGTTCGGCGGGAGCGCCGTTCATGGTCGTACTGCTCATTTTCGTCCTGAACAAGATGATGGCGGTGTTCTCGATGCTGTTCGGGGCGGGCGTGCTGCTGGTGACCGAACGCATCGAGGCCCGGGGGGAGTCGGCCTTCGGCGTGCACTACGTCCGCAACGTGCTCCTTGCGGGCATCGGTCTGGCACACAGCGCCCTCTGGTTCGGCGACGTCCTGTTGATCTACGGCCTGAGTGCCCTGTTCCTGTACCCGCTGCGACGCCTAGCGGCCCGCACACTTCTGGTCGCCGGCACCGCCGTGTGGCTGCTCGCTGCTTGTGTGGGCGACCCGGTGGCTGAATACGTGGTGCGGGCGCCGGCGATGATGCTGGTCGGCATGGGCCTCTACCGCTTGGGCGTCATCAACGCCGGAAGGGACGCCGCCTGGTACCGGATGGCGACGCGTCGGTCCTTTGCCATGGGGCTGCCGCTGTGCTCAGTGGCATGGGTGTTCGCGGAGGATCAGGAGGACCTGGCCCTGCTCGTCAACAACCTGGGCGTGCCGTTCATGGCACTGGGGTACGTGTGTCTGGTGATGTGGGTCTGCAAAGAAGGGCGTCTTCCGCGGGCGCAGGCCCGTCTGGCGGCAGCCGGGCAGATGGCGCTCACCAACTACCTGATGCAGACGGTCCTCGGGATGCTGTCCATCGGCGCGCTCAACCACCTGCGGGGCGAGCGGGTCACGGCGTTCTGGATGATGCTCGCCACGTTCACCATCTGGGCGGTGCAGTTGGCGTGGTCGGCGCCGTGGTTGCGGGTGTTCCGGTTCGGTCCGGCCGAGTGGGCGTGGCGCAGTGCCACATACCGGAAAGTGCAGCGCTTCCGGGCCTGACCTCGGCCTTCAGCTGCGGTTGTTCTCCAGTTGATTCTTCCAGTTGGAGACTGTGGAGCCTCCCCCACTTATCGGGTGAAGCCTCCCCCAAGAGCCTCATCACATCCCTGCTGTCCGACGGGATATCAAGAACTGCGAACACGCCTATGTCCGCGAGCGGCTCGCACCGCACAAGACACCCCGGCACAGGATCGCAGTCGACGAGTTCCCCTTGACCGGCTCAGGCAAGATCCAAAAGTACGTCCTGCGTCAGCGGTGGGAGAACGGGCCGGGTTTGAGTGGTTAGCAACAAGTGGGGGTGGCAACTCGGCGGTCTGTTCGAGACGCAAACACATGGAGCGTGAACCGGAACCCAAGGGAATGGGCCAAGAGATGGATTTCACTGCGGTCATCATTTATCACCAAGCTGTTAAACGTCACCAACCCAAGGAATGGAAAGAGGACTCGAAGGATTGGGAAAACGGGAACATCGTGTACGGCGAACACGACCATCCGAGTAGTCCCGGCTAGTTCCTGAACCAAACACGAACCCACACCGATAATCAGTAGATGTATGTGGGGGAGCAGCGGCACACCACCGGGTTCGAGAAAGAGTTGTGGTCTCGTCGGGGTGGTTCTCGGGGCGCGCTCGGGGCGCGAGAGACCTCATAACCCCTAATAACGACCATTATCGACTCGAACCCGAAACCGAGTGTTTAAGGGGGCGGCCCTGTGTTTATGGTGTTAGCCGATTTGCCATGGGATGCATGACACGCAAGAGGTCACAGGTTCAATTCCTGTATCGCCCACCACTCCGAAACCCTTGAAACTACTGAGCCAACAGTGCACTTCTTGTCGTGTGCTACGTGGCCTTATGGGCCGTCATCAACCCCACGCGTTCAGGAAGTCCCCGCTTAGGTCCTGCGGGCCACCGTAGTGAATGACTAACTCACGGCTGTTGAAGAGCCATCTGCCGTCGAGGCACACGTACGTGTCGTCGTAGTGCGCCAACAGTTTGCCCTTGTCGCCGGTGTTCCGCTGGAAGTGCTCCTGTGTGTACCAGCGGCCAGTACCGGTTCCGGTGTCGTCGTCAAGTTCGTAACTGCCGTTGAGGACCGTCTGGATGACAGCGGCGAACGTGCCCATCGCACTGTGCCACAACTCAAGGATAGCGTCGCGCCCCTCGACCCGGCGACCCTTGCCAAGCTCCCAGTGCGCATTGGGCGCCCAGCAAGCGCCCCACTGGTCGCCGTTGTGGTGCACCACAGCATCGGCGTAGAGATGAACGAGTTCGGCAATGGGATCCCTGGACATGAATCAGACTCTAGACTTCCCCATATCGTCACGCTCCGGGGGACACGTGGATCGACCAGACCTCGACGAGTCGGAGCCGCACAACGACATCAACGACTGCTCGCACCACACATATCGGATGATGCGCGACGACGCACCATTGTGGTTCGACCTCGATTTGGGTGACGCGCACAAGCACCCCGCCTTCGGATTCGGGGCGGCCTGAGGGAGGCACCAATGCAGATTGAAGAAGGAATGGTGGCGGTGGTAACCGGGGGCGCCAGCGGTATCGGTCTCGGTATGGCGCGCGAGTTCGGGCGCCGGGGAGTGCACGTGGTGGTTGCCGATATCGAGCAGGATGCGCTGGATGACGCTGTTGCCGCGCTGCTCGCAGATGGGATGTCGGCGTTCGGGATCGCGTGTGATGTCACCTCACCCGAGTCGGTGGAGAGGCTCGCCGCCGAGGTATTCGAGGAGCATGGTCGCTGCAACATCGTGTGCAACAACGCGGGCGTGGTGGTGTTCGGCCCCGCGTTCGGTGACCTCGAATCCTGGAAATGGGTCATCGACGTTGACATGTGGGGCGTCGTCCATGGCTGCCACGCCTTCGCGCAGCGCATGATCGACAGCGGTGAGCCTGGCCACATCGTGAACACAGCATCCACCGCCGGCATCCTTGGATTCCCGACGATCGCCTCCTATGTCGCGGCTAAACATGCCGTGGTCGGGATGTCGCAATCGATGTACCACGAGTTGATTCCGACCTCGGTGTCGATTTCGGTGCTGTGCCCCGGGGTGGTGACTACCAACATCAACACGAGCCATCGCAACCGCCCCGACGCTGACCCGTCCTTGGTCGAGAAGAAGGCGTTCGGCACGCAGCACCCAGAGGCCATGACTCCCGACCAGGTCGCCGCGGTGGTCGCCGAGGCGATCAACGACAACCGGTTCTGGATCCTCCCTCATCCCCACTACGGAGACCAGGCGCTTGCCCTGGCCCAGACCCGTATTGATGGAACGCCGCCGGTGTTGCCAGGAATGTTGTAGGTACTGCCATCTTGAAGGCGAGTTGTGGCGACATACCCTGTGTGCCCTCCTTCAGAACCACTGGGTCAGTTCCAGAGAGGATCGGAGTCACCGACTCGACCACTGGCCACCCAAGTGCCACTCATTGTTCGATCGATCGGCTCGACCTTTGACCAGTCGTTTCGCAGTGTCCGCGTCGCGATCTTCCACGCCCCGTCGCGTTCTTCGAATCGGTCGATGTACCGGCCGTTGAATGTGTGCAGAAAACTATCGCCGTCGGCGGCGGAGACGTGGAACGCGAGTACATAGGTCTCTACGAGAGCGCCGGTAGCGTCGCTGTCGAAGTCGACGCTGGTGTTGCTGATGCGGTGTTGGGTGGCGCTGAAGTGCCGCCGAAGGGACGTCAACGTGTGATCAACGAACGTTTCGATGGACATCGACTCCGCGCCGTAGTCCCGTAGCTCCGCGCCCGGATGGAAGCCAGCCGCGACGGCCACGGGGTCCAAACGATCGATGCCCCTGCAGTAGGACAGGAGTGCGTTACGGATTTGTTGAGTCACCTCGGCCGTGGTCATGTCTAGATCGTAGGCAACGACCGATGCAGAGTCGATACCGACGCCTGCAACGAGACAGCGCGTAATCACGCGGCCCATGTCACCGGTGGTACCGCTGACGATCCGAACACGGTCAGCCAGTTGCCTGGACGCGAGGCACGGTCCGATGCGCCTACTATCGACAGCCTCCTGTTCGAACGGTGGCCGGTTCGGACCCTACCGCTAACATCGGATCGAGCAAGTCGAGGGGGCAAGCATGGGAAGGCCGGAAAATCCCGTGACGGTGGAAGATGTTGACGTCTACGCCCCCGAGACGATCGAAAACTGGTACCCGACTTACGACCTCCTCCGCGACCAGTGCCCCGTCTACCACGTGCCGGGAACCAGCACGTACTTTGTCACCCGTTATGACGAGATTGCCACCGTCATGCGGCGCACGGACCTGTTCCGGCGTGGTGCTGGTGCGGTTCGACGGTTACTCAAGGACCAGGAGGCGAACGACTACTACAAAGAGCACGGCTGGCCCAAGATCTTGCCACTGGCTGTTGACCCACCGCGGCATCGCCGATACCGCGACCTCATCGACGGCTTCTTCAACGTGGCAGGCGCAGAACGACGGCGTGAGTTTATAACCGGGGCTGTCAACGGGCTCATAGACGACATGCTTGCCACGCCACGGGCCGACGACGGCGCCCACCATGTCGAATTCATGGCAGCGTTTGCGATCCCGCTTCCAGTGACGGTGATTACGACGATGATGGGGTTCCCCCTCGAGGATATCCCGCGACTCAAGCGCTGGAGCGAAGCGTGGGTCGCACCGTTCTCCGGGCAACTGGACACTGAGCAGGAACGAGAAGTGGCCCGGCTCAGCGTTGAATTTCAACGGTACATCCACGCCCAAATCCAAGAGAAACGAACGAACCCGGTCGACGATGTCGTCAGTTATGTGGCGAACACGCCTGTCGTGTTGCCCGACGAGACCCGGATGCTGACGGACGGCGAAATCATCAACATCATTGACCATCTATACATCGGCGGAAACGAGACGACGACTTTCGCGCTCACCTCCGGGATGTGGTTGCTGATCAAACACCCCGAGATTCAGGACCTCCTCCGAGATCACCCCGATAAGATCGCGCGTTGGGTCGACGAGGTGCTTCGGCTTGAGTCACCTACGCAGGGAATGGATCGCCACACCGCAGAAGACACCATTCTCGGTGATGTGCAGATCCCGAAGGGATCTCATGTCCACGTGCGTTACGCCGCAGCGAACCGCGACCCTGAACAGTTCGCGTGTCCCAACGACATCGATCTGGATCGTCCGAACTCACAGCGCCACCTTGCGTTCTCGCTCGGCGAGAGCCACTGCCCCGGTTCGGGCCTCTCCCGCCTCGAGCAGACCATCGCATGGCAAACCATCCTCAAACGCCTTGACGACCTCGCCTTCGTGGCCGACCAGAACAGCTTCCAGCATCAGACGAACTTCACACTCCGGGCCTTCGATGGCCTCCACATCTCCTTTGTCGATCGCTTGGGGATCTGAGGATGGTTCGGGGCCTGATATAGCGTTTCCTTGCCTTCACGATGGTGTGTTACTCACCACCGGCGACGTCGATGAACTGACCAGTGATCCATTCAGCAGCAGGGGACGCGAAGAAAACCGCGGCTGCGGCGCAGTCTTCGGGAAGGCCGGACCGGCCAAGTGGGATGCGTGGTACAAGCCTCTCTTGGGCCTGTTCATCGGTCATGTGTAGCGTCTCCCGGAGCATCTCCGTCACTACCAGACCCGGCGCGATGCAATTCACGGTGATCTGACGCGGCGCCAACTCCACGGCGAGTGTTCTGGTCATCGCGATCATTCCCATGTTGGCCGCAGAGTAAACCCCGAATCCCGGCATCGGCTTGTGTGCCGCGATGGAGATGATTGAGACGATACGCCCGCCGTCGGGCATGCGTTCGGCAGCCTGACGCGCACCCCACCACTTAGTTTTCATGTTGAGGTGAAGTTGCTCGTCGAACTTCTCGAGTGAGATCTCCGGTAGCGAATACATACGCCGATCCAGGTTGCCACCCGCGTTATTGATCATGATGTCCAGGCCACCGAGCTCGTCGACGACGGTGTCGAGTGCCGACGGAACGGCATCCCAGTCCATGACGTCAGCGGAGATGGCGAGGCCGCGCTGCCCACGACTGGCTATCTCGACAGCAACGGCATCGACATCAGCTTGGCGTCGGGCGATGACGGCAACGTCGGCACCGCACTCGGCCATGCCTAAAGCGATTCCGCGCCCGATTCCGCGCCCCCCTCCAGTTACTACGGCGACTTTGCCGTCTAGTCGAAAGTTCTCGTACAGACCCATGACTACCTCTTTCCCGTCCGACTAGGTTCGCGCACGAGGGACACCAGTGTGACCGTGTTGATGCCGATGGGAAAGATCGGTAAACGCCGGTTTCGTGACACCTATCTAGCGGGCGAACTGGACGGAGCGGAGGATTCCGAGAGTTGAACGCCCAGTATGCTGGGCCTACACGAATGAGGGACCGTCATGAGCGACGTCGCCGATCCCCGCGGCATCACCCGAGAGAAGGCTCCGGAGCCTACGCTGAGTAACCGACCCATCAGCGGTGATCGCTATTACGCACCGGAGTTCTTTCAGCAGGAATGGGAATGTCTCTGGCCACGTGTCTGGCAGGTCGCTGGACGGGTAGATCAGGTGCCGAATTCCGGCGACTACGTCACCTATGAAATCGGTCGCGACTCGATCCTGTGTGTCCGCGGCCATGATGGCCGGATTCGGGCCTTCTTCAACGTCTGTCAGCACCGCGGGAACCGCCTCGTCAACAGCGAGTTGGGCAGCCTGGCCACCGGCGAGTTCCAGTGCTCCTATCACGGTTGGCGGTACGACACGGCGGGCCTGCTCACCTGGGTGTACGACGAGGACGACTTCCCGCAGGGAACTCCATGTGGCAAACGCAACCTGGTGGAGATCCCGTGCGACACGTGGGCCGGCTTCATCTGGTTCAACATGGACTCCACGTGCGATGACCTCCGCACCTGGCTGGACCCGGTCGCGGACCACCTCGATGCCTACCGCATGCAGGACATGAAGCGCACTCACTGGGTGACCGTCGTCGGGGACTGGAACTGGAAGTGCGTGCAGGACAACTTCAACGAGAGCTATCACCTCCCCTTCGTCCATCCTGAGACGATCCACTCGATGAACGAACATCACACTGGTTGCCAGTTCGATCTCTATCCATCAGGTCATGCTCGGATGTTGATGCCTGGCGGTGGTCCTGGCCCCCACTACGAGGGCCGCGTCGACCGTGCCATCAAGAGCCTCGGCCCCGACCTTGAGTTCTGGGACCTCGACCCTGAGATGTACCGCGACAACATCACTGGGCTGCGCTCGGCCCTCCAGCACCGGAAGCGGGAGCTCGGCGAGTCAAAGGGCTATGACTTCTCGTTGTACTCCGACGAGCAACTCACTGACCACTATCACTACACGGTCTTCCCGAACATCAGCTTCTCAATGAAGCCCGACGGCTGTATCTGGCTGCGGGGTACGCCACATCCTGCCGACTCCGAGAAGTGCGTCTTCGACATGTGGTACCTGACGCTGTTCCCCAAGGACTCGACAGAGTACTTCAGTAACTCGATGAGTGATTGGGTGTCCATCGACCACCAGGTTGAGCATCAGTTCGGCGCCGCCGGTGAAGTGTCGTGTGGGCCGGGTATCGATCAGGACGTGGCGATTTGGACGAGCCAGCAGCAGGGCCTTCGCTCGCGCGGGTATTTCGGCGACTACATGCCGACCCAAGAACGTCGAATTCGCTACTTCCACGACAACATTGATCGTTACCTGGCTATGGGTCCCACATGACGGCGCCGGACGATGAGTTGTGTGGACATGTCGCGCCCCCGGGCCTTCAGAATCGGTGAGCGCGTCCCACCAACTGGGCGACCTGTCCGACCTGGGCGATGGTGAGTTACGTGCATGCCCTGACATCGGAACACACGGCGTTGTGGTATGTCGAGTAGGAGGCCAACTGCACGCCCTTGAGGACAACTGCAGCCACGCCAACACGCCCCTTAGTCAGGGCCGGCTGCTCGGCACCGTACTGGTGTGCCCCTTACATGGCGCTGGTTTCGACGTCACTGACGGCTCCGAGACCGGCCCGCCCGCGTGGAAGGGCGTGCCCTGCTACGCGGTCGCCGAGACGGACAACGGCGCCTCGATCGACCTCACACCGCTCGGCGAGGACGGACTTGACGGCAACTCCGATGTCGGAGGTCGCTTCGATACGAGGTAGCTGAATAGATCTCATCGAAGAGTTGAATGTGAGGCACGCATTGTCGTCCCACGGGTAGGGGAAGGCCCTCTGGGGCTTCATCTCGACGATCCAAGGAATGACACCGTGACCGTCCTGCTCTGAGGCTGTCGTACGTTGCCTGTCACGTGGGACAGAATGCAGAAGACCACCTAGCCGTGCGTCGAAGGGGGAACTTGATGAAGGCGTTTCGATTTGGAGTCCAGGCCTTCTCGGCTGACACCGCCCAGGAGTGGAAGGACCTGGCTCGTAGCGCCGAGGACCTGGGTTACAGCTGCTTCCACCTGGCGGATCACTACCTCGGTCCCGGCGCAGCAATGACCGCTGCGAGTCATCCACCGCAGAACCTCGCCGCGCTTCCTGCGATGGCAACCGCCGCGGCAGTAACGGACAGCATCCTCATCGGTGCCCGAGTGATGTGTGTGGACTATCACCAACCCGTCGTGCTTGCCAAGTCACTCGCCACGATCGACCTGCTGTCAGACGGCCGACTTGAGCCGGGGTTCGGGGCTGGCTGGATCACGAGCGAGTATGAGGCGATGGGCGTGTCGATGGATCGCCCCGGAGTCCGTATTGATCGGCTGATCGAGTATGTCCAACTGGCTCGTAGCTTCTTCATTGGCGACGAGTTGGAGATGGACGGACAACACGTTCAGGTCAAAAACATGGCCGCCGTGCCGGCTTCGGTCCAGGACGGTGGCCCGCGGATCATGATGGGCGGGGGGAGTCCGCGGATCCTGCGCACTGCAGGCGCCATGGCCGACATCGTCTCGATCAACTTTGACAACTCCGATGGCAAGATCGGCGCGCATGGCATCAGGTCGGGCACCGCTGCCGGCACGACGAACAAGGTCAACTGGATCCGCGAAGGCGCCGGCGATCGCTTCGGTCAACTCGAGTTCGAGATCGGCGCATACTTCACTGCCGTCACCGACGCGACGCAACGGACGCTCGAAGTCATGTCCGGCGCATTGGGCATACCACCCGAGGAGCTGGCTCACCACCCGCACGCGCTTATAGGGTCCGCGGACGAGATCTGCGAGACCCTCATCCAGCGTCGCGAGGAGTACGGCATCAACTACGTCACGGTCGGAGCCGCGAACATGGAGGCGTTCGCACCCGTAGTAGCCAAGCTGGCGGGAACCTGAGGGAACCGGGCAAGAACGACGAGACGATTACCCTAAAGCCCACTGCCGATATTTTCGATTTGCCGATTTCGGTTTGTTCGATCCAAGAAAAACATCGGCTGGTCGTATCGCAGGTCCTCCCCGCACCGGCCAAGGTTCAAGATGAAAGTTCGCCGACTGGGGGCGCATCACCTCATGCTGTGCCACCAGGTCGCGATCGTAGCGGCGAAGCGATTGGTGTATTCGCGAGTTAGTTCGTCGGCGCCATCGGGAGCGGTCTGGTGTTCGGTCGGCGGGAGGTCCGAGGCGCCATGAATCGGATCGACGTATTCAAGGCGGATGCTCTCGATCAACTGACCAAGTGCTGGCGAGACCCCCTCGTGGTGGTCGCTGACCTGATGCGTGATGAACGAACGGTGGTCGTCGAACGCGAGCAGGGTGTAGTACGTCCGCGGGTCTTGACCGCGCCAGTATTCGTATCGCCTTAGACCCGGTTCACCGTCGTGACTGGCCGAGTAGAGCTCGCGGGCGATGGCCTCGAACTTTGCCTCATTACCCGCACGAATGGTGATGTGAGCAAGAATCGTCGCCATAAGAGAAGGCTAGCGTCGAGGCCCGAGCCCAGGAGCCGACATGACTCACCGTAGTTACCGGTATCGTCTCGCGGAGACACCACAGAATTGAACGGGCAGTTAGTGTTGCACGAGGAAAACGAGAGGGTTCGCACGTGACATCTGCCGACAACGCCAGACTCAAGTGGGGCGAGGCTCGCTCGCCGGGGATCACTTACCAACAGTTGCTTGACAGCGACACACACAATGTCCCCGACGTCCTTCGGCTCTACCACCCGCAGTACCTAGGCAGTGAAGATGTCGCGGCCAGTCGCTACACCAGCCGCGAATGGCACGAGGCTGAGGTCGAGCACCTCTGGCGCAAGTGCTGGCAGTACGCTTGCCGCAGCGACGAGATCCCTGAAGTGGGGGACTACTACATCTACGAGATTGTCCGCGACTCTTACATCGTCATGCGCACCCAGGACGGCATCCGGTGCTACGTCAACGCGTGCCTACATCGAGGTCGCCGATTGAAGGACTACAACGGCCGGTGCAGTGAGATCCGCTGCGTGTTCCACGGCTTCGCATGGACGCTTGACGGCGAACTCCAGGACATCCCCGCCGAGTGGGACTTCCCACACGTGGATACCGAGGATTTCACGCTTCCTGAAGCCCAGGTTGGTGAGTGGGCTGGCTTCGTATTCATTAACCCCGACCCTGATAACTCCGAGTCACTGAAGGACTTCCTGGGCGAACTAGTCGACCAATTTGAGGTGTGGGACCTCGAGAAGCGCTTCAAGCAGGCGCACGTGGCCAAGGTCATCCATGCCAACTGGAAGATCGCTCAGGAGGCGTTTTGCGAGGCCTACCATGTCAGCGGCACGCACCCACAGATCATGCCGTACCTCGGCGACACCAACTCCCAGGTCGACATCTGGGAGAACTTCGCCCGTGTCATCACTCCAGGCGGCACTCCGAGCCCACTGCTTGATTGGGAGCCGACGGTCGAAGAGATGATGCGCTCGATGATGGACATCCGCCACGATCAGGACATGTCGTTCGAGCTGCCTGATCAGACTGAAATGCGTACGATCGGTGCCGCGGCGGGCCGTGACCGCTGGCGCAAGGTGGTCGGCGATGAGTGGGTTGACTCGATGTCCGACGCCGAAATGATGGACAGCATCGACTATACGGTGTTCCCAAATTTCCATCCGTGGGGCGCGTTCAATCGGATCGTCTACCGGTTCCGTCCGAACGGCGACGATCACCGCTCGGCGATCATGGAGTGCATCTTCGTTGCCCCATACCAGGGCGAGAAGCCACCGCCGTGTGAGGTGCACTGGCTGGGAGAACACGAAAGTTTCTCCGACGCTCTCGAGCTCGGCACGCTAGGCAAGGTCTTCAACCAGGACCTATTCAACATGGCCAAAGTGCAAATCGGCCTTGAAATGACACGCAAGCCGGGTGTCACCCTGGCGAACTACCAGGAGAGCAAGGTGCGATGGCTGCACCACAAGCTTGGCGAGTGGGTGGATCGCGGCCGCGAGCAGGCCGTGTCGATCTCGACGAAAGTAGCGAACTAATGCCCGCCGGCCTCCACCACCCGTTAAGCCGGGCTCTGTACGAGCGCCACGGCGATGACCAGATCAAGGTCACCGACGGCGACCGTAACGGCATCTTCACGAGTGAAGGCGCGTGGGTCAGCGGCGAGCTCCGGGAGTGCGATCCGCAGCTCTGCAACTGGGTGGCCGGCCCGCAGATGGCGAACCCTCGAATGGCTGAGTCGATGCCCGATAGCTAGGAGCGTTATGTTGACGGTCCGGGTCGTTGACTCTGCCAGCCGCACGCGCCAAGGGCCTCGGCACGGCGATCACGATGTTCCTGAAGGCCAAAGGGAATGGGCCCAGCGGTTCGCCGGTGTGCCCTATACCCCGCTCTTTTCGGCCCGACTAGGTTGACGCACGGGGAACACCACTATGAGCGAGTTCACGCCTGAAGAAGTATCCAAGCTGCGAGAGCTACTTGAGATCGAGGAAATCCGCAAGGTCCGGCTGTTGTACAGCCACCTGATGGACAGCCACCGCATCGACGAACTCGCCGATCTCTTCACTCCCGATGGGGTGTGTGTGTTCGGTCCGTATGGTCGATGGGAGGGGCGCGAGACAATCCGTGCCAACTTCTGGGACGTCGAAGGCGGCGACCATGACACCTACCGGGCTATCCACAACACCTGCGATCATTGGGTTGAACTCACCGGATCCGACTCGGCCGTCGGTCGGGCCTATCTGATCGATGTCGTCACTGATCGCCCACCCGCGGATCACCCGCTGGTCGTGCTCGGTGTCTACGACGAGGACTATGTCAAGGTCGATGGCGCCTGGAAGATCGCCGAGTGCCGACTTCAGTTCATCTGGCCCGAACGGAATACGTCGGACGGCTATCCGGGGCCGTTCCCGCCGATATAGCACGCTGGAGATTGCCAACAGTGAACGAGACTGAACCCGGGCTCAACGAACTCATCAACCCCGGCCAGCGCGCCATTGCCAATCCGTATCCGATCTTCGCTAAGCCGCGGGACACCTCACCGGTGCACCACGGCGACAAGCTGGGCATCTGGGTGAGCACGGGGCTACGACGACATCGATGCCATCTCACATGACACGGAGCGGTTCAGTTCGCTGATGCCGAAACTGACACCAAAAGTCAGGAGCTGTCGAGATGGGTAGAGGCCGAGTTCGTTCTTCTGCGGTTCACCGAGCGAACTGAGTACACATCCACCAAGGGAAACCGAATGTCAGCAGGTAAAGAACGGCGTAGCGTTTCCTTCAACCGCCCGTGTGGGCGATGATATGTCTCGGCGACACATTTGTGTCCGGCGGAATCAAGGAGCACTCCATGGATCTCGGACTTACAGGCAAGAAGGCTTTAGTAACCGGCTCGACTAAGGGCATCGGGCGAGCAATAGTCGAGACTTTGCTGGCCGAAGGAGCGGCGGTCGCGATTTGCGCACGCGATGGCCAAGGAGTCGATGCGGCGGTCGAAGAACTCTCAAGCCTGGGAACGGTTTGGGGATCTTCAGTAGACGCGGGGGACCTGAGCAGCCTTGAAGGATGGATTGCTGAGTCAGCGGAGACACTCGGCGGTATCGATATTTATGTCCATAACACAAGTGCCAAACCGCAGCGTTCTCTAGATGATTGGGTCAATAACTTCAATGTCGACCTGCGGGCTTTGGTCGGGGGTGTCGAAGCCGCCCAAGAACACCTTATGGAGGGGGGAGGTTCGCTTATCAGCATCGGCACTACAGCAACGGCCGAGCATTTTGCGACAGGTTCAGGGAGTTATTCGGCGATGAAGGCTGCCGTAACGAACTGGACACTTGGGCAAGCACAAGTGCTTGGAAGCAAGGGAATTCGATGCAATGTGGTCCAACCTGGGCCAATCTTCGTTGAGGGTGGTGACTGGAAC
>Ga0315333_10000416_pt1 | contig 13543 bp, 12 predicted proteins | sample M120034915metaG_FD_204521 | JGI IMG/M metagenome (GOLD analysis project Ga0315333, IMG submission 204521) | Ammonia-oxidizing marine archaeal communities from Monterey Bay, California, United States - M1 200m 34915 | ecosystem: Environmental > Aquatic > Marine > Intertidal zone | place: USA...
CAGCTCGACGGCGGGGCTGCGGCGGGTGGCGTCTTGGGCGGAGCCTCTGTTCGCCAATGGAACAGCGCCTCACCCCACTCCAGTGCGCCCGGCTGGTCAGGCCGATCGAAGCGGGAGCGCTTGATCGGCTCAAACCGGATACCCCGGAGCAGTTCCAGCGCACGCCTGTCTGCTGCGGACTGAAACGGGTCACCCTTGGACAGGCGGCCCAGCACCCTGGCCGACACCACGTAACCGTCCGTGTTCACGCCGATCCTTATATACGTCCGCCGCAGCGCCTCATTGTGCGGGAGCGCCGGGACGGACACCGAGCGCACCAGCGGCCGCTTGGCCAAATCGCCGAGGATTTTCAACTCGGAGGCATCGCGCAGTGCCAGCGGCCCCGGCTCCACCGTCACCGGCTTGGCCAAGCCCTTGGCCGGGATGCCCGACACGACTGCCAAATGATCCGGCAGCGCCTCACGAAAGGCGGCCCCCAGCATAGCGGGTTGGTTGTCGAGCAAACGCGGTGTCTCATTCCAGTCGATGAGTTGATGATCCACCCCGGAAAACCGACGCCAAGCCGTCCCGGAGAAACCGCGCCGGTTCGGGCGGGAAAACAGGGTCGGGTCGCTGAACGCCTCCCCCGAGCCACTATCGGGTGTCAGTTGAATCTCCGGCATCAACCGTAGCGGCTTGTTTTCAGTATGCGCCCGCACGGCAAGCGGGGTGCGTCCCAGCCAAAAAAGAACGCCCAACTGCACCGCGAAAACGATCAGCACACAGATACCAATGGCCTGGTTGGACCAGCCCTCCCCCGACTCGATGGCTGACGATTCGTCGCTCACGGCACCGCGCTGGGTTCCGGCTCGAACGGCCGCGAAAAATCCGGCGGCCGCGAAGCCAATAAAACTTGGCCGACACCAATCTGCCCGGCGAGGGTGCAGAGCCGGACAATCGCTTCGTGCCGCACGGCCTTGTCCGCCTGAATCAGCAGGGAGACCTCTTTTGGGGTCTTGCCGCCCCCCTTGATGGCCTGGATGACTTGAGGGCGCAGCAACTCGGTCGAGGGCAGTTCCAGTTCCACCTGCTGCCCTTCCTTGAGCTGGTCGTCCAGGCGCGCCAGACGGCCGTCCACCCGCACCCTGCCCTGCTCAATCGAGCGCTGAACAATGTTAATGTCCAGATCGGGGGCGCGGTTGACCAACAACTCGGACAGGGGGAGATTTTCCTCAGCCTCACTCACCGGCAGGGAGAAGACCTGGTCGCGCAGGGTCTGCCCTCGGAAATACAGGATCCCGTCTGCATCGACGGCCACCGCTAGCGACGGGTCACCCACGCCGGTGCGCTGTGAGGAAACCGGCAGGTTGATGTCCACCTCGATGCCCGGCTTGAAAACCATGGAAGTGTGAAACAACAACAGGGGCAGCATCAGGAACAGCACGCCGACGAACGGGGCAAAGTCCAGCCGCCCGTGGTAAGGACGAATGTTGCCGTGATGGTTCATCTGTGAGCTGGCTTGGCTGCCACCTTGCGGGCCAGTCGCGTCTTGGACGAACCGCTGGACGGCAGCATTTCAACGGTGATGATGTTGAGAATCTCCGATGAAATCTTATCGATGTCCACGGCCAAGTCGTTCTTGCGGCCCACAAGATAGTTGAAGGCGACATAACACGGTATCGCGATAGCCAGGCCAAGCGCCATGCAGATCAGTCCCTGCCAGATACCGCCGGCCAGCGTCTGGGCTAGTACCCAGTTGCCTTGCTGCCACACTGCGCGAAAGATGGTTATAAATCCCAGCACCGTGCCTAGGAGACCAAGCAGCGGGGCGATCTGTGCGATGGTGCCCAGCATGTTTAGGCGTTTTTCCAGCCGCGCAACCTCAATGCGCTTGTTGTCATCGAGTAGTTCGCGCAACTGCTCCCGCGACAGTTCGCGATTAAGGATGGCCAGCTTCGTCATGCGCGCCACCGGCCCAGGCGTGGCGTCGCAAATCGCCACCAACTCGACGATGTTGTAGTTGTTTTTGAGGTTGGCGCGAATCCCGGCGATGAACTCGGTGGTGTTGATCTGAACACGCCGATAGTTTAGAACACGCTCAAGGAACACCGTCACCGCAACCGCCGAGACCATCAGAAGAACCCAGACCATGGGTCCGCCCTGCTTTATCAGTTGCCAAGCGGAGTCGCCCGCTTCCGAGCCCGCAAGCTGCGCCAGTAATAACCAGTTCACGGCCCCTTATAGGCTTTTTGAAGCCCTGTTTTCAAGGCTGGGAATTAAAGGGATTCCTCACTTGGCCAGCAATGGGTCATTTGCCGCCTGCCGACCGCCCGATGCACCACAAGCTCTCATGGGTTCGAAGAAAAATCGCCCCGTCCGACACAGCCAGTGTCGAGTTCGAGTGCTCACCCACCGAATTGGTGGCCAACAGCTCGAATTTAGGGCTGGCGCGCACCACATGTGTGTCGCCGGATTGATTGGTCACGTACACGCGATCACCCGCGATGATTGGCGAAGCCCAGGTGGTTGCGTTGTTTTTTGTCGAAGGCAAACGCTCCTCGAAAACCACCTTGCCACTTTTCATGTCTATACACTCCATGAAACCGGACATGTTCACAAAGTAGGCGAAATCCTCGTGGACAACAGGAGTGCCCAAGCGGTTCTTTTTCGAGCGTGGATCGTGCCACAACCGCTTGGCCGTGACATCGCCACTGCCCCCTGGTTTCACCGCAATTGACGCCCCAAAGTAACCACCCATGGAGAGCACCAATTTCCCATCGTAAACCGGGGATGTGTAGATGAGAGGGTTCAACCCGTTGCAGCGCCAAAGCTCACTGCCATCCTCTGGGCTGAGGGCGCGCAGCGTATTGGCCTCGCTAAGAATTAACTCATGACGGCCCTGCACCTCGATAATGATCGGAGTGGTGAACGCACCATTAATAGCGCCGTTGCCCCCGCGGAATCCATCGACCCGATTCGGGTCATTCTTCTCCTCAACCTTGCGCTTCCAGATCGTGCGGCCTGACAACTTGTCGAGAGCATGAAGCGAAGAGCCCGGTCCCGGCCCGTGATAGACGATGCACAGATCGCCGAATAACACCGGCGAGGTGCCGTTGCCCCAGATGTGCTCCTGCGGCCCAAGCTTACGGTGCCACAACTGCTGCCCCTCTAAGTCGTATGCAGCAACCCCAGCCGAAGCATAGTTGGCCACCACCACGCGCCCGTCGGTCGCCGGCGACCCAGAACAGTACGGGTTGGTCTTGTGAGTCTTTTCCGCTTTAGTGTAGGTGACACCGGTACGCCAGAGTAACTCGCCAGTGCGCTTGTCAAAAGACATCACCGTGCGCCTCTTGTCCGAATCGGTTGCCTGGGTGATGAAAACCTTATCGCCCCAGACGATCGGCGAACTGTTGCCGCGATCCGGCAGCGGCACCCGCCAGCGGACATTTTTCTTTGTTCCCCACTCCAGCGGTATCTTTTCCCCGCGCACAATCCCAGACCCCGCAACGTCGCCACGCCACGACGGCCAGTTTCCAGCCTCAGTCGAGAAAGCCAAGCCGACGACAAACGCAACCATGGATGAGAAACAAAAGGAACGGCTCATGGACTGATGCTACGCTGGAACCTCGACCAATGGCAGCTTTTTTCGGTGTTATTTTGCCCGCTGGCCAAGCGCCTGGCCTACTTTAAGGCCTCGAGAATGACCCTGGCGACCTCCCTGCCCAAAACTTCGGAACCATCCTTTGTATAGTGCACGTTGGCGGGCAACATGATTTCTTTCATCCGCTTTATGCTCATCGTGAACAGGTCATGCGTTGGGATACCGTGGCGGATCATAACGAGGGCGGCGGCCGCGTTGTATTTGATCGAGTCGCCAACGTAACGTCCCTTCGATCCGGGCGGAACCGGCGTGGTGTTGCGCCAGACCAACTTGGCATTGGTCTTCTTCAGGCGCACGACAAGCCGTTCGAGGTTCTTTTCGTACTCCTGAATTGGCACCTGCACCTTGCCGCCCTTTTCCCTAGGGAATAGGTTTTCACCGTTTGGCCCCATATATTTCAGGTCGTGCAATCCCCAGTTAAAGTGAATGACATCCCACTTTTTCTTCCCCAGCCAAGCATCGATTTGTTCGAGTCCCTTGATGGTCGGGCCGCCGTTGGTTGGGATGCGGTGAAGGTTGACCTTGCCTTTAAGCAGCGCCCGGGTCGGCAGCGTGTACCCTATAGAGATCGAGTCGCCGATCAGCAGCACGCGTGGCAAACCCGACACCTCCTTGATCAGAGCCATCGGGTTGGGTCGCTTGGGTTTGGCGTTTTGCACTTGGCCAAACGCGGGTAACGCAAACAGCGTCGTGAACAGGAGTGGGATCAACTTGGTCTTCATGATACTTTAAGACTGGTCGGCGGAAAAAATTCGGTTGGCCTCCTCGAGCGTCTCCTTCGAGCCAATGTCGTACCACGTGCCGGGCACGCTCCATGTGTACACCGGCATCTGCGGATACAGCCACTGGATAAGGCGGCCAGGCTGATCGGTATTGTTTCCATCGTCAATGTATTGGTCAATGAGCGGCAGCACCGCCTTGGGATAGTGATAGAGAGCAATGCCAATCAGTGTTGATTTTGGTGCGGCCGGTTTTTCCTCAAAGCTGAGAATGCAACCGTTAGCGTCAGCCTCAACCACACCGAACTTGGTGGCTTCATCCAGGCTGCCGACGTCGTAAACACCCAGCACGGGGGCTTTTTTTTCGGCGCACAATCGGCCGTACTCACCAAGCGCATTGCTGAAGAGGTTATCGCCAGCAACCACAACCACGTCATCGTCAATGTTTCGATTTTTCAAAACCAGGTGCAGATCGCCGATCGCGCCGAGTTTGTTGTCTTCACCGGTGGAGTGATCGTTCACAACCCGCACCGGCGCGGCGAAGTCGGAGAGGTCACGACTGCCGGCCCAATCCTCAAAATGTCTCGCGAACTTTTCGTTGGTGACGACGAACGCCTCGTCAATGGCCTGTATCGACCCGAGGCTGGCCAGGACATGATCGACCATCGGCTTGCCGGCGATCGGCAGCAGCGGCTTGGGTCGATTGAGAGTGAGTGGGTAAAGGCGCGTGGCGTAACCGGCGGCTAAAATGATCAATTTCATCCTGGGCACGGGAGCTTAAAAAGACCGGTGGGGTACGTCAACGCCGGGCAGAATTAGAAAAATGAATCCTTTCCCCACGCCATGCGTACAAGCTGACGTCATCGTGCTCCATTGTGAGCGCGGTGTGTTTTCATCGGGTTGGCCCCCGTTCGGTTGCAAAGACTGGACGGGGGCTTTTTTGCGTGTTCCGATCTTACGGGCTATTCCACCTCAAACAAATCACTCCCGGCAAAGCTGACATCCCCGCGTCCCGGTGGGCCCGGGAATACCACGGTCACGTCTTTTTTACCTTTCGCTGCGTTGGCGGGAATCCGCAGCGTGCCACGAATACTCGTGCGCGATGTGCGGGACAATCCTGTCAGGTCAATTTCCCCGATACTTACTCTCGAGGGCCGGATTTGCAATGGCGGCAACGGGGGTTGTGCGTTTCCATTTAATGTCACAGTCACCGTCAATCGTTTCCCCGCCAAGCCGCTTCCCGGAGTGACGCGGATAACGCCTCCACCTCCCGGTTGGTCACCTCCGCCTCCACCAGCCGCATTGGGAGTGCCGTGGTACTTTGCCAGAAAGTACGGGAACTCCGCTGTGACAAAATAGCCGTAGTCGAAGCCGAAGAAACTCGTCTCGTCGAGCGTCGCGCCGCTGGCTAGCTCCACCTTGCCCAGGGCTCGCCCGTTGCATTCATCAAGCGTGCGCCCCTTACGCTTGGCCTCGTAATTGTAATTATCCCAAGCGTAGGTGGAATTGGCACCTCCCACGATGACCTCCTCCTTGTAGTCGGCATTCGGTTCGTACCCACTGACTTCCTGCCAGCCGAACGCCTCGTTGCCGGTTTGGCCATGAATCCCCTTGTAATGGGCAATAATGGGATAGCCGTCCAGCGCGAAGCCGATGATGTTGTAATGCTCCTCGGTACCGTCCGGTGCCTCGATCACGCAGGTCGGCGCGAAGTGAAAATGATAGTCCGCCTGCCCACCGGTGTGGCCGTGGCAGTAATCCAGAATACCATTGATATAAGGATCGCCGTACGGATGCGGAATCTGGGCCTCGTTCGGCCCGTAGATCGGGAGCCCCGCCGTCGTAATCGCCACGGTGCCGAGCAGTGGAATCTGTGTCAACTCACCCGCCGGCTGAGGGAAACGTGGTATCTCCCATTCGAAATTTTGCCCGCGCAATCCGTTCGGTGTCGTGCTCACAAACTCAAACGTCGGGATGCCGTTGCTCTCGACAACGATGAAGTCGTCGTCGAATGACACCTCCAGTTCCGGATCAGGGTAACCCGCCTCCTGGTTGCTTGGATGAGCCGACATCTCAGTGGCGAACCAACGCACCTGATGCGGGTCGGCACCCTCAATTTCTACACGAAAAAAAGCCGTGGATGAGCCAAGCACCAGCGGCAGCTTGAAACTTGTCGTGTCAATGGGCCAAGCGCTGCCGGCCGAAAGCGGTGACCACTGCGTCTTCCCCATACCGGTCGTGTATTGGACAGTGTACTTGGCCTGCCCACCGGCGGCGTCCCACCTCAACTCGTGGCCCCCACCCTCCGCTTGGCCAATGCGCAGTCGATACTCCTGCGCCGCCGGCTTTGCCAAGCCTAGCAGAAGGCCAAGCGCCACCATGCAAACTAAAAACTGATTTCTTTGTCTCATAACCGCCTACCACTGTACCACGCCCAATCCACTCTGAATTAAAATACCGGCAAATAGTGGGATTACTTTTTGTAGCTTCATTTTATTATACTCAATTTAAATCCATCCAATGGCGAATCAGTAGTCGTTAAAAATTAAAAAAAGTTACAGATAAAATTATTTAAGAGATCAGGTTTAATGACAACCAATGAAAAATCGACCGAAACTTAAGGCCATCCCGTTCAACTATCCTTGCAACCGGGTCAAGCCAGCGGCAGTTTTGGGGCATGAGTCATCCTTATTTAATTGAACTACCCCGACTGGCCAAGATGATCACGATTGCACTAGCCTTGGCTTGGTTGACCACGCTTGGCCAATCGGCGGATCTGCCACCGCGCAGCGCGCAGTTCCTCCAGCGCGTCGAGCAACTCAAGGCCCACATCGAGCAGGTAGACCAAAGGGCCGAGCAACTTCGCGCCCCGGAATTCCCTACCGGCAAGGATTGGTTCAACTCCCCGCCGCTCACATTCGACAAGCAGCTCGCCGGCAAAATCACCGTGCTCGATTTCTGGACCTACTGCTGCATCAACTGCATCCATATTTTGCCCGACCTCGCCGAGTTAGAGGAGCGTTACGCCGGTTTCCCAGTGGCGTTTGTCGGCGTGCACTCAGCCAAGTTCGACAATGAAAAAGTGTCCGAAAACATCCGCGATGCCGTACTGCGCTACGAAATCGCGCATCCGGTGGTGAACGATGACGAGATGCACATGTGGCAGCGCATCGGCGTACGCAGCTGGCCATCTATGGCCGTCGTCGGACCAAAAGGTAATCTCATACTGATGGTCTCCGGCGAGGGCAACAAGGAGGTGATCGACGCCTGTATCAACGCTGCACTTACATTTTATCCGAAAGACATTTTCCGGCACGACCCAATCCCGATGTCGCCGGAGAAGTCCAAGTCCCCCATTGACTCACCACTGCGCTACCCGGGGAAACTAGCCATCGACACCATGGGTGGACGACTCTTCATCAGCGACTCAAACCACCATCGCATCGTCATTACGACCCTCGATGGAAAGTTCATCGACGTCATTGGTAGCGGCCGTATCGGCCTGACCGATGGCGGCTACGATGAGGCGCGGTTTTTTCGACTGCAGGGTCTCGCCTTCCACAAGGGCAATCTTTATGTCGCCGATGCCGAGAACCACGCGCTGCGCGTCGTCGATACGACGGCCAAAACCGTCAGTACCCTCGCCGGCAACGGCACGCAGGGTCGCGACTACAACGGCGGCAAAGGCGGCCGCGAGCAACCGATCAGCACGCCGTGGGATGTCCTCGTCGAGAGCGGCCAGGTCTTCATCGCCATGGCAGGCACACACCAAATTTGGTCCTACGACCTGAAGAAAAAAATCGCCCGCAACTACAGCGGCAACGGCTCCGAGCAAAATCTCAATCGCACAGATCGCCTGCTCGCCGCGTGGGCGCAACCATCCGGCTTGACTGTCGGCAACGGCGAATTGTTCGTCGCCGATAGCGAGAGCAGTACTGTGCGCGCGATCAACTTGGCGAGCGGAGCCACCCGCACCATTGCCGGCGGCGAGAATGACCAGCCGCGCAATCTGTTCGCGTTTGGCGACAAGGATGGTATCGGGGAAAAGGCCCGCATGCAGCACGTCCTCGGTGTCCAGTGGTGGGAGAAGGAAAAGAAGGTCATCGTTGCCGACACATACAATCATCGACTCAAGCTGCTGGACCCGAAAACCGGTGAGGTCAAACGCTGGGTTGGCTCCGGCAAGCCGGGCCTCAGCGATGGCAACGGGCTCGGCGCGCAACTCTCCGAGCCGTCTGGCTTGGTGCTTGGACCTCAGGCCAGGCGACTGTTCGTCGCCGATACGAACAATCACTCGATCCGCGTCGTTGACCTTGGGTCACTTCACGTGAGCACGCTCAAACTTAGCGGCGTGCCCAGAGCCAGCGAACCGGTCGCGCCGCGCAGCCTCCGCCTGGCCAACCTCCCCGGCACCCCAACGATTCGCACCGAGGCGCTGCGCTTGGCAAGAAGCAACGACGGCACGCTGACGCTCAGCCTTAAGTTACCAACCGACCATCACCTCACCAAGGATGCCGGCAGCCGATGGCAAGTGATCGCGAGCGACAACTCACCTGTTGCCATCGACGAGGTCAAGGCGGCCGGTGCGCTGAAAGAAAACGCCATCATCAACATTCCGGTTAAGTTGAAGAAAGGTGCCGGACAGGGCCTGGTCCACATAGAGGCGATCGCCTATTTCTGCAAAGATGATGGACCGTGCCAGGTTTCCGGCGTGCTATTCGAGGTGCCGGTTGAGCTTGGCCAAGCTGATACGAATCCACTCGAACTAAAGCACACCTTCAAGAGCCAAGTCGTCCAGTTCGGGTTACTGCCTGGCCAGGCACCTTGACGGGTTGTGTTTTTCCTTTAACAGCATATTAGGAATATAATTATAATTTCGAAAGAATTTGTACAATTAGCAAAAAATGAAGCACAAACAAAAAGCCCTTACACCTCTGTTTTTGCAGCACTCCTGCTCTTCGACTTGCAACGCCTCCCCTGGTGACAATAAGCCACCGCAGCCAAGCGCGTTGCCTCACTGCGGCCCTCTCGATTAAAAAACTCCCCGCTTGGCCAAGTGCAAAAAGGGCGTGCGCCGTTGCCGCACTTTACCTATGCTCCGCCCCACACCGTTTTTTGAGGGTGGCTCGTCCCCCTTCCGGTATTTTTTAAGCGAAAAAACAAAACCATATCATGTCTCAAAAAGTAGGATTTGTCGGAGTCGGACGCATGGGCGCCAACATGGCCCGCCGGTTGAAGGATTGCGGATACGACGTCTCCGCCGTGTACGACATCCGAAGTGAAGCCGCCGCGGAACTGGCCACCGAACTCGGCTCTGCCGCGGCCAGTACACTGGCGCAGGTCACCGAGTTGTCGGATGTCATTATCACGGTAGTGATCGACGACGCCTCAATGAACAAGATTTTCGCCAGCGAGGGAGACAGCCTGCTCACCGGCGCCGAGGGCCGTGTGTTTATCAACTGCGCAACGATCAGCCCGGCAGTGCACGTGGAGGTCGAGGCTCTAGCCAAGGCCGCCGGCGCAGAGTCGCTCGAGGGCTGCATGGCCTCCAGCATCACCCAGGCGCGCGACGGCACGCTGTACCTGATGCTCGGCGGCGAAAAAGCCACCTACGACAAGGTCGATGAGTTGCTCGGCAAATTATCGGTCAACAAGCGCTACGTCGGCACCTCCGGCAAGGCGGCCCAGGTCAAGGCGCTGGTCAACATGGTCATGAATATCAACACCGCCGGGCTGGCCGAGGGACTGGGCCTGGCCGATGCACTTGGCCTCGACCTGAACATGGTCATGGAGATTTTCTCCCAGACCGGCGCCAATTCCCGCGTGCTTGAGACCGATGGTGAGGACATGCGTGACCGTGACCACGAATGCTACTTCTCCGGCGCGCACGCCGCGAAGGATTCCGGTATCGCGCTGGCGCTTGGCCAAGAGAAAGGCCTCAACCTCCCGATGGCCGCCGCCTCAAAGGGGCAGTTCGACAAAATGATCGAGAAGGGCATCGGCGAATTGGACAAGTCCGGCGTCGCCGAGCTGACCTTCAAGGGTCGCACCGCCTGACCAGAGAACTCCATTTCCCGAAAGGCGGCCAAACAATTGGCCGCCTTTTTTGTTTTTCGCTTGCACAGGTAGCTGGGATTTGGTTTTTTCCACGGCCTTTGACCGGCCAAGCGCCCTGGGATGGCAATTTTGACCGGCTCTTTAGCAAGGATGGAGAACAACCAGCACAACGGCAACGGACGATATTCGGCCAAGGGAATGGCCAAGCCGATCAATTTCCTCTGCATCGCCCCGGACGCGCAGGAGGTTTCCGTAATCGGTGATTTCAACGATTGGAACGGCGACGCGCACGCCATGAACCGGCAGTTTGACGGCTCATGGATCACGCAGATCGACCTGAACCACGGGCACCACCGCTACCAGTTCCTGATCGACGGCAGACCGTCGCTCGATCCCAGCGCCAACGGCGTCGTCCGCAACGAGAAAAACCAGCGCGTCTCGCTCATTGCCGTCAGCTAATCCCATGTTTCAACCAAAAAAGGCGGCCATCAGGCCGCCTTTTTTGTATCAAGATTTGCTGGGGAGGATTAGTTGTTCTCTGGATCCGGCGGCGGGGACTGCTCCTTGAGCCCGACCGACTCGGCAATATCCTTGAACTCGGTGCGCTCCACCGTGTTGAGGCACTTGCCGCGCTCGGTGAGCTTCTCGTTGATCTTGACGACCTTTTCCGTCATCTGGTCGTGCGTGTCCTGAGTCCCCCCCGCGACGACAAAATTGTCGCCGGTTGTGATGCGCTTGTGGCCGTCGGAATCCATCCCGAGCCCCACCATCACTGATTTTTTTTTGTCTCTGCCCTCTGGCACGCGGAAAAGGTAACCCCTTCGAAAGGCGGGTCAAGTGGCAAAACCGAGCATTCATCGCCCGAACCGGAACGCGATTCTGCCTTTCTCCTCATTCGGTTCGCCGATAAACTTGCCCAAGGGCAGATGAACATTGCCATCTCACAGATCAATACCACCGTTGGCGATTTCGACGGAAACTGCGACAAAATCGTCGATGCGTGGCGACACGCAGACGAGGCCGGCGCGGAACTGCTCGTGCTGCCGGAGCTGGCGCTGTGCGGCTACCCGCCGCGCGACCTGTTATCCAAGCCGGCGTTTCTCCGGCAAAACCAGGTGGCACTCGAGCGTCTGGCCAAGCGCGGCGGACGCGCTGTCGCCGTCGTGGGCTACGCCTCCGTCAACGAGACCAACTCCGGCCGCCCCGCCCGCAATTCCGCCGCCGTGCTACGGGACGGCCAAGTGAGAGCCCTTCGGCACAAGACACTGCTGCCGACCTACGACGTGTTCGACGAGGATCGCTACTTCGAGCCGGCGACCGACAACACGCCGGTGGAGATTCTAGGCAAAAAAATTGGCATTACGATTTGCGAGGACATCTGGAACGACGAGGTGTTCCTGAACGACCGCCGCTACGGCCGTAGCCCCACCGATGAACTCACCGGCGGCGGCGCGGAACTACTGCTCAACCTCTCTGCCTCGCCGTGGAACCTCGGCAAGGAGCACAGCCGCCATGTGCTGCTATCGCAGCTCTCGACCAAGGCCGGTTGCCCGGTGGTTTACTGCAACCTCGTCGGCGGCAACGACGAACTGGTGTTCGATGGAGGCAGCCAATACTACAACGGCCACGGCGTACTCGGGGCCAGCGGCGCAATGTTCGCGGAGGATCTGCTGCTCGTGGACACGGAGACCATCGTGCCGAAGTCAAGCAACACCTCTGGCGACGACGAGAAGATTCACAAGGCGCTCTCGCTGGGTGTACGCGATTATCTGCACAAGTGCGGCTTTGCGTCGGCGGTTATCGGACTAAGCGGCGGCATCGACTCGGCAGTGACAGCGGCGGTCGCCGTCAATGCGCTTGGCGCGGAGAACGTCCGCGGCGTGGCCATGCCGTCGCAATACTCGTCACAGGGTAGTCTCGATGATGCCGAACACCTGGCCAAAGCGCTGGGCATCCAGTACGATGTCGTGCCAATCGAGCCGGTGTTTGAGCAACTCAAGTCACAACTCGGCGAAATCTTTGAGGGGCTCAAAGAGGACACGACCGAGGAAAACATGCAGGCACGTATCCGCGGCAACATCCTCATGTCGATGTCCAACAAGTTCAGCTCGCTGCTGCTGACCACCGGCAACAAGAGTGAGTTGGCGGTCGGTTACTGCACGCTCTACGGCGACATGTGCGGCGGCCTAGCCGTGATTAGTGACCTGCCCAAGACCAAGGTTTACAGTCTGGCCAAGTGGATTAATCGCGACCGCGAAATCATCCCCGACTCCACCCTCACCAAGCCACCGTCCGCCGAGTTACGACCCGGCCAGGTGGATCAGGATTCGCTGCCGCCATACGACATGCTAGACAGCATCCTCGAGGCGTACGTGGTGGACGGACAGGACGCCGAGGCGATCATCGCCTCCGGCCACGACAAGGCAACGGTCGAGCGGATCATCCGGCTGATCAACCTAAATGAATACAAACGCCGCCAGGCCGCACCCGGCATCAAGATTACCAGCAAGGCGTTCGGTGTCGGTCGCCGCATCCCGGTGGCCAAACGCTTTTCATGAGTTGTTTATCAACCGCGAATAAATGTGAAGGATGCAACTGCAGCAAACGCTTCGCCATGCGGGCTGTGAATAGGTTCTTCTTGTTTTCCCTGAATGTGAGGGCACGCTCGCACGCTCCTTGCCGAGACTTGGCCGAAATCGGGGCGCCATTGCCAATACCCATTTACCCTGAATGATAAAAGTTCTTTACCTTGGAGCCGCTTTGGCTGGCTCTGCAAGCTTTGCCTTGGCTGCCAACGGGGCGGCCGCAAGCATGGCCAAGCCGCGCCCATCCATCACCGCCCTGCGCGTGGAGCAGCCGCCGGTGATCGACGGCGTGCTCGATGATGGTGCCTGGCAAAAAGCCCCGGTCGCTGGCGACTTCGTACAGGAGGAACCCATAGAAGGCGCGCCAATGACCGAGCGCACTGAGTTTCGTGTCCTCTACGATGCTCGTGCCCTTTACATCGGCATTTGGTGTTACGACTCCGAGCCGGAAAAAATCCTCGCCCGGAGCATGACTCGGGATGATTTCCCGAAGGAAGATGACTATATCTATATTGCCATCGATACTTTTCTGGATCGACGCA
>Ga0315333_10000419_pt1 | contig 13523 bp, 12 predicted proteins | sample M120034915metaG_FD_204521 | JGI IMG/M metagenome (GOLD analysis project Ga0315333, IMG submission 204521) | Ammonia-oxidizing marine archaeal communities from Monterey Bay, California, United States - M1 200m 34915 | ecosystem: Environmental > Aquatic > Marine > Intertidal zone | place: USA...
TCTCATCTCCAGACCAACAAAGACTAGCCCTGCAAGCACGCTCAACATACCTAGCAACTGTATCCACGTATCAAAGCTGACTTTAATTCTTTCCATTAGTTAACATCCTTTGTTCCAGTTCAGGTATTTCAACATCTAGAATCAATATCAATGTGTCGCTGTTCTAAATACCGTTTCAGCATGTTGTTTTCCCGTTATCTTGTACAGGAGGGCAAGGAACTGTCCCGAAAGAACAGAATACACAACAATCTCCTTTTTGGGGACGAAGAATTGCCCTACAATTGTTACATTCGTAATACCACTGGCATGATTTCAGAGGCATCGTCTCTTCTTTTTTGAACTCACATTTTGGGCATCTAATGACACTTACTAACTGCACTAATTAACAACCTTTTCTTCGCGTTCAGGTATTTCAACAGAATTAATATTGATAGTTATCTTCTCTCTAATATCGGCATTTTTATCACAAACAGAGATAGGCAGCATCCTATCCAGAAGTAATTTCTGGGCAGCAGCCTGATTCCTATGCTCATCATCTAAAGCAATACGATAAACAGCCTCAATCACTTTACGATTATCAGGATGCTCATAAAGCTGACGTTGCAAGTCTAACTGTGCAGCCCTCATGCCAGGTGGCCTGCCACGCCTTTTCGTTAAGTTGGCCATGATTAATTTTGCTCCAAATTCCAAGGTTGATCTTCAAAAAAAGAGATAAAATCTGGAGTTTGCTGTGTTTTGATTTCCGGCCAGGTAGTTTGACGAAAATAGTTGTTATTTAATACGTGACCTCCTCCAATACCTACAATTGTATCCGATGGAAGATATCCAGCAGTCCAAGAACGGTAAAGCCCTTCCCACGCTTTCACAGTAGCAAATTGTAAAGCCCATATTTGTATATTTTCAGAACCGGTGAAATCATCTTCTGCCGCTCCTAGTCCCAGTTGTGAAATTAATTCTGGCAATAAATCGTCTGTTGCCAATTCGAGAGTTATATCCTTTAAACTTTCTCCAAATTGCAGGTAGGCTTGATTACGCGCAAGATTCGTATTTTGATTAATTTCAAATGCAACAAATCCAAGCGATCCAATCACACCTAGAAAGCCTAAAATCTGCGGCAAGTTAACTAAGTTAATATTTTTCATTTTGCAGTTTCCCTTAACAGGTTATATTCATTAATTGTATTAATTCCACCTATGAACGGAATCGCTATAGGGTCCTACTTAGACTCATTCTCTTTTATTTAATGACATGCCAGAGGGCTGGGCTAACCATACCCCCTGGAGTAGATAGTTTCTAGACAGTTATTTGAGCCTACTCAAACATGCACTCAAATTCAGCAAAATCATTTACTTACACCCCATTTAATCTATGACGAAGTAGCTATAGGTATAACTCTAGGTACAGGTATAACTAAATAAGTATTTATATTTATTAGGTTTTTTAAAGCTATTTGTCTTTCTTGAATCTTACTGAGAGGGAGTTTGGCGGAAGAGGCAGGAGTTGAACCCACCAAGCCTGTCATTAACAAACTTCACCGGGTTTGAAATCCGGGCACCCCACCGGGGATGATACTCTTCCGCCAGTGAGTTTAGCATAACAAAGTTTGTAAAAAACCAATGAGTCGTTACTAGACCGTCAAGTAGTAGCAAGAAAATTTCTTAGCTTGGCAATAACGATGGCGGCGGGAATAGTTACTGAACTTTATTTAAATGCCAGTCATAGCGAAGATGCCTTATCCGAATACGCTCTTGTTCTAAAAATAAAATGCCATCGGAATCTAAGCCTAATTCGGTAACATAATTTAATAAAAACTCGGAGACAGAATTAATTCCACGCCAGCCCTGCTCAAAATCTTCTTCATACCAATTAAATATGTTCGATACATAGAGTTGACCATCCAAGTAATAATTACGAGTACGATCAGACAAAAATAACTTGGTATTTTCCTCTAATTGTTGATCGAGAGATTTCCCTAAATAAGCTTCTGCCCGCAATGCTGGGCAGCCAATTGCTGCGCAATTAACGGCAAAATGAATCCTGGGTTCATTGTAAATTCCCCAACCTCGAATCATCCCATGTTCAACTTCATCAAGGGAATGCTGTTCGTCGAACAACCATACAATTTTTCGTCGCCATGCTGAAAAAGGGAGGAAGCCAATTTGCCTTATCGACCTCAGGCCAGGATATTCTCGTAAGATCAGCTCAACAGTCCACGCATTGTAGGCATTGATGAGGAAAGCGAGCTGCTCTGGGCTCGACCAAGCATCAAATTCAACACGTGAAACGTTTGCGAGTTCTTCTAAATACTGAGTGATGGTAATTCGATCTTTCAACATCGCCTCATAATTGACTTGTGTTGCTTGTCCATCATCCAAAACAACGACATGCTTTTTCAAAAGCTCATTCCAGCTCCCGTGGTCAAATTCTGCATTCACACCGATAGGAAATATTATTAAGAGGATGGCAAAAGTTATCGCCTCTCTGTGCCGGCAGAACAGCGGAGGCTTAACAAGTCTTTGTGAAAGCAGCTTGGTCATATTCATGTAATTGTTGAGGCTATCCAGCATTAACAAAATACAGTATTCTTCTAGAAGAATTAGCTATTTACAGTACCTGTCTCAGCTCTCCAAGGAAAATTATTGGAAGAAATGAGTCAAGGTCAAGATTTACCGGTCAATATTACACCATAGGCGCGAAAAATTTTTAGCGGGTGACCGACTAGAAGGTATGACCGGTATTTCGCAGAAATATTTCCACTAAATTGGAGTGTTCTCATGTTGCATGCAGAAATTACTGGCTGGGGCAAGTGTGTTCCCCCTGCTGTGCTCAGTAATAAGGATCTGATGACATTCATGGAAACTACCGATGAATGGATTACTTCTCGCACAGGTATTCGAGAACGGCGGATCTGTCACTGTAATTTTTCTGACATGGCTATTGTCGCATCGCAACGTGCCCTAGCCGCTGCAGATCTAGACCCTGCTGAAATAGATTTGATCCTCTTAGGCAGTCTTACTAACGATAGCTATTGCCCGAACACAGCCTCAATCATTGCCGATACTATTGGTGCGCGCAATGCCGCTGCTATCGATATCAATTCAGCTTGCACTGGATTCCTCTACGGGCTACATATAGGCACTAATTTAATTCGGACAGGCGCTCACAAAAAAGTACTAGTGATTGGTGGCGAGTTTATTTCACATTACATGAACTGGAATCGAAGGGACGTTGCAGTATTGTTTGGTGATGCCTGTGGTGCCGTGGTGATAGAGGAGTCTAAAGACGAAGTAGGCTTGCTCTCGGCAAAAATTGGTTGTGAATCCGATGCTAAATACGCAATCCAAATTACTAACTTAGGTTCAGCCTATTCCCGTATGACCGATGATTTTCTCTATCTCGATTGGAATTTTGAGGGACGGGAAGTCTTTAAGCGAGCAGTTAAAACCATGGCCCAGGGCTGCGAAGAAGTATTGAGCCAAAATGGCTTAAAAACATCTGATATAAACCTGGTAATCCCACATCAAGCAAATAAACGCATCCTCGATGCGCTTGCCAAGCGCGTAGGTATCGAAGAGGAAAAAGTCTTCATCAATGTGCACAAATATGGCAATACATCGGCGGGTACTATTCCTGTAGCACTGACGGAAGCACTTGAAGAAGGGCAAGTGAAGCCAGGGGGCTATCTACTAATGGCAACGTTTGGCGCTGGACTTACCTGGGGCGCTGGACTAATTCGTTGGGGAAACCGAGTCAACCCCCTCAATGAAACTGATGCTGATTTACCACCATGCGAACAAACGGCACTGGAGATTATCGAAGCTCAAATTAAGCGATATGCTGACCGAGCAAACACATCAGCGTAAGAACAGTTTCTTTCGGTCTAAATTTTTCCCCTCAATCCAATTTTCCAGATCAATCGACCACCTTGATTGGTTACCAATTCACTATTATATTCGAAACCTGAGACTTATACTGAAGCCTCGACCAAACAGCTCAAAATTTATTACATCTTAAGATTGGTATCCGCACACAGCAACGGTAGAAATTTGTTATCTCTTTCCCTTATTTTTTGGTCAACAGTTGTCTTTGCTTTCATTGCATTTTGGTGGCAAAGCGACAAAGTTAAATCATATGCGATGGGACATATTTTTCGCTATTGCAAAGAGAGAAATCTGCAACTACTTGATCAAACTATGGTACTGCGGGGTTTATGGCCGATGCGCAGTGGTGATGGCTCATTAGGTCTGCGTCGTCGTTACCATTTCGAATTCACATCGACCGGCGCAATGCGCAGTAAAGGGATTATTGAACTCATTGGCAGGCATATCAATAGACTAGAAATAGAAGCCCATTTGCTGCCGGAAGATGAAGAAAATGTTCATTGAATTCTAACACTCTATTTTTGACTTTTTGTCGAATTCCATTGTCTAACTACGAACTTAGAGACCGCCGAAGGCTTGGATAGAAGATTAACAACGTTCCTGCTCTAGCTACTACGTAAACTATCATTGCCCACCATAGCCCTTCTATTTGATAGCTTGGCACCAGTATCCAGCATGCGAACAAAAATACTAGGAGTGAAATTGTCGCAGCGTCCCGCATTTGTGCTGTGAATGAAGCGCCAATAAAAATTCCATCCAATTGAAAAGCCGCCACAGAGAGAAGAATATAGATTGCAATAAGAATTAAGCTATTACTAGCCTCTTCTCTAATTGCTTGAATATCAGTTAACGCGCTTATCATTAACTCACCAAACATAATAACAATTAGAGCAAGAATGATTGCTGTTATACCTGCAAGGACCGATGTCTTAGCTACACTGTTATCAAATCCAGCTTTATACTTTTCTCCCATGGTTTTCCCAACGAGTGCTTCAGCCACAAACGCAAAACCATCAAGAAAAAAAGCAGCGAATGACACTAGCTGTAACAAAATATGATTTGCAGCCAGAGTGATGTCTCCAAATTGTGCACTCTGATTAGTGAAATAAGCAAAGGAAAAGACCAGTAACAACGTTCTGATCATAATATTGAAATTCGAGGAAACTGTTTTAAGGATAGCAGTTCTATTGAAAATAGACTTTTTCGTCCAAAATGGTTGATCTGACTTTTTTGATTTACTCAGACTCGTTATTATCAATATTCCTGCAACTATCACTGTTGTTAATTCAGCTAATACAGTACCGAGCGCAATCCCAGCAGCCCCTAAACCTAAATAACCGGCGAATAAAAGATCCAAGATAATATTCAATCCATTCAGAAACAACTGAAGAAATAGTAATTGCTTGCTGTTACCCAAACCAATAAGCAATCCCATTAGGGCGAATGTGGCCAAGGTGGCCGGCGCACCCCAAATTCGGATCGAGAAGTAGGACTGCGCTAAGATTTCAACATTTGGACTCCCTTCTAAAAACGCAAAAGCAGCGAGCCGAATTGGAATTTGAGCAATTATTAATAGTGCGCCTAAGGATACTGCAAGCAGCAATGCTCGCCCGAGTACAGCTCTTACTTCCGCCTCGTTCCCAGATCCTCTAGCTTGTGCAGCAAAGCCTGTGGTTCCCATACGAAGAAAACCAAAGCCCCAATAAACAAAAGAAAAGATCAGCGCTCCAAAAGCAATCGCACCCAAATCCTCAGTTGCGCCAACATTGCCAATAACAGCCGTATCAACAAATCCCAGCAACGGCACTGCCGCGTTAGCGAGAATAATGGGCCACGCTTTATGGAACAGATGTGTATAAGTGACCGAATAATCAGCCTTCATGAATCAAGCACCTACAAACCACAAAAATTTATTACTGTTACCAATTGACAGTGAATACGTAAACACATGCAGCCATATCATATAAAATGAAACAACTAGTTACTTTCAAATTTAATGTATACCAATATATTCAAATCATCTCTAACAACACGTTCTTACACCACTGGGCTTCATGGGCGCCTATTCTCCTCCTGAGGCCGATACATCAAATGCTTCCACGCTGATTTAAGGCAAACCGTCTATTCTCAGCAACTTATCTTATAATCTACATAGTTTCGGCTTATTTTCCTTTCTCCTAAACAGAACTATGTTACTGTCCTCGCCGCTGGAGCCTTGGCCAGTTTGCGTGAAACAAATTCTGCTTTTAAGGAAAGGAAATAGAATCTCTGCAATGAATATAAAAAAACTTATTGTCTTGCTGTTTATAGGAGGAGTGGCGGCGGCCCTTCCTTTTACAATACAGACTTTACAGACTTTTTTTGGGCCGGATACCATTGAGGTTAATGTTGATACGGTTTCGCAAAGAGTTATTAGTCCCTCGATCTTGGCATCTGGCTTTTTGGCTCATGAAGAAGAAGTCATGCTCAGTTCAGAGGTAATCGGAAAAGTCGCTGAGTTGATGATTGAAGAAGGTGATTCCGTAAAAATCGGTGATTTAGTTTTGAGGGTGGATGATAAAAACTTTTTGGCTGGGCTTGAACAGTCAGAGGCTGCGGTGAGAATCAATACGATAGACATCGAACGACAAGAAGTTCGGATACAAAATCTAGAACGCCAATATGAACGAAGTAAGAGCCTTTATGAACAGGGTCTTATCGGCGAGCAAGAATATGAATCACTACTTAATCAGCTCGACCTAGCCAGAATAGATTTTTTGTCTTCCAAAGAAAGCCTTACACAAGCTGAAGCTCAACTCGACCAAGTACTGGATAACCTTTCAAAAACCCAAATCATTTCCCCTATTGATGGAGTAGTCACAAGCCTTGACATAAAGGTCGGGGAAACCGCAATCGCGAGTTCTACGAATATTCCTGGATCTTCGCTAATGACCATCGCCAATCCAGCAAGTATTTATACTGAAGTGCTCGTTGATGAAGCAGATATAGCAAACATTGAAGTAGGACAAAGCGCAGAAATCGTTGCAATCGCGTACCCGGACCAGCCTATGCAAGGAGTGGTTCGATTCATTGCGAACACCGCAAAGATCGCAACAGGAAGAACTGGCTTAAGTTTCGTTGTAAAGATTGATATTACAGACCCAGGCAGTGTGACGCTTCGCCCAGGCATGTCCTGCCGGGCTGAAATATTCACCCAGCAAGAACAGCGTGTAGCGGCAATTCCCGTCGAGGCCGTCATATTCGAAGAGGATCGAGCAGAGCTCCGCAGCGAATATTTCATATTCGTTAATGATGACGGCATGGCAAGAAAGACCAAGGTCGAAGTCGGACTTTCCGATGACGAATATCAGGAACTGATTAGTAACATAGATAGTGATGTAGAGGTTATTGTTGGACCAAACAGAGAACTTCGAAATTTAGTCGACGGGGCCCTAATCAATACAAAACAGAGCGGCAGTGAAGCTGCATCACAACAACGACCAGACGATTTTGAAAACAGTGTGATTTTCTCACGATTCGGCAATTAGAGCTTCTGCATTAGTTAAAAGTCATATGTCACTCATTAATCTCACAAGTATCACCAAACATTATGAAATGGGCTCTCAAGTTGTAAAAGCCCTTGATGGCATCGATATCACTGTTAATAAAAATGACTATCTCGCCTTTATTGGCTCCTCCGGTTCTGGCAAGTCGACAATGCTAAATATACTTGGTTGTCTCGATAAGCCAACTTCGGGCCAATATCACCTTAATGGAAAAAACGTTGAGATACTTGATCAAAATGAACTCTCGGAAATCCGAAACCTGGAAATTGGATTTATATTTCAGAGCTTCAATTTACTACCCCGCGCAAATGCCCTTAATAACGTTATGCAACCATTGATATACAGAAGCATCGGGTTTCGTCAACGTAAAGAGATGGCAATGGACGCACTATCTAGAGTCGGACTTGGAGACAGAGTCGATCATCTGCCAAACCAATTGTCTGGCGGCCAACGACAGCGCGTTGCAATAGCAAGAGCTCTTGTGACCCATCCCTCTATTTTACTAGCTGATGAACCAACTGGAAATCTGGACTCCAAGACAACAGTGGAAATTATGCAGCTATTCGATGAACTACATAAAGAAGGGCACACTCTAATTGTCGTAACTCATGAAAATGAAATAGCTCAGCATTGTCATCGAATTGTGGAGATGAAAGATGGCAGGATATTCAATGATGGCGCGACCGAAAAAGCTTCTTTAGGGGTAGCTGTCTAATGTTTTTTGCGTTTCTAGAAAGCTCTCGTTCGGCACTTGCGGCAATTTTTGCAAATCGGCTGCGCAGTTTTCTTACAACCCTGGGCATCATCATAGGTGTTGCAAGTGTTATTGCAGTTGTTTCCGTAACCGGAGGCATGAGTGCTTTTATAGGAGATTCTTTCGCTTCGCTAGGAGCTAATAGCTTAACGATCCAGTCGTACACTCCCTTTGAAGATCTAATGAAGGGAATCCGATCTCGTCTTACCCCAGCAGATTTAGAATTAATCGAAAAACGCGGCGAAGGAATCGCATCAATTACTCCTATTCTTGCTGCGAATAGATCAAGCCAAATTAAATATGGTTCGCAAACCGCTTATAGCGAAATCATGGGGACTACTTACACCTACCAAGACGTTTCGCAAACCTATACAGAAGTCGGCAGATTTCTTGCTCAGTCCGATAACCAGACCCGACGACGCATAGCAGTAATAGGAGAAGACGTTAAAGAAAATCTCAACCTCCCTGAAAATCCAATTAATGAGTACGTCGAATTTAGCGGAGAGTGGTTCAAGATAGTCGGTTTGCTTGAGCCGATGGGCGATATTATGGGGCAGAGTCGCGACAACCTTGTACTCGTCCCGTATGCCACTATGGTTAGCATTCTGGGAAACCAAGCACAGACTGATATCGGCATACAACTCAGCCTCACCCCAACGGCTGAGCCAGACGTTGTCATTTCGCAATTAACAACACTATTACGCAACGCACATGACTTAAGCAGCAATGAAGATGATGATTTTCGAATCCAAACTGCGGAACAGTTAATGGAACAATTCGATCAAATTCTCGGAACATTGACTATGGTCATTGGCGGTATAGTTAGCATCTCATTACTAGTGGGTGGCATAGGCATTATGAATATAATGCTGGTTTCTGTTACAGAGCGCACACGTGAGATAGGGATCTGCAAAGCTATAGGTGCAAAGAGCCATCATATTCTTATGCAATTTTTGATTGAAGCATTATTGCTTTCACTGCTAGGCGGACTAGTTGGGTTGGCGACAGGCTACGGTCTGGGCATGCTAATAGCTAATAACATCCCAGATTTTCCTTCTGCAATCGTTCCGCTTTGGGCGGCGGCTTTAGCTCTCGGTTTCTCTGCTTTCGTGGGCGTATTGTTTGGTATTCTACCAGCAGCAAAAGCAGCAAATCTTGACCCCATAGATGCACTTCGCTACGAATAGTTTTCGTTTACAGACTCCTCCCTCAGGAAACATCGGATTGATTTTTAATTGTTCCACAGTTACTGTGGTACTGCGCTTTACCATGTATTTAAAACTCAAACTTTCGTGCAAAACTGTGAGGGAGTGACAAATAGTGAACCCCAAACTGTCCCGTCGACGATTTATTAAGGGCGTGATTTATTCAAGTGCGGCTGCATCTGCTGGAGCTGGCTACTACCTGGCAACTGCTCAGGTCAACTCCAATGCTGTGGTTGAGCGATTGCTCTCCTTAAACATAAATGGACAAACCCGTTTGGTCGATGTAGCACCTACAGAAACTCTCGCCTTTACCCTACGCAACAAATTGGGTCTAACCGGTTTAAAAGTCGCATGTAATCGCGGCGAATGCGGTGCTTGCACTGTCTTACTAGACAACATCTCAAACTACAGTTGCTCATTACTTACTCACACGATTAAACAGCGGGCCATTACTACAGTCGAAGGCTTACGCTCAGTTGATGGTCGCTTGAGTGCTGTTCAACAAGCATTTATAGAAGAGCTAGCCCCTCAATGTGGTTTTTGCACACCTGGTCAAGTTATGGCGGCTACCGCTTTATTAAGAGCAAACTCCAACCCTAGTCGAGAAGAAGCCAGACAGGCTTTGGCGGGCAACCTTTGCCGTTGTGGTGCCTATGATCACTACTTAAATGGCGTAATGCGCGCCGCGGAGTTATTGTCATGACGTTTATTCATATTGGAAAAGATTTCGTTCCACCAGACGTTGAAGGCAAAGTAACCGGCGATGCAAAATACGTAGAGGATTTTAAACCTGAAGGCTTGGTATACGCACGCTTGCTTACCAGTCCTCTGCCTAGTGGTCGCGTCACTAGTATCGATGCTTCCGAGGCGCTTCGCATGGATGGTGTACTCGGTGTAATCACCGCCGATGACTTACCACCTTCCTCTGCACCGAATGATCCAGTCCTGGCATCCGACGATGTAACTTATATTGGCCAACCGATTGTAGCTATTGCTGCGATTTCTGATGCGATTGCAGAAAATGCAATTGATCGAATCAAAATAGAGTTTGAACGCCGAAGCTTTGTTACAGATCCCTTAGGGAGCCTTGTTCAATTTGGACCCAACGCTTATCCAGATGGCAACGTCTTAAGACAATCGAATTCATTAGAAGATGAGAATGCGACAATTCGGGGCGGTATTGCCGAAATTAAATGGCCGGCGACAGAAATTGAAAAATTTAGAAATGGTCAAGAACCGACCGGCGTCGATTTTGCTGATGGCTGGACTTATGGTGATTTAGATACTGCGTTCTCTGAGAGCACCGTTATTGTGGAAGAATCCTTCGTCACCGCTGGCACTCCGCACCACTGCATGGAACCGCGCAGCAGCATGGCTTATTGGCAAAATGGGAAATGCTATTTCTATGCATCGACTCAGAGCCAAAGTGCAGTGGTTGAACCACTAGCAGCTTTGCTGGGAATAGCTCCGGAAAACGTTTGCATGATTTCCGAAAATACTGGCGGCGGATTCGGCTCCAAAGGTCGTGTCTATCCCACTATGGCTATCACTGGTAAATTTTCACAGTTATTGAACAGACCGGTGCAACTTCGCATTACCCGCGAAGAAGAATATTACCTAGGTGTTGGTAGGCCTGGCATGCAAGGCTGGGTAAAAACCGGCGTGCGCGCGGACGGTAGCGTAGCCGCAGTTGATGTGATTATTATCAGCGATGGCGGACCAACTGGACGCAATAGTGCCTCCTCCTCAGCGCAACATCTCTCGGTCGTATACACTCCCAGCGCCATGCGCCTTCGCAATATTCCAGTGTTTACAAATACCGCGCCAAGAGGCGCTCAGCGCGGGCCAGGCCAAAACGAGATGTCAGCCGCCATTGCACCCATAATGGACAAAGCCGCGCGCCAGTTAGGCATGGATCGCGCACAATTTCGACGAGTGAATGCGCCCCATAGTGAATCACCTGTGTATGAAAACCAGGGCCCAATAACAAGTGCGTTCATGACAGAAGCAATTGATAAAGCGTCAGAGTTGTTTAACTGGGCTGAACGTGAAGCTGCGCCGCGCCAAAAAAACGGTAGAAAAGTACGCGGCTTAGGAATTGGCTTGGGTTATCACTCAGCAGGCGGTAATGGTTATGACGGCCTAGTCAGAATAACACCAGACGGTCGCATTCATTTGCATAGCGGCGTAGGTAATCTGGGAACATATTCTTATGCTGGTACCGCACGAGCAGCAGCAGAGGTTCTCAAATGTCGCTGGGAAAGTTGTGAGATTGCTCGCGGCAGCACCGACAGCCATTTACCTCATGCCTCTACACAGGGTGGATCAAATACCATTTTTACCCATACTCGAAGCAATTGGGTGGCCGCAGAAGACGCTGTGGTAAAACTTAAAGAAATTGCAGCAATCGAATTTGGCGGCAATGCGGAAGACTACAGTATCGAGAACGAACGTGTATTTAAAACTAAAGATTCAAACCAGGGATTCAGCTACGGCGAGGCAGCAGCAAAAGCTGTTGAGCTTGGCGGTCGCTTTAGTGGGGAAGAATATCCAGATGACATTCATCCTATTACTCAACGGGCCGTGCAAGGCATCGCCGGATCAGGTTTAGTTGGTGTCGCCAAAGACAATCTACCCAAACGAGGTATCGCACCAGGCTTGATGATTAGCATGGCCGAAGTAGAAATTGATCTCGATACCGGAAAATATGAGGTAATTGATTATATTGGCATTGCTGATTGTGGAACGATAATTCATCCACAGGGTCTGGCGCAGCAAATTAATGGCGGTGCGGTGTGGGGATTTGGTATGGCAGGTAGTGAACGCCACGTTTATGATCCACAAAATGCCTTGCCGGCAAACATCGGTTTTTACCAAGCAAAGCTACCTACAATTTTGGATGTACCGAGTAATATGGAAAGTGGAGCGGTCGACATAGCAGATCCATACAATCCTGCGGGCGGTCGTGGCGTAGGCGAACCATCCCAGGGAAGTGCAGTTGCGGCGGTTACTTCAGCCATCGCTGATGCATTGGGTCACTCATTCAATCGAGTTCCAGTAACACCGGACATGATTGTTAATTTCGCCAATAACGACGAGCAGAGCTCAACCCCATTAGCAATAAATACTTTTTAAGGGATATCACTCCAAAGAAGCTAAAAAAAGGTCAATATAGTTAACCCTTTTTCGGTGAGTCCCCAACCACAACCAGTAAGCTGATACTAATATGCTTTTAGTCTAGGCACCTGCAGCTATAACTAGTTTTTTAAAGTGTCTCTATAAACAGGTTTACTAGGCAGCCAAAACAATTCAATAATGGCTTACTGCTAAACAGGAGACGAATTGTGGATTTTGCCCTTCTCTATTGGCACTGGATTGTATTTGGCATCGGCTTGATGCTTTTGGAAATCTTTCTAGGCTCATTTTTTATTTTGTGGTTTGGTGCGGCTGCCATCGTCGTAGGTATACTCATGGTACCTCTACCAGCTATGTCTGTTATTGCCCAAGTACTAATTTGGGCAATCTCATCGACCGCATTTGCATTCGCATGGTTTAAACTAATCAAACCTCTAAATACCGATAAGACCAAAGCCGGTTTGTCCAAAGAAGCCTTATTAGGAGAAATTGGTCAGGTATTGCGCGTACCCAATGGCGAGCAAAGGGGAAAAGTAAGATTTCCAGCACCAGTATTGGGTTCAGATGAATGGCTAATAATTTCACAAGAGGAATTAGATATTGGCGACAGGGTCAGTGTTACTGATTTATCTGGTAACGCGTTAATCGTCAAGAAAGCCTAACTAATTCTGGCGTTACTTAAAGGGGTACTACAATGAATCAAATGAATCCAGAAATGATATTGGCAATAGCCGCATTTATACTTCTATTAGTTACCGTAGCAAAGGGAGTGCGCCAAGTACCTCAAGGGTTTAAATGGGTAGTACAGAGACTTGGAAAATATAATTCTACACTTAATCCAGGCCTTAATTTCATAATACCTTATATTGATGTGGTTGAATTTAAGGTCACTACTAAAGACATAGTGCTTGACATTCCTTCACAAGAAGTAATAACCAAAGACAACGCGGTATTAATTACCAATGCTGTTGCCTACATTAATATTGTTTCACCTGAAAAGGCG